>Ga0209800_10001858_pt1 | contig 20091 bp, 16 predicted proteins | sample Higcelweek8metaG_FD_187174 | JGI IMG/M metagenome (GOLD analysis project Ga0209800, IMG submission 187174) | Freshwater pond sediment microbial communities from the University of Edinburgh, under environmental carbon perturbations - High... | ecosystem: Environmental > Aquatic > Freshwater >...
CGCATCCCGCTTAAATTGCTCATCGTACTTTCTTCTCGTCTTCATCTTGACCTCTGTTAGCCTTATTATCGTAATTTTGGCTTAACTTCGTGTCCTCTTTATCGGGGGAAGCTCATGATAAATGTGACCATAATAAATTAGTAAATCCGTATCCGGGATTTGATAGGCGATAGTCATGCATATTATATCAAAGATTTCACGGATTATTATATCACCAATGCTACATAAGAAGGTGTGTGTGTGAAAAGCTTTTCTGGTTTAGTTGTTTTTTACAAATTGATGTTGCAAAATTAGAATAATATAAACAATGCTTATATTGTTACTTCAAAATATATATAGTGTTTTAAAAGTACGAAAATTAATTCAATCTCGGAGATAGTATGTTCTTTAAGAAAAAGATGTTTCTGAAAAACAAAGGTTTCTGCCCGTGCTGTGGCAAAAAGACTCAATTTCAGTCTGAGACGGGCTGGTTAAGAGACAATTACTACTGTATGAATTGTAAGTGTAAGCCAAGAGAGCGGGCATTGATGAGTGTGATAGAACAGATGTGTCCGGATTGGCGTGATCTGACAATTCACGAATCGTCTCCGATGAATAGGGGTGCAAGTGTAAAATTGAAAAAAGAATGCGCGAAATATATACCTTCTCATTTTATGCCGGATCAAGAATTCGGTATAATTGTTAATGGTTATAAAAATATTAACCTGGAAAAACAGGATTTCGATGATAATACATTTGATTTGGTGATAACACAGGATGTTTTTGAACATCTTTATGATCCGGCTTCTGCCTGTAGGGAAATATATCGGACATTGAAACCGGGTGGTGCGCATATATGTACAATCCCGATGGTGAATGGCCCAAAGTCTAGTGAGAAATGGTCAATTCTTGTAGATGGCAAAGTTGAATTTTTAAAAAAACCGGAATACCATGGTAATCCGATAAATAATCAAGGATCTCCTGTAAGTTTTCATTATGGATATGATTTATGTTTTTTAATTCAAAAATGGTCGAAATTAAGTTGTACAATCGTGTCGATAGATGATTTAACTCGCGGAATTCGTGCAAAATATAATGAAGTAATTATTATGAAAAAGGATTTGGAACCTTTATTGTGAAGTTTCATGTGATATGTAGTAGTGGCGATATTCATCTAGAGGTTTTTAAGGAATAGGGAAAATTTTGAGTACTATTTTGGGACGGTGAAATCAATTCTGAATTGATGGTATTTTTCTTAATCGGGACATATTGTTGTTTTAATATTATGCTTGTGAGATTATGTGTGTTGATTGGGTGGAGTTGTCAATAATCAGTTAATATATCTTTCCTGATAGTTGCTTGACGCGTGTATTGAAGGCGATGAGAATATGCGTACTTAATAAAATTCAAAACGAGTCTTAGGTGATGATCGATAAAAAGTTTATAAACCCATATATGACGTTTATATCAAAGGTGATAGTGTACTTCCGGACTTACGGAATTATGATGTCGATAAAGAAAGTATTCAGAATCGCGTCGGGTTTGTTTTCTTCGCGAGATAATGGTGAAATAGATATGCCTGAGCTTTCGCCGTATTTAAAATACTTCGATGATGGTAATCCGCGTTTACATGCGTTCTCGCCAGTCGATATTGTTATACCTGTGTATAACGCATATGAATACCTGGTTGATCTTGCCGATGATTTGTATAATAATACGTCAGTTCCGTTTAGAATAATCGCCATTAATGACAGATCCACCGATGAGAGGATTTTGCCTTTTCTGCGGAATTTGGCACAGACAAAAGACAATTTCGTTTTCTTGGAAAATAAGACGAATCTCGGATTTGTTAAAACGGTGAACCTGGGATTGTCATATTCGGATCGTAATGTCGTGATTCTTAATACGGATGTAAAGGTCCCTCCGGGATGGCTGGAAAGACTTATGTTTCCGATTGAAACAATCGATGGAATCGCATCGGTTACGCCGATGTCGAACTCGTCGACGATTACGAGTTTCCCTGATTTGATGAAGTCTAATGATTTATTTGAAGGATTGACTGTCAATCAAATCGATTCCGTGTTCGGAAGGATATCGTGTGATCCGGAAATATATGTCGATACGCCGACAGGACATGGTTTCTGTATGGCGATGTCCAGAAAGGTGTTGAATGATGTAGGTTATTTTGATGCGGATTCGTTCGGTAGAGGGAATGGCGAGGAAAACGATTGGTGCCTGCGCGCGATGAGCGGGGGATATCGGAATATTATCGCGCCGAACCTGTTCCTGTATCATCGTCATTCGGGGAGTTTTTCTTCGGAAGAAAAGCGAATTCTCTGTGCCCGTAACTCGGTGATCGTCAGAAAGCGGTATCCCAGATACCATGAGCTCGTGAAGAAAACGATCAGCAACCGCAGTTACCTGGATCTTCGCAGTCTTGTTTTTTTCGTATTGTGCGCTGAAACCGCCGATAACGTAATCGTGCGGTTTGAACACGCGTTGGGAGGCGGATCTCACTTCGCGTTGGTTGATTACGCCAAAGAAATGTCCAAAGGCGATATGCTTGTCGTGGTTAAGCCTGAAACCACCTCGAGCGGCGGGTTCATTGTATCGTTCTCATACGGTGAGTATTCAGGAGAAGGGAGGATTGATGTCTGCCGTGACCTGTTTATTATGCTGGAGCTGTTGAATGCGGACTCTGTAATAGTGAATCAGCTTGCGGGTTATAGCGACGTGAAAATGATGTTATCTGGATTAACCGACTACGTAAAAACGAAATCGATCGGTTTGCAGATAAATGTCCGGGATTTCTATCCCGCGTGTCCGTCCGTCCGCCTCATTGACTCAAGAAACAGGTTCTGTAATCTTGATTATGATGGTGAAGATTGCCTGCGATGTTTTGATCAGATATATCGGGTTTCAGCCGATGGTTTGAATCTTTCCGAATGGCGCAAAATGTGGGGAGATTTTCTCTCGCTCGCCGATCAGATACACGTGTTTTCGAATTTCACGAAAAATACGCTCATGAAAGTTTTCGTGGACACGTCCGTTTCAGAAAAAATCCGCGTTGATACGATACCTGTGGAATATCTCCGACCGGTCACTATTGATAGAGAGACCGGTAAAATCCGTATCGCGGTTATGGGACATATGAGCCATCACAAAGGGGGTGGTATTATTCACTTGATGGCGAAGTTAATAGTTTCCAATCCGGTCTATTTGGGAGTTTCTATTCTCGTTTTCGGTTCGTTGAAGCCGGAATACCGGCATCCCGGGATCGTTGAAATGGGAGAATATAAAAGGGAAGATATCTCTGAACTGATGGAGAAGCATCGCATCGACATCATTTTTATTCCTTCGATATGGGGGGAAACCTTTTCAAGAACCACGCAGGAGGCCATCGAAATGAAAATGCCTGTCGCGGTGTTCAATATCGGCGCACCTCCGGAGAGGGTGTCGGTATATGATAAAGGCATCGTGATAGAAGAGATGAGTGCGCTCGCGGCGTTAGATTCGATTGTGAGCTACTTTGATCGTTGAAAGAACGGGACAACATTTCTGAATAGATTCACGGACGTTGATTCCATCGGGACATGATCGTAGTCCGGGACATCCGTCTTTGAATAAGATGCCCCAGGCTAAGGTATACGTGTATCAATCAATTCTCAAAATAGTCAGAAACGCTTCCTGCGGAATCTCAACAGATCCGATAAGCTTCATACGTTTTTTCCCTTCTTTCTGGCGCTCGAGAAGTTTGCGTTTACGGGAGATGTCACCGCCGTAGCATTTCGCGGTGACATTCTTGCGGAGCGCTGATATATCTTCACGGGCGATGATCTTTACGCCGACTGCGGCCTGAATCGGAATCTTGAACTGGTGCCTCGGGATGATATCCTTGAGCTTTGAGATGATTTCCTTGCCTCTGGAATACGCCTTGTCGGTGTGGACGATGAAAGAGAGCGCGTCGACGGGTTCGGCGTTCACAAGGATGTCCACTTTCACCATCTTCGATGTGATGTATTCGCGGAAGTGATAATCGAATGACGCATAACCTTTTGTACAGCTCTTGAGCTTGTCGTAGAAATTGAACACGATCTCCGAAAGGGGCATGTCGTACATGAGTTCAACGCGCGTTTCGGTGATGTATTTCATGTCCTTGTGAATGCCGCGGCAATCGTTCACCAGCGCCATGATGTTTCCCACAAATTCAGTGGGAGTGATGATGGTCGCGGAGACGAACGGTTCCTCAATACGCTCGATCATCCCGATGTCAGGGAGCTTTACCGGATTGTCGATGATGATCTCTTCGCCCTGTATGGTGATCACGCGGTACTCAACGCTCGGAGCCGTGGTGATAAGGCTGAGGTCGAATTCGCGTTCAAGGCGCTCCTGAATGATCTCCATGTGAAGAAGGCCGAGGAATCCGCATCGGAAACCAAAACCCAGAGCGTACGAATTATCCGGTTCATAAAGAAGCGCGGCGTCGTTGAGGTGGAGTTTCTGAAGTGCGTCGCGTAGATTTTCGTAATCGTCAGAGAACATCGGATAAAGTCCCGCGTAGACCATCGGTTTTGCGTCTTTGAAACCTTTGAGCTGAGCCGGTGCGGGATTTGACGCAAGAGTCACGGTGTCACCGATCTTGGTGTCGATGACGGTTTTAATGTTCGCGATAATATATCCCACATCTCCGGGGATGAGCTCTTTGCGTTTTTCACGGTCAAGGCGGAATACGCCGGTATCGAGTACGGAGTAATCCTTTCCTGTTGACATGAGGCGGATGTTGTCATTCACCTTGATTGTTCCTTCGAATATACGCGCCTTGATAACCGCACCGACATATTTATCGAAATATGAATCGAAGATGAGCGCCTGAAGCGGTGCGTCGGGATCACCTTGCGGTGCGGGGATGACCGTGATCATCTTCTCGAGCATCTCCTCAATGCCGATTCCCTGTTTGGCTGAAACCGCGACCGTGGTTGACGCGTCAATGCCGAGTGTCTGTTCGATCTCCTTTTTTGTGCCTTCGACATCCGCGTTCGGCATATCGATCTTGTTTATTACGGGGAGAATCTCAAGATTGTTCTCAAGGGCGAGGTACATATTTGCGATGGTTTGCGCTTCGACCCCCTGCGTGGCGTCCACCACGAGTATCACGCCGTCGCATGCGGCCAGAGCCCGGGATACTTCGTAGGTAAAGTCGACATGCCCGGGCGTATCGATCAGATTGAATATATACTGTTCTCCGCTTTTGCTCGTGTAATCAAGCGTGATCACATTCGATTTTATGGTTATGCCGCGTTCCCTTTCGAGATCCATTGTGTCGAGCATCTGGTCGACCTTGTTGCGTCCGTCACCGATATGGCATTTCTCAATGATACGGTCGGCGAGGGTTGACTTGCCGTGATCCACATGTGCGATAATCGAAAAATTGCGTACGTTGTCCCTTTTCATGGGTCTCCTCTATCTGTTCAGCCGCAGTCCGGTCTGATATGATTCGTTGATGATACACGCCGGGAGGCGTATTGATATCGATAGGAACGGGGAGTATGAGTGGCAAGCACTTTTTGTCAGTGTTTGAAACGGTTTGAATGAGTGAATAGTGATTGAATTAAATGGATTTTCAATCATGTATGACAGGCGCATAGACTCTTTATTATCATTTGGTTCTGATTCTTTTTCAGATTTACGGGGATGCGTGCGCTGGGATTGCCTATATTAAATATGTCCGGAGGTTAACGATTTGCGCGGTTCAATAAATATCACAGATACCGGATTTATCCGGACTGTCTTAATCCCGGTTTGTGTCTGTATTGCCTCTATGGCATTGTCATCTTTGTCCGCATTTTCCAATGATGATAATATCGAAACGTTTGACGATCGTCCGCTTGTCCGGTTATATGCAGCCATCCCTTCAACCAAGATTGTACTATCCCATTATGATAATCACGGTTATAATCCGAGGGGAATTACCTATAAACCGAATAACTTCATGGATTTCGGTGTGGCCGCAAGTTATCGTATGTTCGGAATAGCGGTCGGAACGGCAACGGCGGGAATCCGGAAAAGCACGAAAGACAGGGATGATTACGGAAAATCTGAATCAAGGAATCTTCAGTTAAGTTATTTCGGCAGAAAAATTTCATGTGACTTCTTTTATCAGAAGTATTCCGGGTTTTATCTGGTGAATCCCGACAAGTATGGATATGCGACCGGGGATCAGAACATGAAGCGTCCGGATATTTCTCTACGGAACATAAGTGTGAACGTGTTTTATGTCTTTGCTGAAGGATTTTCGTTTCCGTCATCGATGAATAATTCTGAACGCCAGAAGAAGTCTAAAGGATCATTCCTGATGATGCTTTCGGCAGGTGATCTTGATATATCGGCGGGTAGATCCCTTGTACCGGAGAACAAGGCAGTTTCATTCGGTAGTTATGCGGGATTCTCACGCGGCCATTACAAAAGCGCCGGGATCTCCGCGGGTTATTCATATAGTATAGTTTTTGGAAATTTTTACATTACACCGGTTCTGTTCGCCGGTGTGGGGATAATGCGGAAAACCGAAACCACATATGAAGGCCGTTCGATAAGGTACGGTTCATTCAATAAATTGAACGGACGCATTGCGGCAGGCTACAACAGTGATTCATACGTTGCGGGAATACTTGCGTCCAACGACACGGTGTCAACGAGGAACTGGTTCGCCGGGAATGGGAACAAAGTATCGTTTCAGGTCATTCTTGTGCAGGTGTATGGAGGATATCGGTTCTGACGCATGTCATTTATTGTGAGTAAATGTCAGATAGAACATATCCGCACTGTTGAGGTATCGGATTCGGATGTGGTTTCTGTTTCTGATTAAACTGCGTCATGTCAATTGATTGCATTAATCGATTCCGGATTGAGCGCCGTTTTCCTCATAATATTGTTTCGACGGGGTATTAATCATCTTGACATCAGGGGGGGGTCTGATTTTCTGCAAATACAGCGCATCGTGCCTGGGCAAAAGCGAGTAATCGCCTTCTTTTTGGTGGGGGGAAGTGGTGAAGGGATCAAACCTCACGGTCAATCGTATCAGCAAGCATTTCGGCGGGGTCCAGGTGCTTTCAGATGTTTCTCTCGAGATAAAACAGGGGGAACTCTTTTCAATTCTCGGTCCGTCGGGCTGCGGAAAAACAACACTCCTTCGATGCATCGCGGGTTTTGAAACACCCGACAGCGGTGAAATATTCCTCGATAAAGACAATATTCTTTCGTATCCGCCCAACAAGCGGCATGTAAACACGATCTTTCAGAGCTACGCGCTCTTTCCTCATTTATCGGTTTTTGAAAATGTCGCGTTCCCGCTGAGGATCAAAAAGCTCAGCAGTAAGGAAATCCGCGACGAAGTAAGCAAATATCTTTCAATGGTGCGTCTTGAGGAACACCACAACAAGAAACCATCGCAGCTTTCGGGCGGGATGAAGCAGCGTGTCGCGATCGCACGCGCGCTTGTCAATCAGCCGAAGGTTCTTCTTCTCGACGAACCTCTGTCCGCGCTCGACGCGAAGCTTCGTCAGCACATGCTTATCGAGTTGGATACGATTCATGACGATATCGGTATCACATTCATATACATTACCCACGATCAGCAGGAGGCGCTCTCGGTTTCTGACCGTATCGCGGTGATGGACAAGGGTGTTATTCTCCAGACGGGAACACCGTCGCAGATATATGAAAGCCCCTCCAACGCATTTGTCGCTGACTTCATCGGCGAAACGAACTTCATGGAAGGGAAGGTGACGCGCATCGCCGATCAGAACGGATATGTCTCCGTTGAGGGATTCGGCGAAGTCGGATTCTATCTTGATCAGAAGGTCAACGTGGGTGATTCAGTCAAGCTCACCGTACGGCCGGAGAAAATCCGTGTCACCAAGGAAGAACCCCGGTTTGAGGGGAACCCCGGCGACTGGAATGTGCTGCACGGGTCGGTTGATGAAATTATTTACACCGGTTTTCAGAGCAAGTACTTCGTCAAGATAGGATCTTTTCAGATACGCGTGTTTAAACAGCATGTGATGTATCAGCTTGATGAAACACCGATCAACTGGAAAGAAAATGTGTATGTCTGGTGGAACTCGAATGACGGCTTCGTTGTTGAGGTCGAAGGGAGATGAGAAAACGCGTCGGATATATCTACACGCTCCCGATAACACTGTGGATCACTTTTTTCTTCGTTATTCCGATTCTCATCGTATTTGTGTTCAGTTTCATGAAAAAGAAACTGAACGGCGGCATTGTGTGGAATTTTTCATTCGCCGATCTATCCTCGCTCGCGTCCGGTCATATCACGGCGTTCTTTTCCAAGGTCGCATCGCATCTCACGTTTGACGCGTATCAGTCGCTGCTTCATCCCGCGTTTCTCAAGGTTGTGGGGGTAACGCTCTATATCGCGCTCGCCGCGACATTCTTTACGCTTCTTCTCGCCATTCCCGCGTCGTATTATATCGCGCGGAGTCCGCGCAAGAATCTACTTTTGCTTCTCGTGATTGTTCCGTTTTGGACGAATCTTCTCATCCGTATTTTCGCGTGGATTACGATTCTAGGAAATAACGGTTTCGTGAATAATATTCTCACGTCACTCGGCGTTATTACCGATCCGATACAGTTTCTGTACAGCAAGAGCGCGGTCATTTTGGTCACGGTGTATACGTCGCTTCCGTACGCGATTCTTCCGCTCTACTCGACGATCGAGAAGTTCGATTTCACTCTGCTCGAGGCGTCTCGTGATCTCGGCGCTTCAAACGCGCAGACAATGTGGAAAGTATTTCTCCCGAACATCCGCGTCGGAGTTATCACCGCGATACTCTTTACATTTATTCCGGCGATCGGCTCGTACGCGATTCCCCAGCTTATCGGCGGGACTGACTCGTATATGATCGGAAATGTTATCGCGCGGGAGCTTACACTTAACCGCAACTGGCCGCTCGCGTCGTCGATGTCGCTCATTCTCACCGTGATTACCACCATCGGGATATATCTCTTTGTAACGCTGAACAGCGCAAGGATTGTACGTCAGGAGAGCGATGTGACCGCCGCGGGGAGGTCAACCAATGGCTAGTCGCCGCAGAATCTCATTCTGTGTATTCATAATCGCCATGTTGTTTTTCTACATGCCGCTTATGGTTCTTATCGTGTATTCGTTCAATGAAGGGAAGAGTTCCCGGTGGACGGGATTTTCGATTCACTGGTATGAGGAGCTTTTTCTCAATTCCCGAACTCTGTGGAACGCGTTTGAGAACTCCGTGCTTGTGGCGCTCGCGTCATCCTGCGTGGCAACGTTAATCGGCACCCTCGGCGCGATAGGCATTACATGGTATTCGTTCGTGCACAAGAAGTATCTGCGCATGGCGAGTTATCTTCCGATCATCATTCCCGAAATAGTAATAGGTATTTCACTTCTGATATTCTTCGCGGGACTTCACTGGCAGTTGTCGCTCTGGACGATATTCATAGCGCACACCACGTTCAATATCCCGTTTGTTCTCTTTATAATAATTTCCCGTCTTGACGAGTTTGATTATTCGATCATAGAGGCGGCGTATGATCTCGGCGCGACGGAGTTTCACGCGCTCACCCGCGTTATTCTTCCGATGAGCATACCCGGAATCATCTCAGGGTTTCTCATCGCGATGACTCTTTCAATGGATGATTTTGTTATCACCTTCTTTGTGGCGGGACCGGGATCGTCCACACTGCCGCTTCACATTTATTCAATGATACGTATCGGTGTGTCGCCGGTCATCAACGCGATATCGGTGGTGCTTATCGCCGGAACATTCATCTTCGCGTTATCAAGCAAGAATATTCAGAAATATATGTTCAAGAAATAACGGAGGGACAATGAGAAAAATGATTTTCGCCGCTGTGGCGGTGTGTGCGGCCGTAACGCTGGTTGCGGGATGCGGTTCAAAGAAACAGAAGCTCTATGTATACAACTGGTCATATTATATTCCTGACGCGGTGATTCAGGATTTCGAGAAGAAGTTCAACTGCGAAGTTGTGTACGATGTGTTCTCATCAAATGAGGAGATGTACACCAAACTCAAGGCCGGCGGCAACGGATATGATATCACATTCCCGTCAGCGGATTACGTATCGATTATGATCAAGGAGAACATGCTTGAGAAACTCGATAAGACGAAGATTCCGAATATAAAGGAACTCGATCCTGTGTTCGCGGCGAAGATCAGATACGATGTCGGTAATAATTTCAGTATTCCCTATATGATGGGTGCCGCGGGTGTCGCGGTTAACAAAAAATACGTTAAAAATTATTCGAGAGATTATCATATCTATGAAAGAGCGGATCTGAAAGGACGCATGACGATGCTTGATGAGATGCGTGAGGTTCTGGGTAACGCGCTCTGTACGCTCGGATATTCCGCTAACTCCACGAACCCGGCCGAACTGGCTAAGGCGAAAGATCTGGTGCTCAAATGGAAGAAGAATATTCAGCGTTTTGATTCGGAGTCATTCGGTAATAACTTCGCCGCGGGTGAGTTCTGGGTGGTGCATTGCTACATTGAGAATATTTACAAGGAAGCTGACGCCGAGCTCAAGAAGAATATCGATTTCTTTATTCCGAAAAAATCAACGATGTATATGGATAACATGGTTGTGCTCAAGGGATCAAAGAACAAAGAACTCGCATTCGCGTTTATGAATTACATTCACAATCCGGAAGTCTACGCGCAGGTTGTTGATTTCTTCCAGCTGCCGTCGATCAATGTCGGTGCGCGGAAACTGGCTAAAGAAAAGCCGCTTTATTCTTTCGATGATATCAAGGGCTGCGATATGCAGGAAGATCTCGGTGAGAAGATCGAGATGTATAACAAGATTTGGCAGGAGATCAGAATCGAGAACTGATTCGGGAACAAACCCGAGTGGTTCACCCGTTCGACCGACATAGGTGTTGGCGATTACGTGCTCAGGGCGCGAACGGTTGAGACGTATTGGTACGAAAGGTATTTGTGGATTGATGCGAACGGTGTTTATTGTTTGAGAATGTATTAAAGTCCGTTCGCGCCTTGAGTCCTTCGGCAAGCTCAGGACAGGCTTGTCGAAGGGTGAACAATTAGGGGATGACTCGGAGCAAGGATTCGGAAGGATGAACGGGCTGATAAATATTAGTTGGGAACAAACCCTCGTGGTTCACCCATTCGACTGACACAAATGAAAGTGATTACGTGCTCAGGGCGAACGGGGTCTGTGATATGAAGCGAATAATGCCTGAGAATGTATAAAAATCCGTTCGCCCTGAGCCCGTCGAAGGGTGAATGGAACAATCGGGTGATGATTGGGGGGCAATCCCTGCTGTTTCACCCATTCGACTGACATAGGTGTTAGTGATTATATGCTCAGGGCGAACGGTATTTGTGGTTTGATGCGAATGGTGTTTGCGGATGTAACAAAGTCCGTTCGCGCCTTGAGCCTGTCGAAGGGTGAACCGTCAGGGAATGACTCGAACAAGGATTAGGAAGGATGAACGGGCTGATAATACATAGTCGGGAACAAACCCGAGTGGTCCGCCCGTTCGACTGACACAAATGAAAGTGATTACAAGCTCAGGGCGAACGGTATTTGTGGTTTGATGCGAATGGTGTTTGCGGATGTAACAAAGTCCGTTCGCGCCTTGAGCCTGTCGAAGGGTGAACAGTCAGGGAATGACTCGAACTGGAAATCGAAAGTATAAACGGGCTGATAATTAATAGTCGGGAACAAACCCGAGTGGTCCGCCCGTTCGACTGACACAAATGATAGTAATTACGTGCTCAGGGCGAACGGTAGAGACGGAAAGTACGTTCAATAAATTGACTGACAATCCATCGCGCGTGAGGGCTTAACGGCTCTTTGTGCATTTCACGATAAGATTAGTTGGTGTTGTGCCACGAAATATCTTTCATTTCCAAATAAGATGTAAAGATATTTCTGCACAACTCCAACTAAATGCATTATTTAATTCGTGAAATGCTCTAGTGCGGTGGATTTTTATTTATCGCCTCGCGTGTATGATGTGCGCGATACAATACCATCGGAGGGAACGTGAACGGAGGCAGGGTGCTCGGACATATTCTTGCGTTGATTTCAGTCCTTGTGTGGGGGATGACATTCCTGTGTACCAAGCTCCTTCTGGAACACTTCTCTCCGGTGGGAATTCTCATATACCGGTTTATTCTCGCGTATGTCGTGCTGTTCGCGGTGTACCCCAGAATAAGATTCTATTCCCTTCGCACGGAGATTCACCTGGCTCTCCTTGGCATAACGGGAGTGTCTTTATACTTCTTCACCGAAAACGCGGCGCTCATGTATTCTCAGGCATCTAACGTAAGTCTCGTAGTGGCGACCGCTCCCGTATGCACGGCGCTGCTCGCGCATCTGTTTACGAAAGATGAGAAGCTCGCGCGGAATATCGTGATCGGCGCCGCGGTGGCGCTGACGGGGATCTCGCTTGTGGTCTATGATGGAGCTTTTCACCTGAAGATAAGTCCTCTCGGCGATATTCTTGCGTTAGGCGCTGCGTGCATGTGGGCGTTCTATTCCATCCTTCTCAAAAAACGGAATCCTGACGTGCATCCTGTGGTCGTGGTGAGGAAAACATTCCTGTACGGAGTGCTAACCGCGCTCCCGGCGCTTGCGGTATTCCCGTCAGCGCTCGAAGTAAAGGGAGAGATCGGTGCGGGTGAGGTGATCAATATGATATTCCTCGGCGTGGTCGCGTCGGCGGTGTGTTATTTTATATGGAACAAGGCGATTGACCGCATCGGAATTGTGAAGACGAGCAGTTATATCTATCTTATTCCTCTTATAGGGATGCTCTCGTCGGTGTTGGTTCTGGATGAGAAAGTCGGCATTGTACTGGGAATCGGCGCCGTGTTCATCCTGCTCGGAGTCTATATCTCGGAGAATGGATTTACTCTTCCTTGGAACGGCAAACGGCGCGGTGACAATCGTTCCCCGGACGCGGATGAATAATATATTGACAAATGAGATGCCATGCTGTGATTATACACGAAATTTCAGGAGAATTATTTTGATCCTTAAAGGCGCACATATCACTTCCGTTTTTAACACCCTGATTCTTGTGGTGGTCGTGATTACCGTCAATGCCCGGTTTATGCCGTAGGGATCGATAAGTCACGAATATTGAAACCCCTGTCGGCAAGCCCGGCGGGGGTTTTTTTATGGGCGGCAGTGCGCAATCGAATGCGGGAACAGAATTCTATTATTGGAGAACTGATATGAAAATGAACGGAGCGGAGATTGTAATCAGAATGCTTGAGTCTCACGGCATCGATTGCGTGACGGGGATTCCCGGCGGAGCGAATCTCCCGTTATACGACGCCATCTATAAGCGGGGAATGCGTCATGTGCTCGCGCGTCATGAGCAGGGTGCGGGATTTATCGCACAGGGGATGGCGCGGTCAACTGGAAAGCCGGCGGTATGTATCGCCACATCGGGTCCCGGAGCGACTAACGTCATTACCGCGATCGCCGACGCGCGGATGGATTCGGTGCCGCTTATCGTGATCACGGGGCAGGTTCCATCCGCGCTGATGGGAAGCGACGCATTTCAAGAAGTCGATATCTATCAGATGACTATTTCAATTGTGAAGCATAACTTTATCGCGAGAAAACCGGAGGAGCTTCTCAGAATCATTCCCGACGCGTTTTCGATCGCGTCCGCCGGACGGCCGGGGCCGGTTCTTATTGATATACCGCGCGATGTGCAGCTCGGAGAGATCGACTGCGAGATAGCGGCACCTGTAGTGACTTCGCCGCATAAAAATAATTTTGAACGCGAGCTTGAGGAATCGCTTTGTATAATCAACGGCTCGGAGCGTCCGATCATCTATGCGGGAGGAGGAATGAACACTCCCGAAGGCGCGGCCGCACTTTATGCGCTCGCTCACGCGGGCCGGATTCCCGTGACACTGACCCTTTCAGGGCTCGGCGCGTTTCCTCCTGATGATGAGCTTTTTCTCGGCATGATAGGGATGCACGGTACACCTACGGCGAACATGGCGATCGACCGGAGCGACTGTGTGATCGCGCTCGGTGTACGTTTTGACGACCGCGCGATCGGGCGGCTGGATTCATTCGCAAAACATGCCGCGATCATTCACGCGGATATCGACCGGGTGGAACTTGACAAGATTAAAAAATGCGCGGTGTCAGTGGAGTGCGACGCGGCTGATTTCTCCGGCAGTCTTTCGGCGCGCATGGAGAAGAAAGACAGCGTGTGGATCACGTCACTACGGACGCACCGGGATGAGTACGCCTATCCGGCGGGCGATCCCGGACAAAGGGATCATCCCGCGAATATCATCCGCGAGATAGGGCGTATGCTGCCGAAGGGTACTATCGTCACGACCGATGTGGGTCAGCACCAGATGTGGTGCGCGCAGGTACTTCAGATCAGGACTCCCCGGTCATTCCTTACTTCCGGCGGACTCGGTACAATGGGATTCGGTCTGCCCGCGGCGATCGGCGCGTCGCTCGCGAATCCCGGCACACCGGTCGTGTGTGTGAGCGGAGACGGATCTATTTTAATGAATATCCAGGAACTCGCGACTCTCGCGGATCTGGGTCTTCCCGTTAAAATATTCGTGATGAACAACCGTCACCTGGGATTAGTCCGTCAACAGCAGGAACTCTTTTACGGGAAGCGGTATTCCGCGTGCCGCTTTGAAACCATTGTCGATTACGCGAAAGCCGCGGAGTCGTTCGGCATCAGGGGATTTACTGTCGACTCGATTGATGACTCACTAGAGTTAATCCGTGATGCGCTCCGTGACGATACGCCCGTCCTATTTGATATACGAACCGCATCGGATGAGAACGTGCTTCCAATGGTTCCTCCGGGTGAGGCGAATATCAATATGCTCGGCGACGGTTACTCGCGTTTGTCGTAGGTTATGTGGAAGTTGAATATTGGCGAACGGCATTTGTGAGCTGATGCGAATGGTGTCTGCGGATGCCTGAAAGTCCCGTTCGCCCTGAGCTCGTCGAAGGGTGAACCATTAGGGAATGAATTGGAACGGGTGTTCGGAAGTATGAACGGTTTATCACAAATAGCGGAATCCATACGCATGTGGTTCACCCGTTCGACTGATATAGATGATGGCGATTACGTGCTCAGGGCGAACGGCATGTGTGATTTGATTCAAATGGTGTTTGCAGATACTCAATAGTTCCGTTCGCCCTGAGCTTGTCGAAGGGTGAACCATTAGGGAATGATTTAGAACAGGTTTGCCGAAGGACTCAATACAATAACCGAAAATGATATGTACAATGAATCTATTGAAAGGAGTATCAATATGAAGAACATAATCATCGATATGACGGTAAGGAACCATCCGGGAGTGATGAGCCATATCGCGGGACTTTTCTCGCGGAGAAATGTTTCAATCGACGAGATAATCTGCCGCCGATGCGGAGACGATGTCAGTCTCATGCGTTTACTTGTCCCGTCGAATGACCGTGTCTCGACAATCGTCAAACAGCTAGAGGATCATTATGATGTCATCTCATGCGAGCATAATGTCACCGATCGCGAAACAATGTTTGATGAAGCTTGTATTCGATAGTTATTTAAACTATCTACGGGAAATTCGTTGGATCATTAATCTACTCGAAAACGAACGCGGCTATGCGGAATTTTGAGTGGGTCTATCTGACTGGCTCTTGAGATGTGTCGAAGCAATATACGGGGATCAATTTCTAAATGTGAGCGTTACTTGGCACCGAGGATGTATTTTATCGTATGGATGGAGTTGTGTGTAGTTCAACGTTTATAATAATAAGACATGTGAAACCATAAGTAACTTCACATGTCTTAATCTATCAGTGTTGATAAACATAATTTTCTGGTTCAATATCAACAATTACATTAGAAACATATTTAATATGGTGCATGACCTCATGTTCAATTTCTTCGATAATGGTATGTGCTTTTAATAAGCTCAGTTTTGAGTCAGCTATTATATAAATTTCAACTAATAGTCGATGCCCCGACCAACGTGCTTTTATATTGATAATTTCTTTTATACCTTTAACATGACTTAATGAATGTTTAATTTCCTCGAAATATTCCGGTTCAACACCGTCTAGTATTCTTATGAATACAGTTTTTGTTGAATCCCAGACAATTTTAAAGATTGTTATCGTTATTAAAAGTCCAACTATTGGATCAGCAAGTGGAAATCCAATAATGACACCAATTGCTCCAATCAAAACCGCTAAACTTGTGAATCCGTCAATTCTGGCATGGTACCCATCAGCAACCAGCGCGGCGCTTCCTATATCTTTTCCGACTTTGATTCTAAAAATAGCGACTAATTCATTTCCGATAAAACCAATAATTGAAGCAACGATAACCCATTCAATATTTGCAATTTCTTTCGGATTGATAATGCGATCAATCGATTGGTAACCAGCTACTATTGCACTAAATAGAATAATTGAAACAATCATTATGCCGGCAAGATCTTCAACGCGTCCGAATCCGTATGTAAATCGTTTTGATGGTTGTTTTAAAGCAAATAAATACGCTATACCTAATGGTATTGCGGTAACGGCATCTCCAAGATTATGTATGGTGTCAGCTAACAGTGCGACACTGCCGGTAAAGTACACAATTGCAACTTGAATAGCAAATGTAATAATTAATCCGATAAATGACCATTTTACTGCCCATAATCCCTTCTTAGTTAACGCTATTGAAGGATCAATGGAACCATGAGTGTGACCATGTGTGTTTTTTGAATTTTTGTTGCTGACATCTTTCATTGTCGTCTCCAGTTAAGCCATAAATTTATCAAATGTCATTTTAAATTCAATTAATTCATTTCTCAAAGCTTTATTCTTCGCCTTACTCATGATGCAATGTTCAAAATGATCCTCTAAAAGTATTTTTGATGCTTTACTTAACGCAGATTTTACGGCTGAAAATTGAAGTAAAACCAAATCACAAGGTTGATCTTCATTGAGCATTTTCATAATGCCCCTGATGTGACCTTCAATTTTTGATAATCGACTCAACACATCCTGAATATGTTCATGTTTTTCCATTTTGCAGCTCCTTGTATCCTATCCCCCCCGAGGGGATGTCAGTAAAGTGTCTGGCTATTGAATGTCAAGTATAATATAGATATAGCTGTTATGATGATGGAAGCCACTCACGGATGAATGTAGTAATTGGACGTAACAAGGAAACAATCCCCGCTGTTTCACCCGTTCGACTGACATAGATGTTGGCGATTACAAGCTCAGGGCGAACGGGGTTTATGATCTGATGCGAATAGTGTCTGAGGATGTATAAGTTCCGTTCGCCCTGAGCCTGTCGAAGGGTGAAGGGGCAATCGGGTGGTGATGGGAAACAATCCCCGCTGTTTCACCCATTCGACTGACATAGGTGATAGTTATTACAAGCTCAGGGCGAACGGGGTGATTAATCCTGTTCGCGAATTGACCTCATCTTGATCTCATCATCCGAAATATTATGACTTCCTACCGTGAGGACATACGGCGACGCAGATGCCGCAGATAGATTCATTTGTACCGATATTGCGGGTGGTGAGCTCGCGGCATTTATCGCGGCACTTGAACGGATCGTAGAATGTTTCGCGCGGAGTGTTCTTGTCCCATAAAAGGCCGTTAGCGGCTTTCGCGGGGCAGATGGATACGCAGAGCGAACATGTACCGCAGCGGCTTTGATCTATCGGAGTTCGGATCAGCGGGAGAGGGTGATTCGTGAGTATTGATGAAAGACGTACTCGCGGGCCGAATTTTTCGGAGACAAAAAGATCGGTCTTGCCGATCCACCCGAGTCCGGAACGGGTTGCGCACATCTTGTGAGAGAAACCGAACGAAAGCGTCTCGTTCATAGTTTTGTCGATGTCCCTGTCGTGCGCGGTCGGTTGTACGGGGAAGTTCTCAATGCCATGACGGGCAAGCGCGTCAGATACGGAGTTGACCGCATCGGCGAGCTCCGCGTTGACACGGTAGTATAGCTTGTAGTAGTCTTCGGTCGGCCCTTGCGCGGTAAGAACGCCGTCCATGATATCGTTGTCGAGCCGTCGTACGATCGACACTCCGTAGGTGTACTGCGAGTATTTTCCTGAAAGGAGTCCGCCCAGATCCGCGAAGCCGAACAGATATTCAGCGGAGGGGAGATTTTCTCTTATAACCGATTCAATGTTCATTTGCGTCCTTCCTCAAGATGAAATGCCGCGCGCCATACACGATACGCCACGCGGTCAAGCCAGCGGATCGCCTCTATTTTTTTATATGCGTCATCAGGCGAAAGTTGACCCATCGCTGTCTGGCGCAGAATCATTTCACGTTCTTTCTTCCGCACATCTGTCATCATCATCGATGTTTCTTCGGCGAGCACGGGAGGATGCGCGAAACCTTTTGTCGTCAGTCCCGCGATGATTGAAGAGAATCGTCCGCCGAGTTCGTTGGCGAGAAAAAGCAGTGCTTCATCCTCGCGGAGTTTTCTGATGTTATCCGATTCTTTACAGTACTCAACGAGGTTCTCCGCGTGATCGATCACGTGTAGTACGGAGACATGACGCTCACGTTCATGCGATGTCGATCCCTGCCGCGAACGTATGCCGCTCAGGAAAATTCTCGTCTGCGCGAGCGCGTCATTGATCTGCGCAAGACGCTGTGCGGTGCGCGGCGTATCTCCCTCATTCACCTTGAAGGTGATGGTTTCAATGAGCGCGACTATAATGTCGCGTGCGGTGCGCCGTGCGGTTTCAATCGCCACTGCGGGGACGGACAGCACCGAGTAATCGATGTTTCGCGTTAACGATGATCCCCGTTCGGGAACCATCGCGATGATGAATCGTGAGAATATGCTGATAAACGGAAGCGCGATGAACATGCCGATTACGTTGAATGCGGTATGGAACGCGGGGAGCAGTAACGTCGGATCGGATGTGCCGAAAAGAGAAAGCAAGAGTGCAATGCCGTGTGATAGTACGGGAAGAAAAAAGAAAACCGCTCCTGCTGTGGCGGCATTGAACAAAATGTGAGCCATTGCGGTTCGCTTTGCGGGTACGCTTGCGCCGACTGCGGCGATTGCCGCGGTAAGGGTTGTTCCGATATTCTGTCCCACCACAAGTGCCGCGGACTGCTCAAAGCTGAGCGTTCCCGCGTTGACTGCGGCCAGCGTTATTGTTATCGCCGCGCTTGATGACTGCATAAGCACCGTCATCACAATTCCGACCCCGATAAGAAAAAGGCGGCCGGTGAGAGTGACGCTTGTGACATTGAAAGATCGACTGTGCTCGCGACGTCCTTCATTCCCGTCTGCATGGTATCGATGCCGAGAAAGATCAGCGCGAATCCCGCAAGAACCATTCCCATATTGGCGATACGTTCCCTTCCAAGAAGGCGGAGCATCGCTCCGATTTCCGAGCATGGGGAGCGTGATCATTGATATGTTTAGTTTGAGTCCCAGAAGAGACACGAGCCAGCCGGTGCTGGTCGTGCCGATATGCGCGCCGATTACTATGCCGATTGACTGCTCGAATGTGAGAAGACCGGCGCTCACGAATCCTATGGTGGTGATCAGCGTCGCGTGTGATGACTGCATCACCGCGGTGATTCCGATTCCGCTTATGATTGACCGGATACGTCCGCCGGTAAACCTGCTCAGCATGTCGCGGAGTGTGTCGCCCGCGAGGGTTTTGAGCGCGTCGGTCATGAATATCATTCCGAGGATGAAAAGACCGACTCCCCCGGCAAGATAGATGGCAAGCGAAAGATACATTGCTTCTCCGAAAATGTATGTTTATTAATGTTCTCTTTCGTGCGTCAAAAAATGCAATTCATTTTCGATAATATTCCAAGGCGGTTCACCCATGCGACTGACATAGGAGATGGTGATTGCGTACTCAAACCGCGAATGGTGAAGATGGATTTGTTCGAATGGTATATGCTGATTGTGAACATAGTATATCCGTTCGCCCTGAGCCCGTCGAAGGGTGAACCATTTGGATTGGATCAGAACAGGAAATGGAAGGATGAACGGATAAACCGGAGGTGATCTGAAATCAA
>Ga0209800_10001859_pt1 | contig 20083 bp, 18 predicted proteins | sample Higcelweek8metaG_FD_187174 | JGI IMG/M metagenome (GOLD analysis project Ga0209800, IMG submission 187174) | Freshwater pond sediment microbial communities from the University of Edinburgh, under environmental carbon perturbations - High... | ecosystem: Environmental > Aquatic > Freshwater >...
CCGCAAAGGGAACGGGAAAAACGTGCGCCGCCGGAACAGCATCCAAAAGCGCTTCGCGCGTCATGCGATAGTTACTTTGTGGGTCGTCCTGCGGCACATGCCGTTCATCGCCCCAAAACAGGAAAATTTTGTCCCACGGCAAGTTTTTATGCGTGGCGAGCTTTTCGAACATCAGGCGCGGCGTCGTGCCGCCGGAAAGCGCGACGGTCAATCGTTCATCGCGTGCCGCAGCGGCGTGTGCGGCTTCTATGAAAAGAGCTGCCGCGCGATCAGCCAATAAATCCTTGTTTTCGAAGGCCTCGATCATGTCACTTTTCGTTTGGTTCAAGACAAATGGGCAAGAACCACGCATGCCCGTCTTGGGCCAGCAAGTGGTCGGCCTCAGGCGGGCCCCATTGCCCGGCGGGATAGTTCGGGAAGGAGCGGTTCTTTTCGCGTTCCCAATTTTCCATGATGGGCTGCAAAACTTCCCACGCGACCTCCACTTGATCCGCGCGCATGAATAATCCCGGATCATTGCGCAGCACATCGAGCAAAAGCGTTTCGTAAGCATCGGGTGAGGGCGCGTGGAAGACTTCGTTATAACAATAATGCATATCCACGGGCCGCAGGTTCATGCCAAGCCCTGGCTCTTTCACCAAAGAGCGCAGCACAATACCTTCGGTCGGCGCAATTTGAATGACAAGGCGGTTGGGCTCAAAAACCTGATCGTTCAAATGTGAAAAGGGGTGATGCGGCACCGGGCGGAATTGTAGGGAAATTTCTGAAACGCGGGACGGCATATATTTGCCGGTGCGCAGATAGAATGGCACACCCTGCCAGCGCCAATTGTCGATGAAAAGCTTGAGCGCAGCAAAAGTCTCCGTGTTCGATTTCGGATTAACGCCTTTTTCTCGGCGATAACTGCGCACCGGCTCGCCGTTTGACCAGCCGTCGCCATACTGGCCACGCACGACGTAATCCGATATTTTGCCCGGCTCGATTTCGTGGAGAGCCCGCAAAACATCGCATTTTTTATTGCGGATTTCATCGGCGTCGAACGAAGTCGGCGGCTCCATGGCCACAAGGCAGAGTAATTGCAAAATATGATTTTGGATCATATCGCGCAGCGCACCGGCCGTTTCGTAATAGCCACCGCGTCCGCCGATGCCAATGTCTTCGGCCACCGTGATTTGAACATGGTCGATATAGCGGCGGTTCCAGATTGGCTCCCACAAGGCGTTGCCAAAGCGAAAGGCGAGAATATTCTGAACTGTTTCTTTGCCCAGATAATGGTCGATGCGGAAAATCTGCGTTTCAAAAAAGACACGCGTCAATTCTTCGTTGAGGCTTTGCGCGGAGGCCAGATCGCGCCCAAAAGGTTTTTCGACAACGATCCGATAGTGCGGATCTTTACGCATTTCTTTGAACCGGCCTAGCTGTGCCGTGACAACGGAAAACAGGCTGGGTGGTGTTGCAAGATAAAATATAAAGTTTGGCTCGGGGACGCCTTTAAGCGTTAAGCCGAGGATTGTGTCGTACACGCTCTCATCGTCGTAAGCGGCAGCAATATAGTGGAGGTTAGCGGCGAACTTCGCCCATTTTTTCTCATCCGCAATGCCGCGCCGTCCAAACGATTCGATGCCTTCGCGGAGATGGGTGCAAAAGCTTTCGTCCGTAAAGGTGCTGCGTGAGATGCCCACGATTTTAAAATCGGACGGCATCGCATCATCAAGAAACAGGTTGTAAAGCGCGGGGATGACCTTGCGGGCGGCCAAATCGCCAGAAGCGCCAAAGACGACGATAATTGCGGGATCTGTTTTAATTTTCTGCGCCATAACGCATTTTTCCTATGAAACGGTTCACTCAAAGGAAGACCAGATAAAGCCTTCTCTCGATGTATGTCAACTTGCGGGGCGGCGCTGAAGGATTAAAGCGGTTTGAGCGCTTGCAAAAACTTCGCTTGATCGCCTGCGAGCAGAAGCGGCATGGCTGCGGGCAGGGCGGTAAGAAGCGGTTCAAGCCATACCTTATCCGCCTTGCTGAAATTGCCGAGCACGAAATTTGTGACTTCTGTTTTATGTTCGGGGCGGCCCACGCCAAGGCGCACGCGCCAATAATCTTTACCCATATGCGTATCAATGGATTTCAGGCCGTTATGCCCGCCATTGCCGCCGCCTTGTTTGACTTTGATTTGACCGGGCAGAAGGTCAATATCGTCGTGGATGACGATGATGTCTGACGCTTCGATTTTGTAATAATGCGCGACTTCGCCCACACTCTCGCCCGAGAGGTTCATGTAGGTCATTGGCTTGAGCAAAAGGATCGTCTGGCCGTTCAGCGTGCCGGTGGCAAGCATGCCCTTCATTTTTTTTTGCCACGCGCTCGCGTGGGCAGCATCGGCCAGCGCATCGGCGGCCATAAAGCCGATATTGTGCCGATTAAACGAATAGTCGGCCCCGGGGTTGCCGAGACCGACTATCAATTTCGAAGGCTGAGCCAAGGCTCAGGCCCTTATTTCTTAGCAGCAGGCTTAGCCGCAGCCGGAGCCGCCGCCTTGCCGCCAGCAGCCGGAGCTGCCGCTGCTTTACCGCCAGCAGCCGGAGCCGCTGCCTTAGCTGCATCACCAGCCGGAGCCGCCGCAGTAGCCGAAGCCGCTTCGTCAACTTCCGAACGGATCGCCGAGGGGACGGCGATGGACGCAACGGTGAAGTCTTTTTCATGCGTGGTGAGGGTCACACCTTCAGGCATCTTGATAGCGCTGAGATGGACGGCTTCGCCAAGCTGATATGGCTCAAGGCTGACCTCGAACGAGGCCGGGATCTGGCCGGGCGCGCACATCACTTCAAGTTCATGATGCACGATGTTGAGCGTACCGCCGCGCTTGAGGCCCGGGCACTTGTCTTGGCCAAGGAAATGCACGGGGATGAACACGCGAACCTTCGTGTGCGCCGAAACGCGCAGGAAATCGACATGCAACGGACGATCCGAGACGGGGTCGAACTGCACATCGCGCGGCAAAACGCGATGTTTCTTGCCTTCGATCTCAATATCGAACAGGTGCGTGAAAAAACCAGCCTTGTTCACATGACGCGCAATGAGTTTTTCCTCAAGGCTAATGGTCACGGGGGCTTTCTTGTCGCCGTAAATCACGGCGGGTACATCTAAATTGCGGCGTACTGCGCGAGCGGTCCCCTTGCCGACACTCTCACGCGTTTTGGCCGCAAGCGTTGTGACAGTCTCTGTCATGGTCTTGCTTCCTTCTTTATCAAGTCAAAAAAACCAGCCTCCAGGGGTGCTGGGTCGGCCGTTACGGCCTGTTCTTCGCGCTTGTTCAACCAGCGAACAAACTCGAAACGGAGCGTTCCTGACCAATACGGGCAATGGCCTCCGCCAAAAGCGGGGCGACAGAGAGCTGCCGAACTTTCGTTGAAGCAGCAACCTCTGGCGTTGCGGCAATCGAGTCCGTAACAGTCAGCATAGAAAGCGCGGAGGCTTCAATGCGCTCCACGGCTTTGCCGGACAATACGCCATGCGTGGCGTAGGCCGCAACAGTTTTCGCGCCTGCCTTGATCATGGCGCCAGCGGCATTGCACAGCGTTCCCGCGCTGTCCACAATATCGTCAACCAACAGACAATGACGATCCTTAACGTCGCCGATAATGTTCATAACCTCAGATTCGCCAGCTTTTTCACGACGTTTGTCGATAATGGCGAGGTCAGCGCCCAGCCGTTTGGCCAAGGCACGGGCCCGGACCACACCACCAACGTCCGGGGACACAATAGTTAATTCGCTGGGCAATTTACCATGAACGGCCATCGTGTCGCGGATATCCGTGACGAAAACGGGGGCGGCATAGAGATTGTCGAGCGGAATATCGAAGAAGCCTTGGATTTGCCCGGCGTGTAAATCCATCGTGAGCACACGGTTCGCGCCTGCGACTGTAATCAAATTGGCGACGAGCTTGGCCGTGATCGGCGAGCGCGGCGAGGATTTGCGATCTTGGCGGCTATAGCCGTAATAGGGCACCACGGCGGTGATGCGCTTGGCCGAGCTGCGACGCAACGTCTCGATGGTGATGAGCAATTCCATCAAGCTATCGTTGGTCGGATACGAGGTCGGTTGAATGACGAACACATCTTCGCCGCGCACGTTTTCAAGAATTTCGACATAAACTTCCATGTCGGCGAAACGGCGGTTGTTCGTTTGGGTAAGCGGAATGCCGAGATACTTCGAAATAGCATCGGCCAGCGGTTTGTTGCTGTTGCCTGCGATGAGTTTCATGATGATCCAGCCCTTGTGAGAGTCGGCGGAAGAGTCGCCGTGAATACGGCGTTCCTATAGCAGTCCACAGGGCGGTCGTCTAGCGCCCGGCACTAAAAAAGGCGCGATTTCTCGCGCCTTTTTTAAGAAATGCAGCTTCCGTGACTACATCGTGGCCGCTGGACCCATGGGCCTTTGTCCATAACGTTGCATAGGCGTGCGTGGCGTGGGCGCAGGCGTTTCTTCCGGGCGGCTCAGAGCCATCCAGAGCAGAAGCTGTTTGTAGGCGTTAGCTTTAGGCGCGCGTCCCCGCCGGGCCATTGTGGGGGCTAAACGTGCATCGAGTGCAACCGGAGCGGGTTTCAGCCCGGCATTGGCGTCAATCATCTTCGAGCGTTCCTTGCCGACAAAGACGGTTTCAAGCCTTTTGCCCTTCGGGGCCGGACGCAAGCTTTCACTCAAGCCCGCGTACATACCGATGCGATTGCGGCGACGGCCAGCCATGGGGCCTAGCATCATGCGTCTTGCCACGGAGGAGCCTTTGCCTGTCAGTCGATTATAAGTCGCAAGATCTGATTTTCTGATATTTGGAACTTGCTGCAACATGCCGCGTTTATCGAGCATCGAGAAGAGCAAAAGCATTTCTTTGATCGACCCAGCCTTGAGGTTGGGGGCGGCCGGATTAAGCGGGGCGCCATTTGAAATATGGGCGACCTTATCGTTTTCCTGCGCATTCAATTTGGTGCTTTTGTTGGGCGAAGCGCCGGGAGCCGGGGCCTTGCTGGCGGCTAAAACCTTGTTATACATATAAACTAATGAAGCTGTGTCGCCGGGTTTAAAAGCCGCCGTGTTCATCGTAGGCTGCGAGGCTTCGATGTCTTTTTCGACCGTGATTGCTGTCGTCTCCTCGTCCATGGCAAACGCCTCGCCTGTGGCAAGGCCTTCGCCGACAACAGCTTCTTGAAGGACGGGGGCTGCGGTTCTAAGTTCTTCGGACATCGGGAATCTCCTTAAGTAATGCCTCATCATGACATCATTCTGGGATTAAAAACACAAGAGCAATCGGTTAGAAGGCGCTTCACAAATTATTTCGGTTCGTTAACTATACAGGCCTGCCTTCTTGTATAACGCCTTAGGATGAGGTGAGAAAAGGGTGCTTTCTCTCTTGACCTACGCGGACGGCTCGCGTATGACTCCGCCCCTCTAGTCGGGCTTTTTTTGATGTCCGGCTCAGGCATGCCCGTAGGCTAAAAGAAAGAACAGAGAACATGGCTAATCATAAATCATCCGTTAAGCGTATCCGTCAGACCGTCAAGCGCAACACGATCAATCGTTCGCGCCGCTCGAAGGTGCAGACGTTGGCTAAGGCCGTCGATGTCGCCATTGTTGGCAAGGACGTCGAGGCTGCAAAGACAGCGTTGCGTGCGGCTGAAGCCGGTTTGGCAACTGCGGCGGGACAGGGCGTCATTCACAAACGTACAGCAGCGCGCAAAACTTCGCGCCTTGCTAAGCGTGTGAAGAAAGTTGCGCTCGGCGCTTAAGTTTCTTGAATCGCTTGCAGGTGGGATCTTCACAATAGGAAGATTTGCGCAGAAGTTGTTTAACAAAAACGCGACTCCTTAAACGGTGCCGCGTTTTTTGTTGTGTGCTTCCGTTCTCTTACGCCCTTTACGTTAATGGCTTTTGCTTTTTTTGATTTTAGAAACACAAGAAAAAAGCGCAAGGCTTACGCGTAGGAAAATTTTTCTCAGCAACACGGCCTCTTTTTCCCATAAGAAAAAGATTCAAATTTTTTTATATTTTTTTTGCCGTTCTCGCTTCAGACCCATTGTAAAACGAATCACTTTCGGTCTATCGTGCGTCCCTGCACAGACAGTTCGGTTTCATTGTTTTGATCGTTCATTTTGCTTTGGCGTATTTCCGCTGCCCGTCGATCTTAGGTTGCCACTCTTGGTTCAAATAGTGAGGACGTCAATGGTATCGAAAGTTAGCCTCTCGCAAGCGCAAGCTTCGCAAGAAACGTCAGCGGCGGTTCCCGATACCAAAATGATTCCCCTTTCCATTGAGGCTCCTGAAGCTGCTTGGAGCGCGTTGCGCGATCAAATGCGCGTGCGTTTAGGCGAGACGGCTTATCGCCGTTGGATCGAACCCGTCGGCGGCACGGTTGCGGTTTCTCCCGAAGGCCAAGCGACGTTGATGCTTGCTATTCCCACGCGTTTCATGCGCGATTGGATCGAAGCGCATTACGGCGATGTTGTGCGCTCGATGTGGACGCAGTTTGCCCCCAAGGGCGGCGTTGAGTTTGCCGTTGTCTCACCGCTCGTCAAGAATGTGAGTGATGGGGCTAAGATGTCAGTCCCGCTTTCTATGGCCGCCCCTTCGAGCATGAAGCAGGCGCCGCTCCCCGCGACGTTTCCTTCAAGCCCCAGTTCAGCCAGCGATGAAGCGCCGCTTGATCCGCGCTTTACGTTCGAGAATTTCGTTGTCGGCAAGCCTAACGAATTGGCTTATGCCGCCGCCATGCGCGTGGCCGATACGGAAACGCCGACGTTTAATCCACTGTTCCTTTATGGCGGGTCGGGCCTTGGTAAAACGCATTTGATGCACGCCATCGCTTGGCACATTCGCCAGAATTTCCCGCAACGCCGCGTGATTTATATGTCGGCGGAAAAGTTCATGTACCAATTCGTGCGTGCGCTGCGTTTCAAAGATACGGTGTCGTTTAAGGAACAGTTCCGCTCGGTCGATGTGTTGATGATCGACGATGTGCAATTCATTGGCGGCAAGGACACCACGCAGGAAGAATTCTTCCATACCTTTAATGCGCTGGTCGATCGGAACCGTCAGGTGATCGTCTCGGCTGATAAATCGCCGCAAGATCTTGACCGGATGGAGGAGCGCTTGCGCTCGCGTCTGGGGTGGGGCCTTGTGGCCGATCTGCATCCGGCCAATTATGAACTGCGTTTGGGCATTTTGCATGCCAAGGCGGAGAAAATGGGCTGTCCGGTGCCGGATAAGGTCATCGAATTTTTGGCGTATAAAATCGCGTCCAACGTGCGCGAGCTTGAAGGGGCGCTGAACCGCATTGTCGCCCATGCGCAATTGGTTGGCCGCACCATCTCGCTTGAAATGACGCAAGAAGTTTTGGCCGACGTGCTGCGCGTGAGCGAACGCCGCGTCACGATCGACGAGATCCAAAAGAAAGTTGCCGAGCATTTCAATATTCGCGTGGCCGATATGCATTCCGCGCGCCGCGCCCGCGCTGTGGCCCGTCCGCGCCAAGTTGCAATGTATTTGGCCAAACAGCTTACGCCGCGCAGCTTGCCGGAAATTGGCCGCAAGTTCGGCGGTCGCGATCACACAACGGTCATTCATGCTGTCCGCAAAATCGAAGAGCTTTCTGCTTATGATCCTTCGTTCAAAGAGGATGTGGAATTGCTTAAACGCCTGTTGCAGGGCTAAAGAAAAAGGGTCGCTTTGAAAGCGGCCCTTTCTTTTTGGGGCAAGTGTTCTGGCGCTTAGTGGTTAAAGAGCTTTAGCGCTTTAACCCTTTGGAGAGGATGAGCATGAGAACCTCGCGCGACATTTCGCGTCTGGTTTCATAGGGGCGCTCGGCGCATTTGGCATCGAATTCTGCCGACAACCCTTCGGCGTTCAGTTTTTGGCCCTTGCGTTGGGCGAGGGCAAGGCGGGTTTTGATGTACTCTTCCTTCGTCTGCTGGCAGGCCTTGATTTGTTCGGGGCTGGAGGGCTCGCTTTTTTGCGCCAAAAGGGGCTGGGCCAGCGCGATCTGGGCTGAGGCCACAAGGCTCAGACCAAACAGGCTCATACAGGTTAACAGGGGGTGTTTTGCAGACGTCATCGGATCTCCCTTCGTGAAGGGGGGAGTGTTGGGGGGAGTATAAGGCTTTTTTAAGGGAAAAAGGAGCTAAAAAAATGAAAGTTAAAATCAGGGTTTTATAAGCGCAGCGTTTACGCGCCGCATACGGCGTGATATAGAACAGAGCTTCGTTCCCGTAACGAAAAGCAACGCGAAAAACGGAAGTTAGAGGAAATGATGTCGAAGCCTGAAACCAGTGTGATGAACCGTCTTGTCTCGCTCTCCAAGCGCCGTGGGTTTATTTTTCAAGCCTCGGAGATTTATGGCGGCTTAAACGGTTTCTGGGATTTTGGTCCGCTCGGCGTGCAATTGAAAAACAATCTGCGCGATACGTGGTGGCACGATATGGTCGAATGCCCGCCCATCGGGCCTGATGGCAAGCCGGTTTCGATTGTCGGCCTCGATAGCTCAATCATCCAACATCCGCGCACGTGGCACGCCTCGGGCCATGTGGGCGGCTTTGCCGATATGATGGTCGATTGCCGCGAAACCAAGCTGCGTTACCGCGCCGATCATATTCTGTGCCTTGAAGTGTCCTATCAAAAAGCGGGCGCGATCAAGTCGCTGGGGCTGCTTTCGGCGCTGGAAGGCGACGAAGCGTCGGCGGCCTTGGTGAAGAAGGCGAAAAAACTTATTGCCAAAGCCGGGGGCGGCGAACTGGTGCCGTTTGACGTGGCTAATGGCGTGCCGCTGACCAATCTTTCGGAAGCCCAGCGGGCGACGGTCATCGGCCCCGATGCGGAAACGCCGGGAACGTTGACCGAACCGCGTGCGTTTAATCTCATGTTTGAATCGCATGTCGGCGTGTTCCAAAACGAAGAGTCCAAGGTTTATTTGCGCCCGGAAACGGCGCAGGGCATTTTCCTTGAATATAAAAATATCATGGACAGCTCGCGCGTGAAGCCGCCGTTTGGTGTTGCGCAGGTTGGCAAATCCTTCCGCAACGAAGTGACGCCGCGCAATTTCATCTTCCGTTCGCGCGAGTTCGAACAGATGGAAATGGAATTCTTCTGCCCGCCGGAAGACGGCATGATGTGGTACGAATATTGGGTGGCTGAGCGTATGCTTTGGTGGGAAAGCGTTGGTTGCAAGAAGGAAAATCTCTTCGCTCACGTCATTCCGAAGGACGAAGTGGCGCATTATTCCAAGGGCACGACCGATATCGAATATCGTTGGCCGTTTACCGCGCCGGGCTTTGGCGAGCTAGAAGGCGTTGCCTACCGTACGGATTATGATCTCAAGCAGCATGCGGCCTTTAGCAAGGTCAATATGGATTATATTGATCAGGAAGCCAAAACCCGCTATGTCCCGCATGTGATCGAACCGGCGAGCGGCTTGACGCGCGGCGTGTTGCTTTTGCTGGCGGAAGGCTATCAGTACGACGAGAGCCGCGCTTCGCCGGAATGGTTGAAGATCAAGCCGAGCCTTGCGCCCATCAAGGCGGGCATCTTCCCGCTCGTCAATAAAGACGGCATGCCGGAAGTGGCCGAAAAGCTTTATATGGATTTGCGCCAGACCTACACCTGCCAATACGATGCCAAGCAATCCATCGGCAAACGCTATGCCCGCATGGACGAAGCGGGCACGCCGTTCTGCATCACGGTGGACGGTGACACGCTCAAGGATCAGCAAGTCACGATCCGCGACCGCGACACCGCGCAACAAGAACGCGTGGCGCTGGATCAGGTGCGCGATTATGTCGCGAAGAAATTAGCGCGTTAAACCTTAGAGCTTAAGGTTCGCATTCAAACCCCGTGAGGCCAGATGGCCTTGCGGGGTTCGTGTGTCATTTTTTGGAAAGAGAGTTGTTTTCGTGAAAAAGGAATATTTTGAGCATCAAGGCTGGTGTCAGAAAGCTAATGTGGCCATGCAATTTGGTGATTATGCGTTTGCGATGGGCGCGAGCTATCATGCTGCGGTTTTGATCCGCGAGGATAGATCGCTCTTTCTGAGCTATCTAACTGACGTTTGGAAAATTGCAGGATTGGTTTTGATGGGCAATGATCTCGCGCCAAAACCTTTTCGTGAGGAAAATGTCACCTGCGGTCTTGATGTTGTGCTCAAGTCGGCTCGGCTTCTGCCCGAAGGCGATACACTGCGCGGCCAACTGAAGGCGTGCGCAAATGATTTGAACGTTCTTGCCAAAACGCAGCGCCCGACTGTGGCGGCGCAAAGGGTTTCGGCAGACGCAAAGGCTTTAGGTTAAATTCTGTCCGAATTGCACGCGCAGGTTCTTTTCTTTAAGGGAAAGGCCCTTGTCGTGTAAAAGGGTATAGGTGCGGGTTTTGTCCTGAAAAATACGGGCATGAACGGCGCTTACCATTACAAGCCCTTGGTCATTATAGACATCGCTGGGGCGATAGGCTGGGGTAAGCACTTCAATATCAATGATCGCTGGCGGGATGACAGCAGAGTGGAATTTGCTGGCTTCGTCGGGCGCATCCGCCGTCAGGACAAGGTAATCGTCGGTGAGCGCAATGACGGGGCCGCCGACATTTTTGGTATAGCCTGTGCTGCCAACGGCGGTGGCGATCAAAAGTCCATCGCTGGAAAGGCAGGGCACGCGTAGCTCACCATCAACCGAAAGGCCGAGCTTGACAGTTTGGCTTCGGTTTTGATTGCACACGAAAACATCGTTTACAGAAAACGCTTTTTTGACTTCGCCGTTTGCCGACGTGGCCTCCACGCAGAGCTGCGAGAGCGTGAGGGGCACGGCGCGTTCGATCCGTCGGCAGAGGTCGAGCGTTTCATTCACTTCATTCATCAAATAACCAGAAGTGCCATAATTCAGGCTAAAGAATGGTTTGTTAGCGGAGCCATAGGCATGAATGCCTCTGATTTGTGTGCCGTCGCCACCCAAACCGCACAGCACTTTTGCGGCCTCTAGCGTTGGTTGGCCATAAGCCTTTGTGTAAAAAGAATAGGCCGCACGGGCCCGGGGCGTGGGGTCTTCGCCAACGGCGAGGAAAAAGAAAATATCGCCTTTGTCTATCTTCATGAGAAGAAAGCCTTTAAAAAACAGCCACACAGAAGTGTTCATTCAACGGGCTTTTCTGGTTTCTGTCAATGAGGTGTCTTTTATGGTATTAACCAACTTGTAACCATTCCAGTTCATCAAAAGACTAAAGAATTTTGAAGAAGGGGCCTTCGCTATGCTTGATCTCGACCCTGTCGTTCTGGCGCGCATCCAGTTTGCCGCGAACATTTCTTTCCACATCATTTTCCCATCCACCACGATTGCGCTGGGTTGGATTTTGTTCTTCTTCAAACGGCGGTTCCGCAAGACAGAAAAGCCGCTCTGGATGGACGCCTATTTCTTTTGGACAAAGATTTTCGCGCTTTGCTTCGCCCTTGGCGTGGTGAGCGGCATCACGATGTCCTTTCAGTTCGGTACAAACTGGCCGGGCTTTATGAACGCCGTGGGCAATATCGCAGGGCCGCTTTTGGGCTATGAGGTGCTCACCGCCTTTTTCTTGGAAGCGACGTTCTTGGGCATCATGCTCTTTGGGTTCCGGCGCGTTTCCCCCTTTATTCATGATTTGGCCACGTTTCTTGTCGCGGCGGGCACGACGCTATCGTCCTTTTGGATTCTTGCGCTCGATAGCTGGATGCAAACGCCCGCCGGGTTTGAAATGATCGCGGGCAAGGCCCATGCGACCGATTGGCTGGCCATTGTCTTTAACCCCTCCATGCCGTATCGCACGGTGCATATGCTTTTAGCTTCGGGACTGACGGCATCGTTCTTGGTGGCGGGCGTTTCGGCGTATCGCTGGCTGCGCAAGGATCGGGGGCAGGCCGTGATGGCTGCGCTCAAGACCGGCGTTTATGTCGCGGCGGTTTTGATCCCGCTCCAAGTTTATATGGGCGACTTGCACGGGCTTAACACGCTTGAATACCAACCGCAGAAGGTCGCGGCGATGGAAGGCTTGTGGCACACGCAAAAGGGCGCGCCTTTGGTGTTGTTCGCGTGGCCGGACGACAAAGCGCGTGAAAATCTGTTTGAAGTGAAGATCCCCAAATTATCGAGCCTGATCTTGACCCATGATTTGGACGGCGAGGTCAAAGGGCTTGACCAATTCGAAGGGCGTCACCCGCCTGTTGCCCCTGTGTTCTGGGCTTTTCGGATGATGGTGGGGCTTGGCGGTTTGATGCTTTTGGTGTCGTGGAGCGCGGCCTTTTTGCTTAAACGTAAAGGCGATCTGATCCCGCTTGTGGCCTATGCCTTGGTTCCGATGGCGTTTTCTGGTTGGGTCGCGACGATCTTGGGCTGGTATGTGAGTGAGATTGGCCGTCAGCCTTGGCTTGTTCAAGGTGTTTTGATGACCACCGATGCCGCTGCCGAGCATGCGCCGCCGCTGATTGGCCTCACGTTGACGCTCTATCTGTTGCTCTACACGTTCTTGATGACGGCGTTTATCACGACGCTGTTTTATCTGGCGCGTAAGGGCGGCGAAATCGTGAAAAAAGCTTAAGGGAGAAAGACCATGGAACTTTTTGCAAATGGCGCTTGGCTTCCTTTGGCGTTTGCGGCGCTTCTGGCGCTTGCGGTGTTCATCTATGCGGTGCTCGATGGCTACGATATTGGCGTCGGGCTCTTGATGAAGTTTGCTACGCCTGAAGAGCGCGATGTGATGATCTCCTCCATCGGGCCTTTTTGGGATGCAAATGAAACATGGCTTGTGCTTGCGGTGGGGCTGTTGCTCATCGCCTTTCCCGAAGCGAACGGCATTGTGCTCACGAACCTTTATCTGCCGACGGCGATTATGCTCATTGGTCTGACCTTGCGCGGCGTTTCTTTTGATTTTCGCGCCAAGGCCAAGGTTGCGCATAAAGCCATGTGGGACACGATCTTTTCCGGCGGGTCGTTTCTTATGGCGGCTTCACAGGGCTATATGCTGGCGTCTTATGTGCTCGGTTTTGCGCATGGGATCTATGCCAAGCTGTTCTGCATCGCGGTGGGGCTGTGCGTTGCGGCAGCTTATGGGTTGATCGGCGCTTCATGGCTGATCATGAAAACTGAAGGTGACTTGCAGAAAAAGGCTGTCGCTTGGGCGCGGCTTTGCCTTTATGGAACGACGGCGGCCATTCTGCTCGTCTCGATTGGCACGCCGCTTGTAAGCCCGCGCGTTTATGACCGTTGGTTGGTTGAACCGGCTTTGTACATTATGGCGGTGTTGCCGGTGACGGTGGCGGTTCTGATTGGGCTGACCTTCTATATTTTGAACCGCTTGCCCAAGCCTAAGGATAAGGGCTGCTGGAAGCCGTTTGCTTTGACCGTCGGGATTTATCTGATGTGCCTGATCGGGCTGGCTTACAGTTTTTTCCCCTATATCGTGCCGGGGCGGCTCAAAATCGTTGAATCTGCTAGTGCGCCGGAATCTTTGATGGTGATTTTGATCGGCGCGTTGATCGTTTTGCCCTTTATGATCGGTTACACGATCTTTGCTTATAAGATTTTCCACGGCAAAACCAGCGAACTGACCTATAATTAATTGCTTGGCAAGAAGCGCACGCGTACAAAAGAGCCCAGACCAAAATAGGGAAAATAATCCATGTCCTCTTTTGACACCGATATGTCTTGCCAGCATCTTGAAGACATTATCCAAAAAACGCTTCGGGCAGGAGCCAGTGCGGCAGATGCCGTTCTTGTTGAAGGCACCTCGCTTTCGGTGTCGTGGGCGAACGGCAAGCTGGAATCTTTGGAACGTTCGGAAGGCGGCGAGATCGGCCTGCGCGTTTTGATCGGTAAGCGGCAAGCTTCTGTCGCGACGACGGATCGCAGCGCAGAAGCCGTCGATGAAGCGATCGAACGCGCCGTTTCAATGGCGCGTCTGGCACCCGAAGATCCTTTCTGCGGGCTGGCGCAACCAGATGAAATTGCCAAAACCTATCCAACGCTGGAACTTGCTGATGACAGTGCGCTTGAAGCGCCGCTTTTGATGAGCCTTGCGAGCGAGGCTGAAGAGGCCGCCTTGGCCGTTCCCGGCGTAACCCGCTGTGAAGGGGCCCACATCGGCGCAAGCAGCACGCAAGTCACCTTGGCGGCCAGTAATGGCTTTGCTGGAACGTATCGCCGTACGCGTTATGGCCTTGGCGTTTCGGCTTTGGCGGGTGAGGGCACGGCGATGGAGCGCGATGGCGACGATGCCTCTGCTGTGTTCTTTCGTGATATGCCCTCGGCGGCCAGTATTGGGCGGACAGCAGGTGAGCGTGCGGTGAGTCTTCTGGGCTCGCGGCGGATGCCAAGTTGCCAAGTGCCTGTGATTTTCGACCCGCGTGAATCGAGAGGCTTACTGGGTGAGTTCGCAGGCGCGATTTTGGGCAGCGGCATTGCGCGTGGCACGTCGTTTCTCAAAGACAGCCTCGGCAAACAAATTTTTTCTAAAGATATCCAAATCACCGACGACCCGTTCCGTGCGCGCGGCTTACGCACCAAAGCTTTCGATGGCGAGGGGCTCTTGCCACAAAAACGTCAGCTTGTTGAAAATGGCGTGCTTAAGACATGGGTGCTCGATTTGCGTTCGGCTCGGCAATTGGGGCTGAAAAGTACCGGGCATGCCCAGCGTGGAACATCTGGCGTTCCATCCCCGTCCCCCACTAATTTGTATATGGAGGCGGGTAGGCTCGCCCCGCAAGAGCTGTGGCAGGGCCTGCCTCAGGGCTTTTATGTCACTGAAACCATGGGGATGGGGGTTAATGGCGTGACGGGCGACTATAGCTTGGCGGCCCGTGGATTCTGGATTGATAAGGGCGAGCTGGCCTTTCCCGTGAATGAAATGACGATTGCGGGCAATCTGAAAGACATGTTTCAGCACTTGACGGCGGCCAATGATCTCGTTTTTCTCTACGGCATTAACGCACCGACGATTCGCATCGATGGGATGACGATCGCCGGCCTGTAAAAAAACGGTAAAGCGAGACAGCATGTTTGATGCGAAGGCGCCTGAAAGTCCGTGGCCGAACCATTGTCTGAAATATCGGACGATTTGGATTTCCGACTTTCATTTAGGCACGCGCGGCTGTCAGGCCGATGCGCTTGTCGATTTTCTCCGCTACACAGAATCCGAATATCTCTATTTGGTCGGCGACATCGTCGATGGCTGGCAGTTGCGCAAGCGTTGGTACTGGCCGCAAATGCATAACGACGTTGTGCAAAAGATTCTGCGGCGGGCCCGGCGTGGGACGCAGGTCTTTTATTTACCCGGCAATCATGACGAAGCGGCGCGTGATTTTTGCGGCCTGCAATTCGGCGGCGCGCTCGTTGTGGATCGCATTATTCACACGACGGCGGCTGGCAAGCGCTTTTTGATTTTGCACGGCGATCAATATGACGCCGTGATCAGCTTTGCCAAATGGCTCGCAAAGCTGGGCGACGTGGCCTACACCTTTTTGCTGGCGGTCAACACCTATTTGAATTGGCTGCGCCGTAAGCTTGGGTTTTCCTATTGGTCGCTTTCAGCTTATTTGAAAGACCGGATCAAGAATGCCGTCGCCTATATCGGCGCGTACGAAGAACTGGTGGCAGGCGAGGCGCGGCGCACGCAAGTTGATGGCGTGATCTGCGGCCATATTCATCATGCGGAAGTGCGCGAAATTGGCGAGGCGCTGTATTGCAACGATGGCGACTGGGTTGAATCGTGCACGGCGCTGGTTGAAGATTTCGAAGGGCGGCTTTCGATCATCAATTGGGTAAAGGAACGCGAATCCTTGCTCAATGCAGTGTGTGCGCAGGCATGAAAATCATTATCGTCACCGACGCATGGCTGCCGCAAACAAACGGCGTCGTGCGCACGTTGCAGGCGATGGTGCATGAGTTGACGCAAGCCGGACATAAGGTGCGCGTGATCGGGCCCGATCGCCGAAGCTGGTCGTGTTGGCCTTTGCCGTTTTATCCTGAGATTGCGCTAGAGTTTTTCCCCGCCCGGCGCTTGGCGCGGCATTTAGAAGCCTATGAGCCGGAAGCCATTCATATCGCGACCGAAGGCCCCTTGGGCGTGGCAGCGCGGCACTGGTGTTTGCGCCGGAAAAAGCCATTCACAACGGCCTATCACACGCGATTTCCCGAATATTTCGGCTCGCAATTGCCACGCCCTTTGCGCTTGGCTGTGGAGCGGCTTGTTTATGAAGGCCTGCGGCAGTTTCATGCCCCCGCGCAAGCGGTGATGGTGGCAACGGACACGATCTACGATGCACTGACGGCGCGCGGGTTCAAGAATCTCGTGCGGTGGGCGCGCGGCGTGGATACGACGCTTTTCAAGCCCTATGGGAAAGTCTTTGGGCCGTTTGAAGAGCTGACGCGGCCCATCTTGCTCTATGTCGGGCGGATTTCGGCGGAGAAAAATCTCCGCGCGTTTTTAGAGCTGCACACGACGGGCCAAAAGGTCGTAATCGGCAGCGGCCCTGATCTAAAAAAACTCAAAGCTCGCTATAACGACGCACTTTTTATGGGCCGGATGGAGCGCGAAACCTTGGCGCGGGCCTATGCGGCAGCTGATCTTTTCGTTTTCCCTTCTAAGACGGACACGTTCGGCCTTGTGCTTCTTGAAGCCTGTGCGGCGGGGCTGCGGATTGCGGCCTATCCGGTTGCCGGGCCGCAAGACGTTCTGGGTGGGGCTGAGGGGCAGGCTTTTTCTGTTTTGGACGCTGATCTTCAAACGGCGGTGGATCAGGCCTTAACCTTGCCGGACACAGTCCTTTTGCCCCGCGCGTTTGCGGAAAAGCACTCTTGGGCCGTTTCGGCAGCGCAATTTTACCAAAATCTGTGCACAAAATGCCCTTCATAGGCTGAAATCGCACGAGAGAGTTGACGTTCCGGCGTGAAGCCGTTAAGAGCATCCGATCCGTTTTGTCCACCCATGGGAGGACGGTACGGCACCGCAGGTAGCCGTTGTAGCTCAGCGGTAGAGCAGGGCTTTCGTAAAGCCAAGGTCGGGGGTTCAAATCCCTCCAACGGCACCATTAAAAAAGGGCTCCTTAAGGAGCCCTTTTTTAATGGTGCCGTTGGCGCGTGAATGAGCCCCCACTGGGGTTCACAAAACAGTCTGGGCGGCATTCCCTACCTAAAACAACCGTCATTGCGAGCGACCGCAGGTCGCGTGGCAATCCAGAGCCATAAAACAAGCATTGCCTCTTGCGACCCTGGACCCCGCCCTTCGGCGGGGTGACGGCGTTTTTTATGGGAAAACTTGCTCAATAAACCTCCGACATGCTTGTACAGAAGGGGGGCTTCCCGTATGCAGCCTTATCGTTTCTTGCCAAATGGTGTGCGTGGGAAACCTTCATTAATCTCTTAGAAACAGATGCCCGGTAACGTTGTTGAACCCATTCGTTAACCTCAGCAGGTTCTCCCCCATGACAGATCAATCCTCCGAAGCCAGCCATAGTGCCGTTATTGATAGCTGGAAATTCCTTTTCGCCTGCTTGGTCGTGTGTTTGCATTCAAGCTGGTTTTTTGGTTCGGGGCCCTTTGTTCACGGCTATCTTGTGGTCGAGTTCTTTTTTATCGTCAGCGGTTATTTTCTCGCCAAGCTCTGTATTGAAAAGGGTGCGCCATCGCCGTTTCGTTGGTGGCTTCGCCGGTTGAAAAGCGTTTTTCCGACATTGCTGTTCTCGTTGGCTTTGCTGTTGGCCTTTCGTTATTACGAGACGACGCTTTCGTTCAAGGATTTCTGGCGCGAAAACGGCGATGTCGTTTATGAGCTTTTCTCGATGCAAGGGTTTGGGTTGACCACCTACGCTTTGAATGGGCCTGATTGGTTTATCGGCTCCATGCTCACAGGCGGTTTTTTTCTTGTTGCCCTGTTTTCCATTGCGCCTAAAGCGACGGTGAATCTGTTGGCCCCGGCGTTCCTTTTTCTGGGGAATGGTTTTATCACCGCGAAATACGGCCACATGGACATTATCAACAAGTACGTTTTCTATAGCATCGATGTGGGCACCATTCGCGCCATCGCGGATATGAGCGCCGGGATCATCGTCTATCAGATGGCGCAAGGGATGCCCTCTATCCAAAGCAAAAAAATGGCGACGGTGATCGAGCTGGTTCTTGTTGGCCTCCTGTACGCTATTCTGATCAATCAGGAACACGGCCCCGATGATTTCCTATGCATCCCTGTTTTTGCGGCTCTTTTGCTTTGCTGCTTTAAATCCAGGGGATACGTTTGTTCGCTTCTGGAAACGCGGCCTATGCGTTTTCTGAACCGGACGTCGATTTCAATCTATCTGTGCCACGTCGTTGTGAACTTGAATGGTCATCTGATCTTTGGCAGCTATTGGAATATCAATACCTATATCGTGTCCGGGATTCTCTTCGGTATTGCTTCGTTCTTTATCGTCGGCTTTCTTGAACGTGGCTTTTATGCTCTTATTGGAAAGCTCCAAGCTCTTTACGCCCCGGTCAACACGCTTAAAATGGCCTGAGTTAACTTTGATCGAAGAGAAGGCAAAATCAAAGAGGGCCTTTGGTTCGGGGTCGGCTGCCCTTTTTGAAAAAAGGCCGCTTGGTCTTACTTAAAGAGGCGTTAAGGAATCTAACCCTATACTCAGCCACCCCAAACACTGTCTATCCCAAGGGTTACGCATGAAGCAAGGGTTGCGCCTCTCGATCCAGTTAGGCCTTTTTCTCACCGGTTTTCTGCTGGGAGGGGTGCCTTGCGCGCAGGCCTCGACGATCACCTGCCCAACAACCGAGAGTTCAATTGCGACGCCGGGCGGCGGCGATACGGTGACCTCAAGCTGCAGTGGCTTGCGTTTGAACCGCGCGACCAAAAATATCACCTATACGCCAGCCTATGTCGGGGCGACCGCTTACTGCTTGTCGAACAATAATACGGGCACTGATTATTTCGTTCCGGCGCGTTCCAAAGATGAATGGGACTCTTTTTATGCCACGGCTGAGGGGTTAGGCGTCAAAATCACCGATAGCGCTTGCTGTCCAACGACGACGATCGATGCGGCTGGAGAGACCTGGTGCGCGATACCGCCAACTGGCGTGACGGGCTGCCATCGCTATTTGTATTACATGGCTAATCGCGATGCTTGGTATATCAGCCCCGAGAATTGCACCGGCTGGTCTTGGAATTATTACACCGCTCAGACCGGCACCTACACATATGGTATTGGAAGCACAGCCACAGGCAGCTTTTATTGCAGCGGCGGGGAAGGCGGCGGTTGGGGCATCGGCTGCAGTTCCGGCGGCGGAAACCGGCTCAAGGTTTTGACAATCTATTCAGTTTCGCCAAGCACAAATACCGGCGTCGTGTGCCAAGACCTTCCGGGTCTTTTCGGCGGTCCCGGGCGGCATATCGGGCCCGGCCTCGTGTGCGCGACGGGGGCTAATTTTTACTATAGTACGGACAGCAACGAGTAAGGCGTGTCCTGCGCCAAGCATGAAAGTAAAACGCCAGACCAGAAGGCGAGCGTTTTATGATAGGATGAGGGTCTCATTAAACCTCATCTTTGAGCTTTGCATGCTGCATTTAGCCGGTCTTGAAACCAGCCCATTTTCGAATCTCAGCTTTAACAGCGTTGGGTGCGGTATTTATGCGCCCGGGGATCACGGTAAAACGCTCAGCTCATATTGCGCGGCGTTAGGGTATGAACCCATGCTTGATTTGCCAGATCATTTGATGCCACGTGACGTTTTTTTGGGTTTGCGCGTACCGCCGCTTGCGCATGCCGTGCGCGGCGCTTTTGATGGTGTGGCGCGGCGAAAGGCACCAACCAAGACTGAAAAATGGAATGCGCTTTTCACTGCGTTGTTGACGACGGTTTATAGCGAGTTCCGCGATTTTACATGTGGTCGGTTATATCTTGAGAGTGAAGGCCATTGGCTGAAATTGCCAAAGCCGAGCTCGTTTGACCAACAGGCTTCGGCACAGATGTTAAGGGCGGAGCTCAGGCTTTTTGAAGATTATCCCTATGCGCCCTTTCTCTCGCGTGAGAACACGCGGAAACTTGGG
>Ga0209800_10001865_pt1 | contig 20038 bp, 14 predicted proteins | sample Higcelweek8metaG_FD_187174 | JGI IMG/M metagenome (GOLD analysis project Ga0209800, IMG submission 187174) | Freshwater pond sediment microbial communities from the University of Edinburgh, under environmental carbon perturbations - High... | ecosystem: Environmental > Aquatic > Freshwater >...
TTTCAGATCAGCCCTGTGCAGTTCAGAGGTTCTTGACTTTAACATCTACCTGACCCCGACCGATGCGTGGGAAGGTATTGTAAGAGTAAATGCTGACGGAGAGGCTGAAATTTACAGCACTGATGACAGCGTTATTTCAGACGATGAGTATGGTTGGGACGGCACAGCAGCATGTAATCCTTTTGACGGCGTATGGGGTAATGAGAAAGCTTTCCAGGAGACCTTTAAGACTGTTGCAGGCGATACAAACCTGTTTGGCCATTTCGAGGTGCATGGACTGGCAGCATTCCCTGCCACAGCTCCTCTTGATAAGGACACTCTGGCAATGGCGTATGGTAATATCCCAGGAGTTGCAGCTGTTGATATTGCAGGTCTTATAGCTTGTGATTTTAACCTTGACGGCGCTGATGCTGATGTACCCAATGTGCTTACCGGTATTGTTACTCTTGAGAACAGCTATTATGACCAGATAACCAGTATTAACATGGTTGCTTTGAAGAACTGGAATGATGAGCCTTTGTATATCAATGCAAGACTAGAGAGTGCATTAAATCAATCTGCATTGAATACAGTTGTAGAAACAGAATCAGCCCTTGCGAAAACCGAATATGCCATTCCGTTCGATTTCTCGGCTGACAGTGGTTATGCAGAGACAATTATTATAAACACGCTTCCAACCCATTATCTCAGAGGGGCTGGTTCAGGCTATTTTACAACTACTACCTGTACAGGCCTTTCTAATGTTGATTATAGTGATATTTATGACATGAGTGAAAGCAGATTGCTGGACTACCTCTCTCCTCCTGATCCTTTAAAGCATCTTCCTGAAGTTTCAATGCAGTCACTGATCGGTTTTCTTCAGGATGTTGTTGATGCTGGCTATGACAAAGGATGGGTAAGAGTAGCCTTCCCTGGAGGCGGCATTGGAACAGCTATGGATGGCATTTCTCAGGTTATTTATGCTGGTGTTCCAACTATCAATTCATATATCAACGTAGACCAGAATGGAGATCTTGACTGGAATTACGCTCCATCACCAGAGTCAACTGTCTCTTATGCAGGCGTTAATGTACGTCAGTAATTTATAGTCTGTTTTTCAGACTTATCAGTAATGGGGATAACAAGTGTAGCGTAATAGTTGCTTGTTATCCCCAGTTTATTTTTGGAGAACACTTATAATGAAACGCTTTAATTTATTTATATGCTTGTTCATTTTATTGGCCGGATTTAGTATAGATCAGAACTGTTTGGCAGACTTGTCATATCCCTCCGTGTACGCAAATATCAGCTATAAAGACTATTTTAATGCTGAGACATTAACATCAATACAAAGCACGAATCCTTCCATAGACCAGACCAAAGCCTATGTTAGTGATGGTTCTCCAGAAAGAACTTTCAAAATGTTTTTCCCCAAAGGGGCAACAAGACTCACTGCGGTGATCTATTTTATTGGTTGGGTGGATCAGCGATGTGCTAAAGGCGCTACGGTTAAATATTGGATAGGCTCTACTGAACCTTCTACACAAGGGTCAGTATGGAATGACCTCTGGAAAGGAAACTATATGGAGCAAACTACTGTTACTGGTGGCTGCAATATTGGTATCCGTTCATATAATTCAGAGCCTTCTACAGAGGCGGCCTGGATCTATTTCAGGGTTAGCAATCCTGTAGAGTGCCCCTCGTATTGTTCGGTAAGGCATGGTTATATCCTTGATCTTGAAAAGTATCGTGCCTGGTATAAATCAGTACCTGAAACAGGCAACCCAGGAGGCTGGGAATCTAACGGAGACCCTCCTTATGAGACTTCAGTTGTTACACCCACCATAAGTCTCAGCTCGTTGCCGATTGATGGCAGTACAGTTACTGAAGGAAATACTATAACCTATAATGTTAGACTTACTAATGGAACTGTTCCGGCTGGAGGGCTGCCAGTTCCTTATACTCTTGGTGGAACTGCTCAGCTGGATCAGGACTACACCTGCACCTCCTGCCAGGCTACCGGAGGGTACATTACTATTCCTTATGGCAGTACCAGCACAAGTTTTGTTCTGAATATAACTGATGACTCTGATACTGACCAAGACGAGACGCTGACACTTGCTCTTGGCACCGTATCCGGTTATACAGTAAACCCCTCTTCCTCTTCCATCACTATCAAGGAACAAGAGGTTGTTACACCCACCATAAGTCTCAGCTCGTTGCCGATTGATGGCAATACAGTTGATGAAGGCGGGAGTATAACCTATACCGTGACACTTACTGATGGTGTTGTCCCTGCTGGAGGGCTGCCAGTTCCTTATACTCTTAGTGGAACTGCTCAGTTGAATCAGGACTACGCCTGCACCTCCTGCCAGACGACAGAAGGGTACATTACTATTCCTTATGGCAGTACCAGCGAAAATCTTGTTCTGAATATATCTACTGACTCTGATACTGACCCAGACGAGACGCTGGCACTTACTCTTGGAACCGTATCTGATTATACAGTAAACCCCTCTTCCTCTTCCATCACTATCAAGGATGTTACCCCTGAATCTCCAGAGTTGCTTTTGGGCAGCGTGACGTTTGCAGATGGACTGCTTGTATCAAGTTTTGTGCCAGGTGGGGATAATGTAACTGTCAAGTATCAGATTACAAATAGCGGGGGTGATTTTGAGGCGACTCCTGCGCGCACTGTATTGACCTTTACCACTACAACCGCAGATGAGGTTCAAGATGAGTTATCTTCCCTCTCCGCAGAAATTGTCGAAGATTCAAGCGTAGATGCGGCTGAAGAAGAGGTTTTCTCCATGTCAGGTTCCACTCCTGTGAATGAAAGTAATGATGTGTCGATCAACAGCCTCATCAGACTCAGCTTTAACAGGGAGATCACTCTGCTCTCTGCGGAGAGGATCGGTCTGTATTACAGTGAGCCGTCAACTGGAGAAGAGTTAAAGACAGATGCTCTTATAAGTGTTGATGCTGATAATAAAACGACCCTTATAATCAAACCCAATAACGATATGTTGTATAATACAGCTTACACTGTGAAGGTGGAAAGCGGAGCGCTTCAGGATTCACAGGGTAATGATTTCAACCCTTCCGAGCACGTTGCAGTCTATCTGTCCAGAGATAGTGTTCTGGATATGGAGCAGGATGAGAAACTGAGAGATATCTGGTTTGATGAGGATGTAGAATCAAGAGCTTCTCTTCAGAAAGAGATAGAAGTGACTGCTGACGACCTGGAAGAATATGCTGCTGGTCGATATTATATTTTTGTTGTGTTGATCAAGTCTGATGGTACAGCAGCTTCAACACCCCAGGCAATGCAGATTGATATCCTGAAAGTGCTGGATCACAGCAATCCAGTGATTGAAGAGATAACAGAGAACTTTGCAGAAGCACCAGTATATCTTGGAGATATGGTTGAGGGTGGGCAGAACAGCCAGTTGACAACCAATTTCCCTGCATATTCGGAAGCTGTTGATCACTATGTTGCAATACTGCCTCCTGACAGTAATGGACTGATATTTGTTCAGTATAACAGTGATCAGCCATTGACAACTGATATGGTTAAATATTCATCAACAGGCATCGGAGAGGCATTGTCTGAAGAGATTTTTTCACCACAACCTAATGCAATGTTCTCACAGTTAGGTAAGTGGTGGGTTTTCTGGCTGACTGCTCCTGCTGGAATAGGTACGCTTGAACAGATAGTTGATAGTGGGGTTTATGAACTGGGATATTACACTTTTACTTTGCCAGGTGTTGTTGAATCCACAACCACCAATGATGGAGAGTCAGCTACCAATGCTGCACAATAGATATATACAGCAATTTTGATTGTAGTGCTCAAATTTGACAGTCTCGTAAAAAGTCAAATTTTTCAAATCAACGGGTTAAAAATTGTTAATCTGTTGATTTCAGACTTTTTACGAGATTATCAATAATAAAGAATGCTCAGTTTTCAAACCTGGAACATTTCTGATAGGATTATCAAGGATGCCGACTAAACCAGCAAAATACTCCACCAAAACAGACACAAAAGAACCGTTTTTACAAAGACTGTTTTCCATAATTTTGCATACCCGTGACCCTTCTAATTTTATTGATAAGATAATTGGCTCGTTTGGGAATAGAGATAATATCTGTGAGAACAAGCCCCCCTTTATTTCCAGATTTACATGTTCCAGAGCCACTATCAGGTTTTTAGAGTACATTCGCCCCAAAAGAGTCAACTGCTTGTGGGGCAAAACGGAGGATGCTGAAAATAACGAAGCCTCTACAGAGGTTGTTCATGCTACTGATGACAGATTTCTGGCACCTGATGTTCCAATTTCTCAAAATATTGCTCATCAGAAATGGCAGCAATATCTATATAAAATTGGTAATAAACAGGGGATGAGGATATTGGAAATAGGTAGTCGTGAGGTGGCAGGCCCATCACATGCACGACAAGAGTTTCTGAATGCAGAATATGTTGGTTTTGACTTTTATCCCGGCAGGAACGTTGATGTTGTGGGCGATGTGCATAAGCTCTCTTCCTATTTTGGCAAGGAGGAAAAATTTGATATTATTTACTCAAGTGCATGCTTTGAACATTTTGCAATGCCCTGGATTGTTGCTGTTGAAATTGCAAAATTGCTAAAGGTTGGCGGAGTTGTTTTTATAGAAACCCATTTTTCTTTCTCATCTCATGAAAGACCATGGCACTTTTTTCAATTCAGTGATATGGCTCTAAAAATTTTGTTTTCTAAGGCACTTGGATTTGAATGTATTGAGGCAGGCATGTCAAATCCGATTGTTGGCAGATTTTCATCTTTTGCAGATGAATATTTAAGAAACAGACCTGTGACCGGACTTTATTGTCACAGTGAATATCTCGGTAAAAAGGTAAAAGATATAGATAACTTTAATTGGGAAAAACTGGATTTGATTGATGTTGTCGGAGAAACAACATATCCTCTGCCTAAGGAGTGATACTAATTGTGGTGATAAATGGCTAAAAAAAATATTTTTGTTTTTTGTATATTTCTGTCCGTCTTTGCAATAATTGAGCTTCTTGGATTCTCTGCTTATTACATTATTCTTGGTACACCATATTCCAAAAAAGAGATAAAACAGCAAATCAGGTTCAATGCTGGTGCATATATAAATGAGTCTTCACTTAAAACCGAAGCTGGTGAAATCCTGTGGGGAACTAAGGTTGAGGTGCTACATCCATATCTGGGTTTTATACATGATCCCAAGAGAAATACAGGCATCTGCCCAGCAGGTTTCCCCTCTTTTTATAAAAATCAGTACATAAAAAGAGCACCAAATAGAATTATAATTGCAATAATGGGGGGATCTTTTGCAAATCAGACATGTTTTATTACAGGAGAAAAGCTGATCAATTTTTTTGCTGGTTACTATAATAAAGAGATAATGATTTTAAATTTTGCCATTGGCGGATACAAGCAACCCCAGCAATTAATAGCATTAAATTATCTTCTGATGAGTGGTGCTGAATTTGATATTGTTATTAATATAGACGGCTTTAATGAAGTTACTCTCCCTGTGGCTGAAAATATCAAATATGGGGTCTCTCCTTATTATCCACGAATGTGGCTCAATAGGGTAAAAAATCTATATGACCCCTCTGAAATACGAATGATCGGTAAAATAGAATCCTTTAAAGAGTTCAAACGATCATGTGCAATTTTTTTTAATGAGCATAAGTTATATAGAAGTCCTACCCTTGCTTTGATCTGGAAATTGATGGATCAAAAATTTGATACTGTAATTGCATCTGCAAATATTGAAATGAGAGGTTTGCTCAATCATGCGGAAAGCTTTGCCGCCACTGGCCCTGCATACACTTTCCAGACAGACCAAGAACTATATTCCGACCTTGCAGGAGCCTGGTTTAACAGTTCTGTGCTGATGAATGAGATATGCACAGCCAATGGCATTGAATACTATCATGTTCTCCAGCCCAACCAGTATCTCCCTGAGTCAAAGAGGTTATCACCAGATGAGATAAAACAGGCCTATGATCCGGCCCATCCATATAGAGACCCTGTGGTAAAAGGGTATCCCTTGCTTCGTGCAAGAGGGAAGTCTCTGTCAGAGAAAAAGGTTCATTTCCTTGATCTTACAGATATTTTTATACATAATGATGAGACCTTTTACAGTGATACCTGCTGCCACCTGAATCAGAATGGATACAACATTGTTGTAGATAGAATTATGGAGTATATCCAGTCAGAAACAAAACTAAAGCCATAAAAAATGCTATCGTCCAACATCCTCCAGCCATTGCCATATCTTGTCTGCAAATATCTGATGGGTTTTGGGTGTAGGGTGTCCATCGTCTTTTATCATCAAATCAGCGACCGGTACTTCAGCTATGGCTTTACTTATCAAGGGTACCAGAGAGAAAAACGGTATGTTCTTAGATCTGCTCCACTCTTCTACTTTATGGTTAAAGGTATTGGTATGAACCGAATAACTTTTATCCTGTCCTGGAACAGTGCCGCCAAGAGAAATATAGACAATAAAAACCGGGATTTTTTTTTTATTAAATGCCTTAGCTGTATAATCAAGATATTCTGAACTCATTTCCCACTGAGTATCAAACATTGAAGGGGCAACAAGCCATGAAGCTATCTTCTCTAACTGCTCCTGTTCATCGTTACGGGTATTGACAGTGCTGTTTCTCTTTAGAATCTTCTCAAGTTTATCAGGCCTCACTGTACGGTATGATCTTTGTATAAGCATAAAAAGTCTTGACCAGTCTGAAAGATAGAAATCCTTGTTGTGTCCAGGGTATAACTTTTCAGGAGTGTCAAGAAATGGCTTATTGAAGTAGCTTTTTTCCTGTGCTCTGTCATCATACAGATCATTTTCAAAGAGCACTATAATGGCTGCATCCGGTTCTGTTGCCATATATCTGTCAATATTGGCAGCAAAGTAAGATGGACTTCCCCCCTGAACCCCAAGGTTCAAAACCTCCCAATTGAGATGTTCTGCCTTTTCTCCCAATCTGTATGTAAACGTACTGTTAAATGGACATCCATGCCCTTCAACAATTGAGTCACCTATGATAATAGCTCTTTTCTTCCCCTCTGATTTTGGTAGAATCTCAGGTCCTCTGAAACCGGATGAGTTAATACTGTACTCCACTGAGTAATAAGAGCGTGCCTGGGTATATTGAGCCCCTGGTATATGAAAGTGCATAAATGGACGCATCCCAATCAAGTATGGATTGGGAGAATAGGGATCTATTTTACTGGGCAAAGGAGGCGAGGGTAATCTGTTCTCCTGAACAAAATATCTTGCCATTATTTCACCAGCCAGAACTATGAATGTAATAGTCATGGCAAAAAGAGCAAGATAAAGTCTGACTCTGTTAAATTTTTTGTTCTTACTCTGCATTGTCACCTTTATAGTTAATCCAGTTCAAATCTCTCCTGCCACACCTCACTATCATGAAACTCGGGCTGATCTTTTTTGAAAAAGAGCAGATTGCCTATAACAAGAATATCCATCTGAGTCCTCATAAAACAGCGATAAGCATCTTCAGGGGTACATACAATTGGCTCACCCCTTACATTAAAGCTGGTATTGACAACCAATCCAATACCAGTGAGTTTTTTGAACTCTGATATCAGCTCCCAGTATCTTCTGTTTGTCTCCTTATGAACAGTCTGTATTCTGGCAGAGTAGTCCACATGAGTGACTGCCGGGATAAGTGATCGGATATGGTAGAGTCTCTTATATAGTGCAAACTCTGAGTATCCTGGAGGCTCTTCCATTCTCAGGGACTCTTTCACAGGAGCCACAAGGAGCATGTATGGTGAGACGCTCCCAATGTCAAAATAGCTGTTTACATCTTCAGCCAGGACAGATGGGGCAAAAGGGCGGAACCCCTCTCTGTACTTGATTTTAAGATTGAGTCTCTTCTGAGTCTCAGGATTTCTCGGGTCAGCAAGGATACTACGGTTGCCAAGCGCCCGGGGGCCCCACTCCATTCTTCCCTGAAACCACCCCACTACACTGTTTTCTGCAAGATAACGGGCAGTATCAGCACAGAGGTTGTTGAAATTCTCATAACTCTCTGCCACAGCACCATACCTGTATTTGAGAACAGCAGCGTCTCTATCTGAGAATTGCGGTCCAAGATATGAACCATGCATCTTATCTCTGAACCTGCTCTGATTATAATCCTGTTGTTCCCCATCAGGATGTTGTAAGCGGTGCTGCTTCTCTTCTTGCTCTGCTGTTGCAGCAGAAGTGCGTGGTAGATCATACCATATGTGATAGGCTGCCAGTGCTGAACCTACAGCGCCTCCAGCATCTCCGGCAGCGGGCTGTATCCAGATATTGTCAAATATTTTTGAATTCAGAAGTTTACCGTTTGCCACACAGTTCAAGGCAACACCTCCGGCCATGACAAGATTTCTGGAGCCAGTAAGAGTTTTGGCCGTCTTTGCAAGCCTGATGACAGACTCCTCTGTAATCTCCTGAAGTGCCAGTGCCAGGTCCATATATTTCTGATTCAGCTCTGATTCCGGCAGACGGGGAGCAATAGCAAAAAGAGCCTCCCATTTAGCGGATTTAAACATCTGCAGACCGGTTGCATAATCAAAATAGTCCATATTCAGAAGCATGGAGCCATCTGATTTAAGATCAACAAGATGTTCAAGGATAAGCTCCTTATATCTTTTTTTCTCTTCACCATTCAGATGGCCATAGGGTGCAAGTCCCATCAACTTGTACTCTCCGCTGTTCACCTTGAATCCGCAGTATGCTGTGAAAGCAGAATAGAGAAGTCCTATTGAGTGTGGAAAGGCAAGCTCCCTCAGATTTGTTATGCTGTTACCCTCTCCATGAGAGAGGGTTGTTGTTGCCCATTCACCCACACCATCAATGGTAAGAATGGCAGCTTCATCAAAAGGGGAGGGATAAAACGCACTTGCAGCATGAGAGAGATGGTGTTCAGGAAAGAGAAGAGCAGGTCTCTTTTTAAGCTGTGCCTGATTAATCTTCTCAACTTCTGCCCAGATGTTTCTTTTCATGAAAAGTTTCTCTTTGATCCATACTGGCATGGATGCAAGAAAGCTTTTCAGCCCTGAAGGGGCAAATGCGTGATAAGACTCAAGCAGTCGCTCAAATTTGATGTATGGTTTATCATAAAAGGCGATCACATCAATATCTGATATGCCAATCCCGGCTTCTGATAACACATACCTGACAGCACCAGCTGGAAATGAGGGGTCATGTTTTCTGCGTGAGAAGCGCTCCTCCTGCGCTGCTGCAACTATATTGCCATCAATGACAAGAGCTGCTGCACTGTCGTGATAAAACGCTGATATTCCAAGTATCTTCTTCATTCTGGTTAAAAAAGTGTGTATATGAAAGGAGCAATGGCAGTGCCACTTGTAAATATAACTAATGAGCCAAAGAAGAGAAGGCTCAAGATTATGGGAAATAGCCAGAATTTTTTTCTCACCCTCATAAAACCCCAGAGATCCTTAAGAAACTCCATAAAATAATATCCTTAGATAGCATCTGTTAAAATTTTTTATGTACAAATCTACTTCTGATTCCGCAGTTGATATTTATCTTTTTTAGAAAGGTCTCTCCATATCAGTGGATTGATATCTGTGCTCTTTTATTGAAAATGCCGACTCAGTACTCTCTTTCCATCTTTTAAGCTGGAGGGTATCAGAACCTGACATTCGGCGCAGATAGGCTATTGGAACAACAAGAACTATAAATAAGATGGTCAAGATAATCATGGAAGAGCAGCGCCCAAGAGCAGCTGACAGGCCAAACCAGATTATGGAAAAAGGTCTGAATATAACAGGCACTGTCATTGCCACCACAAGCAGAAGAGAGGTCGGGATCAGAAACAGAGAGTTGTGGGTCATTATTGTAATAATGAGAAGTATGAGAATAAGCGCAAGTCCAGCATCTTTGTCGTTGGTCATGCTGGTATCTATCTTTGTCATTGATAATTTTCCTTTAGATACATGGGGTATTGGTTGCACAGATGGTGTTGACATTTTACCAGAATGCGTGATGTAGTACAGCATTATGCCACATTTTGTCAATTGCTAAAGATTATCTTGCACTTTGGCGGAAAAACTGTTAGCAGAGTGCCTTAACTAATAGATGTGACTTAAGATGGATTCTATCAACAGGCAGCAATTAAAATAATGAGTAATTTGTGCAGAGATGCAAATCCAAAACTTAGCATTGTTTTTCTCAATTACAACAGGCTTGAAGATACTGTTAAAACGGTAGAACAGTTGAAAAGATTATGCTACAGCAGAAAAGAGATTGAAGTTATAGCTGTTGACAACGCCTCTATAGATGGTACACCACAGTTTCTGGCATCACAGAGTGACTGGCTTGTAAGCTTCTCTTTAGAAGAGAATCTGGGAATTGAGGGGTTGAACCGCGGATTTGAAATAGCTCGGGGGGAGTATATACTTGTTCTTGATGATGATTCTCATCCACTCAACGTCAACACAATAGATCTTATCATTCAATCTCTTGACAGATATGAAAATGCAGGTGTGATTGCATGCAAAATAGAGTCTGAAGATGGTAAAACGTTTAAAACATGGCATATTCCAGATTGCAACACCAACCAGCTTTGTGACTCTCCTGCATTTGTAGGGTGCGGTTTTGCCATAAGACGGGAACTGTTTAAAAAAATAGGCTGGTTTCCAGGAGTCTATTTTCTGTACCAGAATGAGATTGCAGTGGCAATCAAGATCAGAAAACTTGGATATAAGATATACTATGACCCAAGATGTACAGTTGTACACAGAAGCTCCTCTGCTGGTAGAGCAAGCTGGCGTCAGGTCTTCTATCCAACAAGAAATACCATCTGGCTCTTGCGGGAGTATGCTCCGTTTCCAATGTCTGTCTATTATATCTTTTCAAGACTCTGTTTTGGCTGTTTAAGGGCTGTGGAGTCTGGAGAATATAAGTGGTACCTGAAAGCTGTGAAAGAGGCTTTTCAATACAAAATCAAAAAATCTCCACTTCCCAGACCATTGTGCAAAAACCTTTTAACTCTGTGGCACCAGAACAGCATTGTTCACCATATCAAATGGACTCTGCTGAACTGATAGATATATGATCAGCCAATATCTCAAATTATGCTTATTTCAATACTGCTTGTCTCACACAATAATCAGAAGGATCTTGAACTTCTTCTGCCATCGTTAAAGAGGGCTTTAAAAGAGTTTAAAAGTGAAACTCTTCTGGTGGATAACTGCTCAACCGACTCAACTGTTGAGTTTGTGGAAAAAAATTTTCCAGATGTGCTTATCACCAGAAACAGAAAACAGCTGGGATATGGCGCAAACCAGAATCAGAATATTGCCAGGGCTAAAGGCAAATTCATACTTTTGATGAACCCTGATATTGTTGTACCTGAAGAGCTGTTTCATACCATGGTCTCTTTTCTGGAACAGAATAAGGATGCAGGGATTGCAACATGCAGAGTATGCAATGAAGATGGTTCATGCCAGTATCTGAACAAAAGAGAGCCTGCCATTCTTGACCTGTTAATAAGACGATTCCTCCCACCAAAACTTCAACAGATCCTGCCATCAGAACTTCGGAACCTGTTAGCTAAAAGAATTGACTCATATGAGATGAAAGATAGCGGATATGACCATGTCATGGATGTTCCCTTTATATCGGGCTCATTTATTTTTGCAAGAAGCGCTCTGATCAAAGAGGTTAATGGTTTTGATGAACGTTTTTTCATGTACTTTGAAGATGTTGATCTTTGCAGGCGAGTCAGGCAGAAGGCACGCTCTCTCTATTGTCCCGATGTGAGCGTAACCCACAGGTGGGAGAGAGCCTCCCATAAAAGTTTGAAATGGACACTTGTTTTTGCTTTAAGCACCTTCAGATATTTCCATAAATGGGGATTAAAGCTGTTTTGATGAAAAGGGCATTAGTGACTGGGGCAACTGGCAAGATCGGTCCACTTCTGGTAGCAGAACTATTGCGGCAACAATTCAGAGTGCGTCTTTTTTTAAGAGATCGATCAGCAGCCTCAGCTTTTCCTCCAGACGTTGAACTCTTCTATGGGGATATCACAGATTACCCGGCAGTTCTTGCAGCTGTATCAGGTAGCGATGCTGTTTTTCATCTTGCAGCACTGCTCCATATAAACAATCCATCTCCTTCTCTCTATTACAGATATCATCAGATCAATGTTACTGGAACCAGTAATGTTGTTGATGCCTCATTTGTAGCTGGTGTTGAAAGGGTTGTGCTCTTCAGTACAATATCAGTTTATGGTGAAGGTTCCCCTTGTCAGATATTTTCTGAGAGATCTCCTGTAAATCCTATGACCATATATGCAGAGACAAAACGGCTTGCTGAAAAAATTGCGCAGGAACGGAGTATGGACTCCTCTGCCCCTACTCGTGTGACTATTTTACGTCTTGCAGCTGTATATGGTACACGAGTTGCAGGAAACTATCTAAGATTGGTTCAGGCTGTAAGAAGAGGTTTTGTATGCATACCAGTTCAGGCACCAGACTCATCTGCAGCAGTAAGGACACTCATACATGAGAATGATGTGGTTTCAGGAGCCATTCTTGCTGCAACTCATCCGGCAGCAGCTGGCAAGATATACAATCTCACTGATGGTGCTCTGCATCGCCTTGATGAGATAATTAACGCTGTTGCTGATGCCCTCCGTGTAGAGGTGAGTATATTAAGAGTTCCTGAAAAACCTCTCAAGAGATTATCTGATTTTATCCATTCGCATCACCATATAATATCTAAACATGAAATCATGCAACCTTTGGGACATAATATTGAAAAGGCAGCCTGTATGATAGATAAGCTCATGGAAAATAGTGCTGTAGATGGTCAGAAGATAGAGAGAGAACTTGGGTTCAAGCCTAAATATAATCTTAAAATGGGATGGGATCACGCTTTGAATATCACTGAAAAGTTAGAAGGTGGCTCTTCTTTTTAATTGACAATTGTTTTATCCTGATGTTCTATACTTTATTGGCAGTGCAGCAGAAGGTTTAATGTTAATTTACCATCTTTAGCAAAGAGATAAAGATGGAGAGCCTGTAAGTGATTCAATCACTATTCTATCCGATTCTTAACTTATTTAAACTTCAAGGAGAGACATTATGGTTATGAAAAGAGTATTTTTTATACTATTTGCAGTAATGGTGCTGTTTTCCTTTACATCTTCACTTTTAGCATCTGACTTGAAAACTGAAGATCAGCCGGAAGTGGCAACTGAGGTAAAATCTGAAGAGTCACCTGAAGTAAAAAGTGCAAAAGAGGCTGATGTAACAGCAGTAAAAAAAATAAACATCAATAAAGCTACAGCAGTGGAACTCAGTGCTGGGCTTAAAAAAGTAGGTCCGAAATATGCAGCGGCAATTGTAAAGTATCGTGAAGAAAATGGTGAATTCAAAGCTCCTGAGGAGATTAAAAATGTAAAGGGGATAGGCGATAAAATTTTTGAGCTTAATAAGGATGTTATTGTAATAAAAGATTAAAATACCTTGTAGAGAAGCCACTGTTTCATTCCCCTTAAGAAGATTTCCACCAACTCCTGCTGCATTTGCCATCTGCCATTTAACCCCTCTCTGCTGATCTTTGTAGGTACTTGATAATTATAAAATTTGTGTTATTATTGATAACCATATCGATTCCGGTATGGTTATTTTTTTTATAATCACTTATGTCTGTTTCATCAGTATATTTTGTAGTTCTGGGATTTTTAACATTACGGTAAAAGAAACCGGTAAAACTGATTAGGAGAGATGAATGTTGGACAGTTCAAGAGCATATTCCTTAAGATCTTTGATGGCTATTACTCTTTTTATGGCCTCTTTGATGGTGTTGGTGAATGCAGGGCTCTATTGGGGAATCAATTATCTTGCACTTTTGATGACACCTGGGTCTGATGTCAGGCTGGTTATACCGGGTTGCAATGTAGAGATCTTCATACAGAGTCTTTCTGATATTGTAAAAAATCTTAATCTTTTATCAGATAACTTCTTTGTCTGGATTGTGCCTGCAACTTCCATTTTTTTTCTCATATCATCCGTTGTTCTGTGGTTTATAATGAAGATCTCTGTCTCCTCTATCCTCTCAGTCAATAGAGTCGCCTCTCCAACTTCCACTGTGAAAAACAGTAGATCGGTAACCGACACCAGTGGAAGAGAAGAGAAGAAAGATCATGCAGACCATAGACTGGAACAGGAGCGCCAACGTCGTCTTTTTCTTCACTTTCTCTCTGTGCTTCAGCGGGAGGGGCGCATCCTTGATTTTTTTAGCGAAGATTTAACACTTTACGATGATGAACAGATCGGCGCTGCTGTAAGAAGTATCCATGAAGATTGTAAGAAAGCAGTTGACAGGTACCTCTCTATTACACCTGTACTCAACACGGCAGAGGGAGAGATGGTCGACATTCCATCTGGATTTGATCCAGATTCCATAAAGCTTACAGGAAATGTTGCAGGAGAACCACCCTTTAAAGGTATATTGAGACATAGGGGCTGGAAGGCTGGCAAAAAGGAGATCCCCAAATTGTCAGATGTACTTGATTCATCAATTATTGCCCCGGCTGAAGTGGAAATTGAGTAATCAATTTTGAATAGATAATATGAAAAAAATGTAATCTTAAATGGCTGAAACCCAAGCAATGGAGTTTGCAGTGGAAAAAATCCGTTATATTGTCGGAATAGACCTTGGAACCACAAACAGTGTTGTTGCATACTCAAGTGTTAACAACGATAAGATATCTGATATTCAGATTTTTCAGATCCCCCAACTGACAGACTCAGGGGTAGTAGATAAAAGGGATGCACTTCCATCCTTTCTGTATATAAAGGATGGCCATGAAATAACTGCCGAATCATTAAAGTTGCCTTGGAGTGTTTCAGAATCTGATATCTCTGGAGAAGCTTATGATTTGGGAAGATTGCTTGCTGTAGGAGAGTTTGCCAGAGATCGTGGTGCAGAGGTACCTCATAAACTGATCTCTTCCTCAAAATCATGGCTGTGCAATCAGATGGTTGATAGAGAATCTCCCATTCTTCCATGGGAAACTACTGAAGCAGTCAGAAAGATCTCACCTGTTGAGGCATCATGCGCCATTTTAAGTCATATCAAAGATGCCTGGAACCATGAAATTGCACATGGAGAAGCAACTCTTGAACTTCAGAACCAATCCATCTATCTGACAGTCCCTGCATCATTTGATGCTGTTGCAAGGGAGCTTACGGTTAAAGCTGCAAAACTTGCCGGGTTTAGAGATCTTGTTCTTATTGAAGAGCCTCAGGCTGCCTTTTATGCATGGATTGACAGATCTGGGGAGAGATGGAGAGACAATGTTAAAAAAGGTGACCTGGTTCTTGTATGTGATATCGGTGGGGGAACCAGTGATTTCAGTCTGATTGAGGTTAATGAGGGTGAAAAAGGAGTATTGGAGCTGAAACGGGTTGCTGTTGGTGATCATCTCCTTGTTGGGGGAGATAACATTGATTTTGCTCTCTCCTATTTTCTGGCAGCCAGGTTGCGGGAAAGCAGCAAAAAATTGGATAGCTGGCAGATGAGGGGACTTGTCCACTCCTGTCGAAAGGCAAAAGAGGCTCTCTTTGGGAGCCAGAGGAGAGATGAGGAGTGTCAGATAACGATTCTTGGAAGAGGGTCAGGGTTGATCAAAGGCACCATTAAACAGGCTCTTGCCATCAACGATGTTGAAAAAATTGTTCTTGATGGTTTTTTCCCACTATGTGATCTTGATGATAAACCATCATCATCCAATGTGTCAGGCATTAAGGAGTTTGGTCTATCCTATGAAGCTGATCCTGCCATTACACGTCACCTGGCAAAGTTTCTTTCTGCACACTGCGATGAGTCCGGTAATCCCATGCTGCCAACAGCGGTTGTGTTTAATGGTGGAGTTATGAAATCTACCATTATGAGAACCCGTGTAATGGATATATTGAGCCATTGGCACACTCTCTGCGGAGTGGTGGATGGCTCTGAAAATTCCCCTGATAAAGGTCTGGCTGACATTAAGGCTATCCGTGAAATAGAGACTTCAGATTTTGATCTTTCCGTAGCACGGGGTGCTGTCTATTATGGATTGGCTGCACAAGGAGATGGTATTAAAATCAGGGGTGGGCTTGGAAAATCATACTATATGGCAATTGAAGCCTCCATGCCTGCTGTTCCCGGAATCCCTATGCCTACAAGAGCTCTTTGCATAGCCCCCTTTGGTATGGAAGAGGGAACTGAAGCTGAATGCAGGGAACGGCTGTTCAACCTTGTGGTTGGTGAAAAGGTTAAGTTTGATATAATGACCTCATCTACTAGACATGATGACAAAGTAGGGAGTGTAGTCGATAACTGGGAAGATGTGGATATTGCAGAGCTGACCTCTATTGAAACAGTTCTGGATGGGAGCGGTGAAAGTTTTATACCTGTCACGTTTGAGGTTAAAGTCACAGAGGTAGGTACCCTTGAGTTCTGGGCATGTGCAAGAGATGATGATCGCAAATGGCGGCTGGAATTGAATGTAAGGCCAAAGGCTTGATGGGAGATTAGTTTTGGATTTTCAGGATAGACGATATGTTGTTGGAATTGATCTTGGAACAACCAATTCAGCTGTGTCCTATGTTGACCTGACACAACTGGAAGGGAAAAACAGAACCAGAGCAATCAAAATATTCAAGATACCACAACTCACAAGTGCCGGAGAGTTCTCTTCCGTCTCAGTTCTCCCCTCTTTCTTGTATATTCCAGGAGAGTATGACATCTCCAGAGAGTCGATTAACCATCCTTGGAAGCGGGAAAAAGATCTGTTTGCAGGACTCTTTGCCCGAGAACATGGTGCATCCGTGCCCTCAAGGCTTATCTCATCAGCTAAAAGCTGGCTGTGCCATGCACGGGCTGATCGTCAGGCAAAGATATTACCCTGGGGATCAGATAATGTTGATAAAATATCTCCGGTCACTGCAACAGCAGAGTATTTAAGACATATAAGAAAAGCTTGGAATCACTCTGTAAAAGATGAGGATGATTTTCTTGAGAATCAGTATGTGGTGATAACAGTCCCAGCCTCATTTGATGAGGCTGCAAGAGAGTTCACCCTGGAAGCTGCCAGGGAAGCGGGTTTTGGTCAACAGCTGACGCTCCTTGAGGAACCTCTTGCTGCATTTTACAGTTGGCTTGTTCAACATGAGTACGATTGGCAGGATTATGTGAAGCCAGACGACCTGATTCTGGTCTGTGATGTCGGTGGGGGAACAACTGACTTTACCCTGATCACTCTCAAAGAGGCCAACGGCAGCCCCCGTTTCGAAAGACTTGCGGTTGGAGACCATCTTATTCTAGGCGGTGATAATATTGATCTTGCCCTGGCAAGGTTTGTTGAGTCTAAGTTTGTAAAAAAGCAGCCTTTAACGGCAGACAAGTGGAAAACATTGTGTCATAAATGCAGGGCTGCCAAAGAGCAGATACTTGATGACGGCGGTAAAGATAGTGTAAGAATTACAATCAAAGGTGAGGGCAGTGCCCTTATTGCAGGAACATTATCCGCAGATCTGGCAAGATCTGAACTTGAAGATATCCTCTGTGAAGGTTTTTTTCCTGATGTTGAACCTTCAGGTGGTGCTATGAAAAAAACTGGTAAGGCTATTGCAGAGTTCGGCTTACCATATGAACAGGAGCCAGCCATTACCCGTCACATTGGATGGTTCCTTGAAAAACATAGAGAGGCTATAAAGTTGACTCTTGGAAAAGAGCCTATGCCAGATCTGATTCTATTCAATGGTGGGGCGCTGAAACCTGAACTGTTGCAAGATAGAATCAGAAGCTCAATCAGAAAGTGGTTTGCCTGTGGTGAACTCCATCTTCCGGGGCTGCTTGCAAACCCGGATCTGGATCTGGCCGTTGCTTTGGGAGCTTCCTATTATGGTCTTGTCAAGCAGGGTACAGGAGTCAGGGTTGGCAGTGGTAGCCCAAGAAGTTACTATATTGGTATATGCCAACAGGATCATAGAGATGGGTCGCTTGATGAGATCAATGAAAATATCCATGCTCCAGAACAGGCGCTCTGTATTGTGGAACGGGGACTTGATGAGGGCAGTACTATTAATCTTTCTGAAATGAAGTTTGAAGTTGTTGCAAATCAACCTGTGGAATTCAGCATATTTAGTTCAAGTTTCCGTTCTGGTGATAAAAGCGGCGATATTATTGCTATTGATGACTCGTTGACCCCAATGACACCTCTTAAAACTATCATCAGATTTGGTAAAAGAGGCGATCAGACTCATGTGCCAGTTAGGATTGAACCGGAATATACAGAGATGGGAACTCTCTCCATATGGTGTCGTTCCATTGTAAGTAACCATAGATGGAGATTGCAGTTTCAACTGCGTGATGCCGCAATAGGTGAAGTAAAAGATGCAGAGGTTTTTGATAGTGACCTTGTAGAAGAGGCTTGTCTGCTTATAGATAGAGCTTTTTCCGAAAGCAGGGAGAAGAGCGGAGATCTGCCGACGCTTGTTAAAGAGCTGGAAAAACAAATTGGCAAGAGAAAAAATGGGTGGCCTCTCTCTTTTTTACGTGCTGTGGCAGATAACCTGATCAAAAATGGTGATGTGAGGAAAAAAAGTGCTGAACATGAGGTGCGCTGGCTTAATTTAACCGGGTTCTGTATTCGCCCAGGTTTTGGTGACGCATTTGACCAGGAGCGAGTACGCCAGTTATGGAAAATATATCTGGGCGGCTCTATTTTTCCAAAGTGTAAGCAGAATCGTATAGAGTGGTGGATATTCTGCAGAAGGATTGCAGGAGGTCTGACAGCTGGACAACAGAGACTTTTTTTTCAGGATGTGAGTTCTTACCTGCTCTCTGAAGGCACTACCCGGAAGAGATGTTCATCTCAGGAGATGACAGAGATCTGGATGGCTGCAGCTAACATGGAACGTCTTCTTGTTAAGGACAAAATAGCATTGGCAAGAAAATTGATTTCTGATCTAAAACCAGGTAAGACTCCTCCCCCTCTTTTCTGGGTACTCTCCAGAATTGGTGCCCGGGAATTGTTGTACGGATCTGTTGACAGAGTAGTTCCTGCAAAAGAGGTGACAAACTGGATAAAAAAGCTTTTCAAGGTAAAATGGACTACAATGGATCCTATTGTTTTGTCAGTTGCCCAGATAATGAGAAAAACTGGAGACAGGACACGGGATGTTTCAGATGAGTTGATCAATATGGTGCTTCCCTGGTTTGAACAGATGGATGCTGATGTACCCTATTTAACGATGATTCAAAAAGTGCTTCCTATAGAATCTTGTGAAGAAAACAGTATCTATGGCGAGAGTCTTCCCCATGGTCTTGTTTTAAAGGCTATTCTTTAATTGAAATAACTCGTCAGCCATAAGTTTTCTGCTTTACCGCTACATATGGCGTCCAATAAAATATGGGCTTGATCATATCTTCGGCCAGCGCAGCATTATACGACACGTGATTACTGATGATCATTGCAAATGTGGCCCATCTTATGACCAAGGCCTAAAATATATAATATTGCACATGTAGTATGGAGAATGAGAAGTTACGACTCACGAAAAAATAACAGTTGACTCTCAGATCTGGTCATATGAGGAGTCTTTATTAAGGCATATCAAGTAAATATTAGTTTTGTGTTAAAAATATTAGCTTTATGTTTAAAAAAAACTTGACATAAAATTTGAATGGCTATATTCTCCACAAATCTTCTGTTGAGAGCCACCTATGTATAAGGGGCTTAGATGATTTTTTTTATTTTAAGATTTTGATCTTTGAAAACTGGTTAGTGATTGGTTTAAAGTAGAAGAAGTAGAATGATTGATTATCTTCTTGTTAAGATCCTTTTTAAGTATCTGGGGGGAGGGAGTCAATCTGATACAGCTCTTTTTTTTAAGTGCAGAAAAAGCAGCACGATAAAAAACTGTTTTGTAAAGGAATTATAACTGGAGAGTTTGATTCTGGCTCAGAATGAACGCTG
>Ga0209800_10001872_pt1 | contig 19992 bp, 18 predicted proteins | sample Higcelweek8metaG_FD_187174 | JGI IMG/M metagenome (GOLD analysis project Ga0209800, IMG submission 187174) | Freshwater pond sediment microbial communities from the University of Edinburgh, under environmental carbon perturbations - High... | ecosystem: Environmental > Aquatic > Freshwater >...
ACCATGATGCAGCACCCTGTTATGAAAAACATGTTCGGCGTGGCCCGAAAATTTCTGATTTCCTATAAAAAGGCTGTTTCTTTTGCTGGTTGAAACCTCTAAACCAAGGCTTTGCATAAATTTCACAATAACCGAAGTAAACCGCCCGAAATCAACCTGGTTGCTATTGCCTGTTTTGGTAACAAAACTGAAATTAATATTTCCTTTATCGTGGAAAACTGCTCCTCCGCCGCTTATCCGCCTGATTACAGGTATGTTATTCTCTTTAAGAAACGGATAATTGATTTCGCCATATGCATTTTGATGTTTGCCGATTATTACCGACCTCTCATTGACCCAAATCATGCAAATATCTTCAGCTGAATGCTTTACATAATATTCTTCGGCAGCAATGTTAAGGTAAGGATCGGAAATTGGCCTGTAGGTTATCAGCATCTGGAGCTACAAAGTATTAGAATAATATGTTTGCAAAAATCAGCACATCATTTTCGGAATGCAAATATAACAGATGTCAAAAGAATTATCTTTACATAACATAAACAAACCCAAATCTCAAACCAGCGAACCGGATATGTCGTTAAATATCAATACCAAAGAGCTGCTTCTTGCCCGTTGTATCGGGATAAAAGAGGAATCAGTAGCCAATATTCAGGCAGCCATGGAAGATGCCCAGCAAAGTGCCAACGAATATGGGGCGCCAAAAGACAGGTATGATTCGTTCAGGGCTCAACTGATGCGCAAACGCGATATGCTTGCTCAGCAGCTTTCGCAGGTGGAAGAAGAACTTCGTTTGTTACGGCAGATCAAACCCGGCGTAATTTCAACCAGGGTTGAACATGGAGCATTGATTGTTCTTAATTCCCAGATACTTTACATATTAATAGGTATCGGTAAAGTAATTATGGATGATATAACCATTTATGTGGTTTCGCCGGTTGTGCCGCTGGTTGAAGCTATGAAAGATCTCAAACCCGGCGAATCGTTCAGTTTCCGGGGTCAAACTATGACTATAAAAGAGATTTTTTAAACTGAGAGACTGTCTGAATTTCTTATCAAACTTTTTTTAGCTTGCACTTCTGTCAGGCTGAGCGTAGTCGAAGCCCATCAGAAGCTACTATTATTGCTCGTTTTTGAGTTAAACAAGTGCATTTCGACTTCCCTTCGCCAAGCTCAGGGGTTTCTCTAGTGACTAAACCGAGAAATCAAAGTTGTCCTTTTTGGTTTTATTATATACCTCGCGACTGAAAATATAAAGTCTGGCAGGTTTATGCGCCACACCTACCTGCTTCTCATTCAATGGAATAAGGTATTTCATACTCGAAATCTTCTTACGGAAATTGCGTTTATCAAAAGTAGTACCCAGGATAACTTCGTATAATTTCTGCATTTGCGAAAGGGTGAATTTATCGGGCAATAATTCGAAACCTATCGGTTTGTTCAACAATTCAACCCTAAGATGCTCAAGGGCTCCATGAAGGATATCCATATGATCCATCACCAGGTCAAATACCTCGTGAACCGGACACCAGCGGGCGTTATTGTTTATAGTAACTTTTGAGATTCCTTGTTCCGAAATATCTATCAGTGAATAATAAGCAATAGTAATTACATGTTCTTCAGGGTGGTCAATCTGCCGGAGCCAGAATAAATCGCGCTCTTTCCTGTGAAGCCTGTCGGGCGAGCCAAACGATTTGAATTGCTTCAGATAGATATTGCTCAATCCTGTGTTTTCCTTCAAAATACGTTCGGCCGAATCGTCAAGATCTTCATCAAGGCGCATCAAATCTCCCGGGAGTTTCAGGTCGGCATATTCAATTCCATCGACTGTGATATTTCTTTCTATCAACAGAACATTCAGATTTGTAAAATCAAACCCAAACACGACACAATCTACTGAAACATTTGGAATAAGTCCTTCTTGCATATACTCAAATTATGGCGCAACCGTTTTTTAGGAATTTTTATTAATCGAGGCATAAAATTAAAAGATTTTCAGAAATAATAACTCATATAACTTTATTCCTGCTTTAGGCTTTATATTGTATTGATTATAAATATTTTATATAAATAAGTTACCAATAATAATTATAATTTCTGAGTTTATAAGTAATTATAATCAGAAATTTTATTCTTAATTCTCCTTGTTAATTGCTTAGATAGTGTATTTTTGACATCAACTTATGATTTAATCATTTTTTTAAAACATTAAACAGCCAATCTATGACTGCAACTCAAAACAGGATAATTTCGCTCGATATGTTTCGCGGGTTAACCATAATGGCAATGATAATTGTAAATACTCCCGGAAGCTGGAGTCACCTTTATCCTGTTTTGTCGCATTCAGCCTGGAATGGGTGCACCCCAACCGACCTGGTATTCCCGTTTTTTATTTTTGCAATGGGCTTTGCAGCAGTGCTTTCAATAAAAAAACGACTGCAAAAAGGCACATCTAAGAACAAACTGGTGTTGCAACTTATCAGGCGGTCAGCGATACTTTTTCTGTTGGGGCTCATACTTAACAGTTTCCCGTTCAACGATTTGGCCAATATCCGCATTTTGGGCGTATTACAACGGATTGCCATTGTTAACCTTGTATGTGGATTGTTCCTTATTTACACCGAAGTAAAAGTGCTTTGGTATGTTTCGGCTTTTTTGTTGCTTGGTTATTGGGCCGTAATGGCTTTGGTTCCAGTTCCGGATTTTGGACCTGCCAACCTTGATCCGGGAACTAATCTGGCTGCCTGGCTCGACAGGCTTATACTTGGAAAACATGTATGGATGTACTCAAAAATTTATGATCCGGAAGGTATCCTGAGTACGTTGCCTGCACTAGTAAGCGGATTTGCAGGTGTACTTGCAGGAAATTCATTTATGAAATCGGACAACGAAAGCAATAGACTCATTAACCTGTTAGTGTACGGTAATATACTGATTGTTAGTGGAATGGCTTGGGGATTATTGTTTCCGATAAATAAACAACTCTGGACCAGCTCGTATGTTCTTTATACTTCAGGACTGGCAATGGTTGTACTTGGTATTTTCTATTGGTTGGCGGATATCAAGCGTATAAGGCAATTTGCACCTCCTTTGCTTGCTTTTGGTACCAATCCTATTACAGCTTATTTTGGTTCACAGATTGGTGCAAGCCTCCTGGGATTGATCCTTGTTACATCTGCAAAAATCAGTCTGTACGAATGGCTTTTTAACTTCTATTTATCTTTGGGCCTATCACCTGTAAATGCCTCGTTGTTAGGGGCTGTATTGTTTACCGGTTTCTGGTTGCTGGTTGTAAGTTTAATGTACCGCCGAAATATAATTATCAAGATATGATTACCGGCCCGGAATATTCTGTTTCCGGATTCTGGAAAATAAAATTTCGGATTATACTTTCTGCCATCTGATTGATAATGAATAAACATGATTGCTCTGATCATATATAATTTTTATAGAAAACTGAAAAGAGATATAAAGAAAAGAGACTGCTTTGTGAAAAACAGTCTCCTTTTATAATGTAAAATAAGCAGAAGCTTATTTGCGTCTTTCTTTGATACGGGCTTTTTTACCTTTAAGGTCGCGGAGATAGAAAATCCTTGCACGACGAACTGCGCCACGTTTGTTAACTTCAATTTTCTCAATAAACGGGGAATGAACAGGAATTATTCTTTCGACACCAACAGTTCCCGAAACTTTACGAATTGTGAAGGTTTCAGTAGCTCCCTCGCCTGAACGCTGTAAAACAACACCCTGGAAAAGCTGGATACGTTCTTTTTCACCCTCCTTGATTTTATAGTGTACTGTGATAGTATCACCTGCCTTAAAAGCATGTAATTCATTCTTAGCTACGAATTGGTCTTCAACGTACTGAATTAACTCCTTCTTACTCATTAGTTTATGTATTAGATGTGCGTTTTTCTCAAAAATGAGTGCAAATTTACGCTAATTTTTTGATACAAAACAACTTTGTGCCGGTTTTTTTAACAATGGAATGTTAATAACCCCGATTTTTCAAAACAGTCTGCAAAATTATGAAATATTTAAACATTTCACGGTATTAAAAATCAAAGCAAAGGTATATATAACTTGCTTATTATCAATAGTATGATATTTTTGAAATCCCGATCTTGATAGTTTTCTTATGATTTAAATGAAATCAGATCATTCAATATTGAATAATACTTCTCTTAAAAAAGGATCTGATCTGGCATTTTTTTTGTCTTCGGTTTTTAAATTGCTGATTGCATAAAAATCATTTTCTATCCATGTAAATAAAAATCCCCCATGGTAATACCACAGGGGATAGTTTTCAGAAACTAATAGTTTATGAGTCTATTATTCTGTTTTTGTTGATTCTTTTACCTCATCAATTATTATTTCGGTAGTATCTTCAATAATTTCCTCGTTTTTTTCTTCCAAAGTGTCAACTGTTTCAGCCACAGCTTCAACTGGCTCAACAACAGTTTCTACCGGCTCAACAACAGTTTCCTTTTTGTCGTCAGCCGCATTCCTGATCTTTTCCTCCAGTTTATCAACTACAGCAGCTGCTTTGGTATCTAATTTTTCAAGTGCATCTTCAGCCTTATCTTTCAGGTTTTCGCCAAAATCCTTCACTTTTTCAGTGGCTTCTTTTGCTGCTACTTTTACATCGTCAACAACGTCATCAAGTTTTTCAACTACATCTTTTGTGTATTCCTTCGCAGTCTCCATGCCCTGAACTGCTTTTTCCTTCAGTTCTGCAGCTTTCGCACTCGAAGCATCTTTAAGCTCAGCAGCTTTTGCCGAAGTTGCATCTTTTATTTCAGCTGCTTTTGCAGCGGTAACATCTTTTGATGTTCCAAATAGTTTTTTCAATGATTCTACGAATCCCATATTATTGTTATTTAATGATTTGTAAGGCAAAATTACGAAATTCTGAATAGCTTGGCAATAGTAATTTAAATAAATGCTCCGTTTAGGATTACTTTTTTATTCAACCATTCCCGGCCGACGGGCTTTGGTGCGTTCAATTGATTTATCATGCTGCCATTTTTTAATTTCTTTCTCGTTGCCCGACATCAATATTTCAGGTACCTGCCATCCTTTATATTCCGAAGGCCGGGTATAAACAGGCGGTGACAAAAGATTATCCTGAAATGAATCGGAAAGGGCAGAGGTTTCATCACTTAAAACACCTGGAATCAAACGGATCAAAGCATCGGTTACAACAGCTGCTGCAAGTTCACCACCGGTAAGCACATAATTCCCTATGGAAATTTCCCTGGTAAAATAATGCTCGCGAAGCCTTTCATCAATACCTTTATAATGGCCACACATCAGAATGATATTAGTAACCATCGAAAGCTTGTTTGCGAGGGGCTGGTCAAACAATTCTCCATCCGGAGTCATGAAAATTATTTCGTCATAGGTCCTTTCCGATTTCAGCTTATCAATGCAATCAGCAACTGGTTGTATCATCATAACCATGCCTGCGCCTCCGCCAAATGGATAGTCGTCCACCTTACGGTGTTTATTTTCGGCAAAATCGCGTAGGTTGTGCAAGTGTATTTCGGCATGACCTTTCGACTGAGCGCGCTTTATCATCGAATGGTTGAAAGGACCGTCAAACATTTCAGGAAAAATTGTAATAATATCAATTCGCATAAAAACTGGCTTTTGCAGGCGCAAAATTACACTTTTTACTCCAGTTACTCCTTATACCGTGTAAGCCGGAACCCGAATAACATTGATAATGAAAAGATTTCAAACTTTAGAACCTGATTGATTGTTATATTTGCACTTCAAATTTTCTGACTTATGAAAAAAACATTGCTACTGCTGTTTTCAGCATTTTTTATTTCTTCAATACTAATTGCGCAATCAACTGATGTTAAAACATATGTGGTGCATTTCAGTGATAAAGGTGCCAATATGGATGCAGCAACTGTCAATCCGTCGCTGTATCTGACTGATAAAGCAATTGAACGTCGGATCAGGCAGAATATCGCTTTTGATCAGGCAGATATTCCTGTAAATGAGGAATATGTATCATCTGTGGCAAAAACAGGGGCTAAAATATTAACCCGTTCGCGATGGTTTAACAATATTGTAATTCAGGCATCTCCCGATATGATGGAGGAAATTTCAAAAAATCCGGTCATTTCTAAAATCAGTTTGCTTGATGATGGTTCTTCAAAAGTGGGAGCCTCAAAAAAGCCCTTTTTCGAACCGGAAAAAGTGATTCCTCAGATAAACAGTATTCCTAAAAAGGCTACAAGTGATATCTATAATTATGGGAATGCCTACAACCAGATTAATCAGCTCAAAGGACAATACCTTCACAATAACGGTTTCAGCGGACAAGGCATGACCATTGCCGTGTTAGATGCTGGTTTTAATTCAGTTGATATCATGACTTGTTTTGATAGCCTTCGCGCTAATAACCAGATTTTAGGAACACGCGATTTCGCGCAACCAGGTAACAATGTGTACGCCACAACAATGCATACCCATGGAACCAGTGTGCTTTCATGCATGGGTGCGTATGTAGATGGTCAGATGGTAGGCACAGCGCCAAAAGCTGATTATTGGCTCATCCGAACCGAAGTAGGTGAATATGAACAGATTATTGAAGAATATTTCTGGGTAAGTGGTGCCGAATTTGCTGACAGTATTGGTGCCGATCTGATAAATTCTTCGCTAGGTTATACTGAATTTGACGATCCGTTAACTAATCATACCTATGCGGATATGGATGGAAATACAACCTATATTACTAACGGAGCCGACAAAGCTGCTGAAAAAGGAATACTTGTTGTTAACAGTGCCGGAAACTCCGGAGGGCCTTTTGATTCGTGGAAGTACATCGGCGCTCCTGCCGATGGCGACAGTGTTTTTTCAATCGGTGCTGTAACCGCATTTGGTACCAGGGCAAGTTTCAGTTCGCTGGGACCTACTTACGACCGACGTATTAAACCAACCGTTTCGGGGCAGGGAGAAAACAGTTCTGTTTATTCTCCCTGGGGATTAGGTAACGGAAGTGGTACATCATTTTCATCACCAATCATATGTGGAATGACAGCTTGCTACTGGCAGGCTTTTCCTCAATTAAGCAATATGGAAATAATTGAGGCTATTAAAGCTGCTTCAAGCCAGGCAAGTGAACCTGATTCTCTGCTCGGATGGGGTATTCCAAATTACGAATTAGCATACACATCGCTTTCCGTTTTTGAAAAATCCCAAACTCAGAATCTTACAATTTATCCTAACCCTGTTAATGACAAACTTACAATTGGTTTTCCGACATCAATCACCGGGAAATATACCCTCGAAATAATAAATCTGCAGGGTAAAATAGTATATTCCTTTAACGGAACCGAAAGTTCAGTGCGTAGCCTTCAGGTTAATGATATCAGTTATTTACCGGTTGGGATATACCTTGTAAAAGTTACAAACGGTGCTTTTATCTTTTCCGGAAAGATCATAAAGAAATAGCTATTTTACCACGCTTTTTAAAACCGGTTCGTTGAGCCGGTTTTTTTTAAATATCCCTACTTAATAAGGAGGAGTGTTCTGTACGAGTAATTTTATGCAACATATACCCGCCTTACTCCAGCTTTTAAAAGAAGTTTGAAAATCTGATCAAAACCTTTAAATCGGAGAAGGGATATGAACGTAAAATTTTTAATTCCAGCTTTCAGATTCTAAATTTCTTTTAAAATAATCAGATCTTTCAATTTTGAGTAGTCCATATTAGTTAGACTGTGCTTGATATTAATATAAGCTAGATTCGAATTTCGAATTTGAGATAACAGATTTCATCAATACACTATTGAAATACAATAAATTAAATGTAAAATATAGCATTCTTAACCCTTTCAGATTTCAATATTTTATCAATCGCGTATAATTGCCGTCAAATTTTCAAATATAATAGCATTGAGAAATGAAATGAAAATATTAAAAAACATCACTCCCTTAATTTCATTGGTGTCTAACCCAAAACGGATTTAACTTAAGTGTTATTAAGTAGGAGAGTGGCTTGTTAAATTATTAAAGCAAAACCTCCGGTAAATAGTTTACAAATCTGATTTCTAATATTACAATAAATGTAAACTTAAGCGTACCAATGTAAACACATTGAGAATTCACACAAGTAAACTGCAGCAATACAAATGTAAACAACATCATTATCGACTTATATTGGTTTAAAATACAACTAATTACACAAATGTATATTGTAGTTTACACATGTATATTTTACAATTGTGTATAATTATTAAATTCAGCTATAAATATATTTTTTATTGCTTTAATAATCAGCAATATATAACCGCTATATTAACAATGACTTCAAGTAAAATGAGAATTTATAGATAAATTCAAATTAGCAATTTTATTCATTTATAAATTTGATAATCAATACTATATATCATTGAATTTAATCTTTTATTTAAATGTAAACTAATGTAACATTCAACTGATATTTAGAATGCTGAATTCCCTTACTAAATGAATATTTATTTTTACATTTGTAGTGTTGTTTACAAAAACAGTTTACAAATGAAAGACCGGATTATATTACTCATCAAGGCAAAGAATTTAACTGCCGCACAGTTTGCCGATGAAATCGGTGTACAGAAATCGAGTATATCGCATATCATCTCGGGCCGCAATAATGCAAGCCTCGATTTTATCCAGAAAATCCTTGTTCGTTTCCCCGAAGTTAATATGGACTGGATTATGCTCGGAAAAGGTCCGCTTTTTAAAGGGGCAGATTCAGCTCTGAATGCCAGTAATGACGAGGCTTTGAAAATGGATACCACACCGGTTTCAGGCTCTGTGGATTTGTTTTCTGTACTTAATCCTGATAGTGGCAAGGAATTTCGCAGCCATGACAAGTTAATCCCTGAAGAAAATCAGGATGACAATTCAAAAAATAAGGACATGCAAATTGATCCCGAAATTTCTGCGCCAGAAACTAAGGAGCCTTCACCTGAAGAAAAAAATCACCGGCAGGAATATACTCCGTTCAGGTCAGGGCATAAAAATAGCGGAACGAAAACAATACTGAAAATCGTTGAATTTTATACTGACAATTCATTCAGGGAATATTTCCCCGAATGATCAGATCCGGTCGAAACGGGAAAAGAAGAAATTAGCTTCAATTTGGGCATTCTCATCGCTATCAGAACCATGCACAGCATTATTCTGAATAGAGGAAGCATACAATTTGCGGATAGTGCCTTCAGCAGCATCAGCAGGATTAGTTGCTCCGATGAGTTTACGATAATCGTCAACAGCGTTTTCTTTTTCAAGAATTGCAGCTATAACAGGCCCCGATGTCATAAATTCGACTAAGCCATTAAAAAAAGGCCGGTCTTTATGAACAGCATAAAAGGCTTCAGCATCTTCTTTATGCATACGGGTAAGCCTTAATGCTTTGATTTGAAATCCGTTACTGGTAATGTGATTTAAAATTAATCCTGAAAATCCAGCTTTAAAGGCATCAGGTTTAATCATTGTGAATGTGGTAATTCCAGACATAATAGTCAAAATTGCAGTTACTACAAATATAAGTTTTTAATTACAACAACAAACACATCATAAAGTTTAAATTGGTAATTTTGCACGACTAATTAATTTCAATAATTTTAAATTTTGAGCATTTCTGAAACTTCCATTGCTTATCTGAAAAAACTCCTCGGCGAAAAGTCAGATGTGCTGATTACCACTCATTATAATCCTGATGGTGACGCAATAGGTTCATCCCTGGCTCTCTATCATTTTCTGAATTCGCAGGGAATTGAAGCAAAAGTTTTAATCCCTAATGAGCTTCCTTCTTTTTTACAGTGGTTGCCGGGAGTTGAACAGGCAGTTATATATTCGGAAAAACCTGAACTGGGAAATGAGATGCTTCAAACAGCAGATTTAATCTTCTGCATGGATTATAATGGACTGAACAGGGTTAAGCTTTACACTGATCAGCTCAGGTCTGCAAAAGCAACACGAATTCTTATCGATCATCATGTTCAGCCTGAAAATGAGTTTGATCTCGTGTTTTCGGTTATAGAAGTTTCGTCAACCTCGGAATTATTATACCAGATACTTGCTGAAGCAGGATTCGTTAATGAAATTACAAAAGATATGGCTGAATGCTTTTTTGTTGGTATCATGACTGATACCGGCTCATTCAGCTTTGCCTGCAATCGCCCGGAAACATTCGGAATAGCTGCAAAACTTATTAATACTGGTATTGATGTTGAGCGCATTCACCGGATGGTGTATGATACGTATTCCGAAAGCAGAATGCGTTTATTAGGTCAATGCCTGGGAACCAACATGAAAGTACTTCCGGAATACGCAACAGCATATATATGGCTTACTAAGGATGATCTGGAGAAGTATAATTACCAGCAAGGTGATACTGAAGGCGTTGTAAATTATGCACTTAGCATTCAAAATGTTGCCGTAGCGGCTTTATTTACCGAACGCGACGACCGTGTGCGGGTTTCGTTACGCAGCAAAGGAGAATTCTCAGTAAATGAGTTTGCAAGGGCCCATTTTAACGGAGGTGGACATCGCAATGCTGCCGGCGGTGATATTTTCAAAACAATGCCTGAAACGCTGGCCTGGTTCGAAACACTTCTTCCTGCTTATAGCGCTGAAATAATTAAATCACTTGAAAACTACAAATAATTGTTATTCAGACTGGCAGTTATGAGATTGAATCTGATCATTTATTTTTTAACCGGAATTACATTAATTTCGTGCCGTGATAATAAAGATGCCAGCACAAAAAAAATATTGACACAGGAACAGGTTACAGAAAAATTACTTGAAGGAAATAAAGCAGCTATTGAATTTGAAAATGAACAAATCAATAAATATATTCTGCTGAATGGCTGGAATATGACTAAAACCGAAACTGGGCTAAGGTATCAGGTAATTGAAAAAGGAGAAGGAGCGAAAACTGCAGTTGGAAAAAGAGTTCAGTTCGAATATGAAGTGAAACTGCTGAGCGGTGAAACTATTTACAGTTCGGAAAAAACAGGTTTAAAGGAATTCGCGCTGGGAAGTGGCGGAGTTGAGAGCGGACTCGAAGAAGGAATGCTTTTACTGAAAGTAGGCGACAAAGCAAGGTTTATTATTCCTTCCTATCTGGCACATGGTTTATCTGGCGATCAGGATCAGATTCCAGCTAAATCAACTTTGATTTATACCGTAAAACTCATTGATTTAAAATAAATTAACAACAATTAAAATTAACAGAAACACTCAAAAGAAAATGAAAATCAGAACATTTATTACCCTGGGAGCAGTAATTATTACAATGATGGCTGCATCATGCTCTAAATACTCCGGATTTAAAAAATCGGATAGCGGTATTTATTACAAATTTTATGTCGAAAACAAAGATTCCCTCAAGCCTGTTGTAGGAAGCATTCTGACCATGAATATTGTTTATCGCATGGAAATTGACGGCAAAGATTCAATCTTTTTTAATTCGGCAGATTTGCCACGTGCTTTTGAAATCAACCTGGCTAAATCCGAATTTGTAGGTGATATTTACGAAGCTTTCAGTATGCTGCATAAGGGTGATAGCGCAACTTTCATCATCAATGCTAACGATTTCTTTACTAAAACAGCCAAATATCCTACACTTCCTGAAGGTGTTGATTCAACTTCGATGATGTATTTTGATGTTAAGCTTCTGAATACCGAAACGATGGAAGAACGCCAGAAAGCGGAAGCAGCGAAAGCAGAAAAACTTAAAAACGAAGAAGCCGGCAAAATTCAGGCATACCTGACTGCGAACAAAGTAACAGCGCTTCCTACCGAATCGGGAGTTTACGTTATCACTCAAAATCCGGGTTCAGGACGTGGAATTCAAAAAGCTGATTTTGTTAAGATTAACCTCACAGTTTCATCAATAACAGGTGAGAAAATATTCTCAACTTTAGATAACGATCGTCCCATAACATTTGAATTCGGACAACCATTCGATACCAAAGGTTTTGACGAAGCAATCGCGAAAATGAAAAAAGGCACAAAAGCAACTGTAGTTGTTCCTTCAGCAATGGGCTTTGGCGAAAAAGGCAAAAAAGATATGAGTGGTAAGGACATTGTTGCTCCTTTCTCACCAATTGTTTATGATATTGAGGTACTCGATCTGAAAACAAAAGCTGAGAATGAAAAGGCAATGAAAGACGAAGAAGAAAATGCTAAAAAAGCAGCTACCGAAGCCATGGCAAAAGAACCTGCTTTGATTTTAAAATATGTAAATGACAACAAAATAACTGTTAAACCAAGCGCTACTGGATTATACTACATCGAGAAAGTTAAAGGCAAAGGCGCAGTGGCTGGAACAGGAAAAAAAGTTAAAGTTCATTATACCGGTAAATTATTGAATGGTAAGGTTTTCGACTCATCACTCGACAGAAAACCATCAACTCCATATGAATTCACAATTGGTAAAGGTGAAGCTATTGCTGGCTGGGACGAAGGAATCGCTAAAATGAGTGCCGGTGGAAAAGCCACACTTATCATTCCATCAAAACTGGGTTACGGTGAGCGCGGTGCCGGAGCTGATATTCCTGCTTATGCTCCTTTGGTTTTTGATGTTGAACTGATCAGCATCAGCGATAAATAAGAAGTATAAATTAGATAAGTGAATGAGGCAGCTCCAGGGTTGCCTCATTTTTTTTGTATGCAATAAAAAAAGGATTTAAAAGCGACGCTTTATTATATCTCAGAGGTAATTGGCTATCTGCTTGCAGAACAGTGCATCCGGCGAAAAATGCAACAGCATGTCCGGCAGCTGTATCCCATTCCATGGTAGGTCCAAATCGTGGATAAACATCGGCACCTCCTTCGGCTAACGTACAGAATTTCAGCGAACTGCCACGAGAAATAAAGGAAAGTGATTCGTGTTTTTGTTGCAGACCTGCAATAAATAATTCTGTTTCGGTATTCATGTGCGACCGGCTTCCTAAAACAAGAAAACCTTCTGTTCGGGTTATACAAGGAAGGAGTTCAGCTGATTTCAGGATTTGATCATAATTCATAAAATCAGATTCTCTCATTTCACTTACATTCAGCCTGTAAGAGCCCGGTTTGCTTCCCCAGTAGATAAAACCAGGAACAGGAGCATATACAACTCCGAGAACTGGTTGTTCATCACTGATAAGCGCAATGTTAACAGTGAAATCGCCGTTCTTTTTAATAAATTCCTTAGTCCCGTCGAGCGGATCAATAAGCCAGAAATCAGTCCAGTTTTTACGTATATCGTAATGAATATCAGCACCCTCTTCGCTCAATAAGGGTATGCCGGTATCTGAAAGTCCGTCGGCAATAATCAGATGTGCTTTTTTATCGGCAATTGTCAGCGGGCTGTTATCCTCTTTGTATTCGATCCCGAAAGGTTTGCTGTAAACCTCCATAATTGCTTTACCTGCCAGAAATGCGGTACGTAAAGATTTAATAATCAGGCTTTCAGTAACTTCCATTTTATTTGTGCTTTTTCCTTTTGTCAATCAATTCTTTGTACGAAAGCATTTCGTCGCGCAGACGGGCGGCTTCGATAAAATCGAGCTCTTTTGCAGCTTTTTCCATCGATTTACGCGACTGATCATACAGTTTTTTAAGTTGTTCATCATTCAGATAGTTTACAACCGGATCAGCAGCCACATTGATGTTTTCCTTTTCGACATATGCTTTGGGCTCGGTTTTATACTCAACATTTCCCGCAAGACCCGAAGGATCAATCGATTTTATAATCTGGGTAGGAGTGATGTTGTGTTTCAGGTTATAGGCAATCTGTATGGCTCGCTTGCGATTTGTTTCATTAATGGTTTGCTGCATGGATGCCGTCATTTTATCGGCATAAAAAATAACTTTACTGTTCAGGTTGCGGGCCGCGCGGCCTGCAGTTTGCGTGAGGGATTTCTCCGAACGTAGAAAGCCTTCTTTATCTGCGTCAAGTATAGCTACCAGCGAAACTTCAGGTAAATCCAAACCTTCGCGCAATAGGTTTACACCTATCAGAACATCAATGGCACCCAGGCGTAAGTCGCGCAGGATTTCCACCCGATCGAGTGTATCAACTTCCGAATGAATGTATTTACAGCGGATGCCAAGCCTGAGCATGTATTTCGAAAGCTCTTCGGCCATTCTTTTAGTAAGTGTGGTTACCAGGATTCGCTCATTTTTTACAGTCCGGAGTTCAATTTCATTCAGCAAATCATCGATCTGATTTAAACTGGGTTTAACTTCAATCTGAGGATCGAGTAATCCGGTTGGACGTATAAGTTGTTCAACAACAACTCCCTGCGATTGGTTGAGCTCATAATCCGATGGCGTGGCACTTACATAAATTACCTGGCTCAGCAGTGTTTCGAACTCTTCGAATTTCAAAGGGCGGTTATCCAGCGCTGAGGGCAGTCTGAATCCATATTCTACCAGGTTTTGCTTTCGCGAACGATCGCCTCCATACATAGCTCTGATTTGAGGAACTGTTGCATGACTTTCGTCAATTACCATCAGGAAATCGGAAGGAAAAAAATCAATCAGGCAGAAAGGCCTTGATCCGGATGAGCGTCCATCGAAATAGCGGCTGTAATTCTCAATACCTGAACAATAACCAAGCTCGCGCATCATTTCAATGTCATATGTAACCCTGTCTTCCAGTCGCTTAGCTTCGAGCGGACGGCCAATCTCTTTAAAATACTCAACCTGTTTCACCATATCAGCCTGAATTTCCCATATAGCTTCTTTCATCTTTTCCTTGGAAGTGACAAAAATATTGGCAGGAAAAACAGTTATCTCAGTCAGTTTTTCAATGGTTAAACCATTCAAAGGATCAAAAGCTGCCAGGCTCTCAATTTCATCACCAAAGAAGATGATACGGTAAGCGATATCAGCAGAGGCAGGAAAAACATCAACGGTATCGCCTTTTACCCTGAATTTTCCCCGGGTAAGATCAAGTTCTGTACGCGAATACAAACTTTCGACAAGGGCATGAAGCAGTTTATTGCGGCTTAGCTTATCGCTGACTGCCAAATGGATTACCTTGCTGTTGAAATCCTCGGGGTTACCGATACCGTAAATACATGAAACTGATGATACTACAATTACATCCCGCCTTCCGGAAAGTAATGCCGAAGTAGCGCTCAACCTTAACTTTTCAATTTCTTCGTTGATGGAAAGATCTTTTTCGATGTAGGTATTTGTAACCGGAATAAATGCTTCAGGTTGGTAATAGTCGTAATACGAAATAAAAAACTCAACTGCATTTTCGGGGAAAAACTGTTTAAATTCGCTGTAAAGCTGAGCTGCAAGTGTTTTGTTATGGCTCAGCACAAGTGTAGGCCGCTGAACCTGGTGAATGAGGTTAGCAATAGAAAATGTTTTTCCCGATCCGGTAACTCCCAGCAAAACCTGCGAATGGTCGCCTCTTACAACACCTTCGGAAAGTTGCCTGATCGCCTCCGGCTGATCACCGGTTGGAACATAATCGGATGTAAGTTTGAACTTCATAAAAGTGATTTTCCTGTAGTGGAATTTAAAATTGGAGCTTGTTATTGCGCAACTTAATCAGGCAAAAGAAAACGAGCAACAACCGGATAATGGTCGGAGTAGTCTTTATTAATTGTACGATGCTCAATGGGTTTCAAAGCCTCATCATGAAAAATATAATCAATCCTCAGCATAGGCATCATTTGAGCATGGGTTTGTCCTAATCCGGTGCCGGCTCCAACAAATGAATCTTCCAGTTCGGATGCAATCTGCCTGTAACTATAAGAAACAGGAGTGTCGTTAAAATCGCCGCTAAGGATTACCGGATATGGTGAATTACGCACAAACTCAGTAATTGTTTCCGCCTGTACAGCTCTTTTTATAAATGCGAAACGCATTTTACCGATAATAGCCATGGATCTATTTCTAAGGCTGTCGTTGGTAGTTGGTGTTGAAGTAATTTCACTCACAAAATTATAATCTTCTTTCCCGAATTTCACCGATTCGAGATGCAGATTCATAATCCTAATGGTATCTTTCCCGATTTTAACATCGCAAACCTGGCAGAAATTAACCTTACTATTTGGGAATTCCAGCTTTTGAGTGCCTACAATCGGATGTTTGCTAAAAATTGCAAGTCCGTAGGGCAAACCTTTGTTTGCTTTATTTATGAGTTCAATATTCCGGTATTTATAACCGGTTTTCAGACTGATAGTATCAGCAAAATCAGCATTTTTACCTGCACCGCTGTAATATTCCTGCAGGCATAAAATATCCGCCGATTCTGTTTTTATAAGGTCAAAAATTGCTGTCCGGGTTGCTTTGCCTGATGGGTTACGCCAGTTATACAAATCGAATAAACGCACATTGTATGACATAACTTTAATACTGTTTCCAAAATCGAGTTTGCTTTCCGGACCTGAAAAATTGATGAACGTTTTAAACTGATTGTATCCTAAAAGCAATGTAATGAGCGATAAGAGAAAATATTTCTTCAGAAAAACCAGCCAGAACAACACGAAAAAAAGATTAAAAACAACGATAATAGGGTAGGCAAGGCCTGTAAAAGCTAAAGGCCAGAATTTTTCAGGGGATACAAAAAGTGACAGGTACGACAATAAAAGCAGAATAATAAAGAAAAAATTTACTACAACCATAATTTTGGTAAGTAGCGACATTTTCCCTTTTGGCCTGGATTTAGTTGCGCTTTTTCTCGTTTTAGCCACCTGCTATGTGTTAGTATTTCTGCGTTGTGAGTGTAAGCAGAGTTTAATTGTTTTTACTGCTGTTGAATAAAATATCTTTTTCTTCTGCCGAAAGGCTTGTGTAACCACTCCTTGAAATTTTATCAAGAATGAGATCAATTCGTTGTTGTTTCAGTGCTTTTTGCCTGTTAAACTCTTCATCGCTCAGTGGTTTCGCCTTGCTATGTACTGTTCGCAGAGGTTTCTTCCTGAACGGATTTATATTCAATGATTTAAGCTGCGAAATCCCTAAAAGCTGCGCTACATTATAACGGATAAAAAGCACAAACAATGCTCCTGAAATTGCTCCACCCAGGTGAGCAAAATGTCCGCCGGCATTTCCCGATCTGATCATCAGCACATCGAGTATAACTGTGAAAAGTGCGATGTATTTTATTTTTATCGGACCAAGGAAAAGCAAATTCACCGAATACGCGGGAACCAACACTGCAGTTGCAACCGTAATAGCCAATACTGAGGCTGATGCACCTATGGTTGTAGCATTTTGTATTGAGTCCTCAAAAACAGGAAAAACATTATAAGCAACCATAAAAGCCAACGCTCCCGAAATACCTCCGATAAAGTAGAGGGTATAAATCCGGCGGCCAGGCATAAATTCCAGAAATATTTTCCCAAACCAAAAAAGCCATAGCATGTTGAAGAGCAAATGCAGAAAACCTTCATGCACAAACATATAAGTTATGATTGTCCATGGTTTCAGCATCAGGTTAGCAAAAGAAGCAGGAACACCTATCCAGTTAATGAGGTTATTAAGGAAAATCTGGTCACCGGGAGTACCAGATGGATGAACAAGAAAACCGGCAACCTGAACCAGGGCCAGTATAAACCAAACAGCTACATTTGCAGCAATAAGATACGTTAGCTCTGGTCGGAGTTTTACCAGGCTTCTAAATCGTTCGGCTGCAGATTGATTATAATTCATTGTTTCTGTGTGTTTAGCAAAGCTAAAAATAGTTTTGCTTAATAGGCCTGATTATATTTTAAAACTATTGTTCCCAGTAATTATTCCGGTGTTTGTCGGCCTTCTTCTTCCAGTAAATAATGAGGAAAAATCCAAAAATCATTCCTCCCAGGTGAGCAAAATGTGCAACATTGCTTCCCTGGTCGTAAAAACCTGATACAAGCTCAATTATACCGAATATTATAACAAACCATTTCGCTTTTATCGGTATGAAAAAGTAAAGGTAAATCAACGAATTAGGGAAGAGCATACCGAATGCAAGCAACAAACCATACACCGCACCTGAAGCTCCAACAACTACCGGAAGATTCAAAAAATGCTCGCGGTAAGCAGTCACAAAATGGATAGATTCCTGCATCGCCTGCATATTTCCGGGGTCTTGCTGCAAGGTGGCATAATTCTGTTTAAAAGCTTCGAAATTTGAATAAATGTCTGATGATTCCCTCAGACTAAATTGGTGTGTCGAGATAAATTGATTTAGCGTAGCCATGTCGGGATTGGAAATAAACGCATCAATACTTTGTAATACAGGAGTTACCTGGAAATAAAATACAAGGTAATGTACTAATGCCGCCCCGATTCCGGTTACGATGTAATAAAAGAGGAATTTCTTTGGTCCCCACGCCTGTTCCAGAACGCTGCCAAACATCCATAACGCAAACATATTGAAAAAGATATGCGAAAAATTACCGTGCATAAACATATACGTTATAAACTGGTAAGGCGCAAACTTTTCAGCTTCAAAATAATGTAACCCAAGCAGATCGGTAAGGTCAATATTCATGGTATTTCCCAGAACAATAGTTGCAAGGAAAAACAATCCGTTGATAATAAGTAAATTTTTAACTACCGGAGGCAGAAACCCAAATCCTGAAGGGCTGTATCGTTGGTTATTCATCATATTTTATTAATTATAATCGCTGAGAAAATCATTTATTTTCAATGAAAACCCTGCAATTTACTATTTACTTGTTACACGTCTAAATGGTTTACCTTATTAGTTTATCAATTTCCGAAACCTGGATAATCTTGAGGATTTTACTTCCGTCAGGAGCTATTTCAGGAACCTGGCATCCGAAAAGTTCATCTATCAATTGCTGCATTTCTTCAGGTTTCAGCGTCTGTCCGGTTTTAACTGCAATATTTCCGGCAATAATCCTGGCAAGCTTAATTCGTTGATCATCAGTGGAATCATTTCTGTTTTTCTTATAATCTTCCAGCAAACCATCAATAAAATCTTCGATCTCACCCGGAGGCATATTTGATGGAACTGTATTAATAACAAATGTTCCGTTACCCATATCGGATACCTCAAATCCGAGACTATCAAGGTCTTCGGTAATTTCGGACATAATTTGTGTATCAACTGCCGAAAGCTGAATGCTTTTAGGAAAAAGTACCCGTTGGCGCGTAACAGCTTGTCCTTCAGCATTAAAACTTATTTTTTCGAAAATAATCCGTTCATAGGCTTTCTGCTGATCAACAATGAGTAGTCCCGACTTAACATTTGCAACAATAAAACGGTTTTGTACCTGAAATAGTTTAGTAATAGCCGGAGTATTGGTTTCGGGTATCAGCGATTGTGCAGATGAATCCGTTTGAGGATTATTTGTAAATTCATTTTCTCTGCCCGTTTCCAACTCTGATTGCTGGTTTTGCTGATTTTGCTGATTGGCAATCCCTTCGTACATTTTTTCCCATCCGCTGCGGTTCGGGTTCATTCCGGCATTGGCTTTCAGGAAGTTCTGTGGTTTCCGGAAAGGATTGTAGTCAGGATTTACAGTTATTGATGGAGCTTTGGGTTCATATCCTTTCGGCGCTACAAAGTCGAAAGTTGGCTCTGTGTCAAAATCGATTGTCGGGCTAAGGCTGAACATTCCTAAAGCATGTTTAACCGAAGAGCGGATTGATGCATATAAAATCTGTCCGTTCTGAAAATTAACTTCCGTTTTTGTAGGATGAATATTGATATCAATCGATGTTGGATCCACTTCAATATAAAGGAAATAGGAGGGAATGGCCGAATCGGGAATCAACTCCTCAAATGCTTGTTCCACAGCATGGTGCAGGTATGGATGTTTGATAAATCTGCCGTTAGCGAAAAAATACTGCTCGCCCCGCGTTTTGCGCGCTGTTTCGGGCTTTCCGATGTATCCTGTTATCGAAACCAGTTCAGTTTTTGCCTGAACGGGTAAAAGTTTTTCATTGATCTGGTTCCCGAAAATATGAACGATCCGCTGGCGTAAATTGCCTTTACTCAGCTGGAAAACAGGTTTA
>Ga0209800_10001873_pt1 | contig 19987 bp, 20 predicted proteins | sample Higcelweek8metaG_FD_187174 | JGI IMG/M metagenome (GOLD analysis project Ga0209800, IMG submission 187174) | Freshwater pond sediment microbial communities from the University of Edinburgh, under environmental carbon perturbations - High... | ecosystem: Environmental > Aquatic > Freshwater >...
CAGGGTTTGCGAGCCCAAATAGCTGGCGTGGCCAGAAAGCGCCAGGGACGACCCCAGGGTGACGGTCGTATCCGTAACGCCAAGCGCGGCGTGCTCCACGGCGGCCTTGCCGGTCTGATCGCGGCAGGCACAAAGCAGCACAGCCAACGAAAGCATGCATACGGTGCGGTTGAACCAATTTGCGGCCACAATCCCCCCAGGCGGACATCCCCCCGCACAGCCGCTGGCGGCGCACGGAAGAGTTCCCGCAACGTACGTCAGTTGGTGGGGCGCTTCAACCGAAAAGGCGGGACAAGGCCGCATTGCGCTGTCGGGAAGAGAGCCTCGCCCCCCGCTGAAAAACCGCCCCACGTCTTGGCACAGGCAAGAGTTCGTGCTATGCAGCATGCCGAGGTGGCTTGCCCATGTTCAATGAATCAAACGAGCCCAACATAAAGAGCACAATCGCCGCAGAGCCGGAGACCGAGAGCGAAGCCCGCGCCGAGTTGCTAGCCCTTTGCTGGCCCGATGGCCGCAAGTCTTGCCCGCGCTGTGGCGCACCCGCCCCCTACCAGTTGGCGGGCGGACGGCTGCGCTGCGGAAGCTGCCGCTACACCTTCCACGACTTCACGGGCCGCTGGCTGAACGAGGCCGGACTCTCCGCCTTCAAGTGGATGGCGCTGGCGCTGGCCTTTGCGCAAGAGTTGAGCACCCGCGAGGCGGCGGCGCAGGTCGGAATCTCCTACAATACCGCCTTCAAGGCCCTCACGGTGCTGCGGCTGGCCATTCTCGCGCAGGGCGCGGATGCACCGCAGCTGCTGGGGCCGGGCGCGCCGCTGGCCACGCTTTTGGAAGCCAGCCGCGAGGCGCAGGAGACGCCAACCGGCGTGGGGCTGCCCGTCTACGGCATATTGAACCGCAGCCAGCACATCTTTGTGGACCTGCTGCCGGAACTGACGGCGGAAAGCGTGCTGCATTTCAATCACAACTTTCATCTGCGCGTGGCGCGGCATGGCAGCATCCTCGTCACGGACCGCTACAAGACCTATGACGCGCTGATTTTATGCGGCGATGAGAATCTGCCCTACCATTATCTGCTGCGCCATCCGGGGCAAATCTTCGCCGAAAGCGGCGGCTGCGCCTTCTGGGATTTCGCCAAGCCGCGGCTCAAGCAGTTCAAGGGGCTCTCCTGGCGGCGCTTCCCCCTGTACCTGAAGGAACTGGCCCTGCGCTTCAACTTGCGGGAGTCCGACCTGCGCCCGGCCATATTAAGCGCCCTGTGCGCGCCTGTGCCAAAACTTGCGTAATCCCCCCTCTTTTGACGCGCACACGTTTTTAGGGCCTATCGTGACCCTCATACTGTGGAGGTATTTTATGCATTCCTCATCTTCCACTGAACGTGATCCCGGCCTGACCATGCTTCCCTTCGGGGGCCTGGGCCTGGATCTGGCGGAGGTCCGGCGCAAGGTGTCGGGTCTTTTGCTTGTGCCCTTCCAGAAACAGGAAGCGCCCAGGCAAGAGCCCTCTTTCGACGCGCCCCCCGTGCTTTCCGGAACCGAGCTGCTCATCCGGCTCGACCGCGAAACGCTCGGCAGCTGACTCTAAAACCCATAAACTAGGAGGCCCCATGACGCTTTCACGCAGAGGGTTCTTGAAACTCTCCGCAACCGCAGCCCTCTCCTCCGCCTTCGCCGGGATTGGCTTTGCTGCCAAGCCCGCCGCGGCAAAGGCCGCCATCGACCGCATCAGCCAGCTCAAGCCCGAATGGAGCAAGCAGACCACAACCGTGTGCTGCTATTGCGCTGTCGGCTGCGGCCTCATCGTCAACACGGCCCTTGGGGGCGCCAAGCGCGCCCTGAACATCGAGGGCGACCCGGACCATCCCATCAACGAAGGCGCGCTGTGCGCCAAGGGCGCCAGCATATGGCAGCTCACCGAGGGCAACCCCGGCCAGCCCAACCCGCGCCTGCAGAAGGTCATGTACCGCAAGCCCTACGGCACCAAGTGGGAGGCCAAGAGCTGGGACTGGGCGCTTGAGCGCATCGCCAAAAACATCAAGAAGGACCGCGACGCGAGCTTCGTCGAGAAAAACGCCAAGGGCCAGCTGGTCAACCGCTGCGAAGGCATCGCCTCCGTCGGCTCCGCGGCCATGGACAACGAGGAGTGCTGGATCTACCAGGCTTTTCTCCGCTCGCTGGGATTAACCTACATAGAACATCAGGCCCGTATTTGACACAGCGCCACTGTGGCGGCTCTGGCAGAGTCGTTCGGACGCGGTGCGATGACCAATCACTGGATCGACCTCAAGAACAGTGACTGCATTCTGATCATGGGCAGCAACGCTGCAGAAAACCATCCCATTTCCTTCAAGTGGGTCACGCGCGCGCAAGACAAGGGCGCGAAGATGATTCATGTGGACCCGCGCTTCACCAGAACCAGCTCCAAGGCGGACCTTTACGCGCCCCTGCGCTCCGGCTCGGACATCGCGTTTTTGGGCGGGCTCATCAACTACATCGTCGAAAAGAATCTCATGTTCAAGGAATACGTGGTGAACTACACCAACGCCTCCTTCATCGTGGGCAAGAAATTCGGCTTCACCGACGGCATGTTCGCTGGCTTCAACGACGAGACCCGAAAGTATGACAAGGCGCAGTGGGCCTTCGAGCTGGAAGCCGATGGCAAGATCAAGCGCGACAACACGCTTTCCGATCCCCGCTGCGTGTACCAGCTGATGAAGCAGCACTACAGCCGCTACACGGTGGACCGCGTGGTGGAGATGTGCGGCACGCCCAAGGACAAAGTGCTTGAGGTCTTCGACACCTATGCGGCCACGGGCAAGCCGGACAAGGCCGGCACGGTCATGTACGCCATGGGCTGGACCCAGCACACCGTTGGCGTGCAGAACATCCGCGCCATGAGCATCGTCCAGCTGCTTCTGGGCAACATGGGCGTGGCCGGCGGCGGCGTCAACGCGCTGCGCGGCGAGTCCAACGTCCAGGGCTCCACGGACCAGGCCCTGCTCTTCCACATCATCCCCGGCTACCTGCCCACGCCCAACACGGGCGACAAGGCCCTGGCCGACTACCTGAAGCGCATCGCCCCTTCCACCAAGGACCCCAAGAGCCTGAACTGGAAGAAGAACCAGCCCAAGTACGCGGTCAGCCTCATCAAAAGCTTCTACGAGAGCGTGGAGCCGGAAAAGGGCTTCGACTGGCTGCCCAAGCTTGAGCCCGGCAAGGACTACTCCTGGCTGACGCTCTTCGACGACATGCTCAAGGGGCAGTTCAAGGGCTTCTTCGCCTGGGGCATGAACCCCGCGTGCTCCGGCGCGAACTCAAACAAGACCCGCGAGGCGCTGACCAAGCTCGACTGGATGGTCAACGTCAACATCTACGACAACGAGACCGGCAGCTTCTGGCAGGGCCCCGGCATGGATCCCAAGAAGATCAAGACCGAGGTCTTCATGCTCCCCTGCTCCGTCAGCGTGGAGAAGGAAGGCTCCATCTCGAACTCCGGCCGCTGGATGCAGTGGCGCTACCAGGGTCCCAAGCCCCTGGGCGACAGCCGCCCCGATGGCGAGATCATCTATGAGCTGGCCCAAAAAGTGCGCGAGCTCTACAAGAAGGAAGGCGGCGCCTTCCCAGCTCCCGTGCTCGGCATGAACTGGGAGGCCATGGGCGACGGACACGAGTTCGATGCGCACAAGACCGCCCGGCTCATCAACGGCTACTACACCCGCGACGTGGAAGTGAAGCAGCCCGACGGCAGCGTGAAGGTGTTCAAGAAAGGCACGCAGGTCGCGGCCTTCCCCGACCTGCGCGACGACGGCAGCACCACCAGCGGCAACTGGATCTATTGCGGATCGTACGTGGACGAGGACCCGAAAAAGGGCAACCGCGCCGCCAAGCGCTCCAAGGAGCAGACCCCGGCCCAGGCCAACGTGGGCCTGTATCCCAACTGGTCGTGGGCCTGGCCGGTCAACCGGCGCGTCATCTACAACCGCGCCAGCGTGGACCTGACGGGCAAGCCTTATGCGCCGCAAAAGGCCGTGCTGGCCTGGAACGCCGAGGGCAAGAAATGGGACATCGACGTGGTTGACGGCGGCGGCGCTCCCGGCGCCATCCATCCGTTCATCATGCAGGTGGAAGGCATGGGCGCGCTTTACGGCCCTGGCCTGAACGACGGCCCCTTCCCGGAGTACTACGAGCCGCTGGAATGCCCGGTGAGCGCGCACCCGTACTCCAAGGTGCTGCACAACCCCACGGCCCTCAAGTTCACGGGAGAAAAGCACAGCGTGTGCGATCCGCGCTATCCCTTCGTGTGCACAACCTACCGCGTCACCGAGCACTGGCAGACGGGCCTGCAGACCCGCTACCAGGCCTGGCTGCTTGAGGCCGAGCCGCAGATGTTCTGCGAAATGAGCGAAGAGCTGGCGGAACTGCGCGGCATCAAGAACGGCGAAAAGGTATGGCTGGAAAACAGCCGGGGCAAGCTCTGGGCCATCGCCATCGTGACCAAGCGCTTCAAGCCCTTCACCGTGCAGGGCCAGACCGTCCACGAGGTCGGCATCCCCTGGCACTTCGGCTGGCGTTTCCCCAAGGACGGCGGCGACGCCGCCAACCTTCTGGTCCCGTCCGTGGGCGACCCGAACACCGGCATCCCCGAGTCGAAGGCCTTCATGGTCAACGTCCGGAAGGCTTAAAGGAGGCGTGTCATGAGTAATGGAAAAAGCTTCCTCGTGGACCTGACCAAGTGCACGGCCTGCCGCGGCTGCCAGATCGCCTGCAAGCAGTGGAAAAAACTGCCCGGCGAAAAAACCAAAAACACCGGCACGCACCAGAATCCGCCGGACTTCTCGTACAATACGCTGCGCGTGGTGCGCTTCAGCGAAGTGGAGGCGGAAGGCAAGCTCCAGTGGTTCTTCACCCCGGACCAGTGCCGCCACTGCCTGGACGCCCCGTGCAAAAGCGCCACCAACGACCCGGACGCCATCATCATCGATGAAGAAACCGGCGCGGTGGTGTACACGGAGAAGACCGCCAAGGAGAGCTTCGAGGCCGTGCAGGGCATCTGCCCCTACGATGTGCCGAGAATGGACAAGAAGACCAAGCTCATCCGCAAGTGCGACATGTGCAACGACCGGGTGAAGGCGGGCAAACGCCCGGCCTGCGTCACCTCCTGTCCCACGGGCTGCATGAACTTCGGCGACCGCGACGACATGCTGAAGCTCGCGGAGGTCCGCCTGGCCGAGGTGAAGAAGAAGCATCCCAAAGCCCAGCTGGTGGATGCCGATACGGTCAGGGTCATCTTCCTCACGGCGGATGCGCCCAACCTGTACGCCAAGAACCTGATGGCCGACGCCTCCGCCGTTCCGGCGGGCATGCGCCAGTACACCAGGCAGGAGCTCTTCGCCGCGCTGAGAAAGCCGGTGAAGAACATCCTGGGATAAACCAGTAGAGACGGTACGCACCTCTAGATAGGAAGCCGCCGGTCCGGATGGTCCGGGCTGGCGGCTTCCCCATTTGGACTGAGTGCGCTCTTGCCGTGCCGCAGGCAGTGGTCACCGCTTTATTACGACAGCAGAGAGAACGCCCGGAGCACGCATGAACAGACTGGCCGCAGCCCTCATTCTTATTTTCCTCCTTGCCGCTCCCGCCCTGGCGGCCAATCCCAAAGCAGGCGACACCCTGCCGGACCAGACGGTGAAGGCGCAGCTTTCCCCGGCCGAGGTCGAATACCTGGGCCTGCCTGCGGGAACCAAGAGCTTCCGTCTCTCCCAAATCAAAGCCGAGGCCTTGCTGGTTGAAATTTACAGCATGTACTGCCCGCGCTGCCAGGCCGAGGCCATGCCGGTGAACCGCGTGTTCGCCAGGCTCCAGGCCTCGCCCGAGGGCAAGCGGATCAAGTTCCTGGCCATAGGCGCGGGCAACTCGCCCTTTGAGGTGGAATTCTTCCGCAAGAAGTATCAGGTCAAAATGCCCATGCTGCCCGATGCGGACTACACCTTGCACAAGGTCTTCGGCTCCGTGGGCACGCCTTCGTTCTTCGTCTTGAAGCCCGGAGCCAAGGGCCTCGGCGTGGCCTTCTTCCTGGAGGGCGTCTTTGCGGACGAGGACGACTTCTACGCGCAGGTGCTGCGCGCTGCGGCGCTGCGCTAACCCGGAGCAACAGGAGCCCCCATGCGCAAGCGCCCTCTCTTTCTCGCCGTGGCGTTGCTGGCCGTGGCCTTCGCGGCCGCCGCGCCCGTTCCGGCCCGTGCTGTTGATTTGAAGGAAATGATCCTCGATCCCGGTCCGCTCAAGCCCGTGGACAGCGTCCTCAAGGTGCGCCCCGGCGACACGGCCCCGGACTTCACCCTGCCCGGCGTCATCACGAACCAGGGGGGCAGGCGGTCGGTGCGCCTGTCCGACTACCGGGGCAAGAAGAACGTCATGCTCTCCTTCGTGCCTGCGGCCTTCACGCCCGTGTGCTCGGACCAGTGGCCCGGCTACAATCTGGCCAAGGATCTCTTCGAGGAATATGACACGGAGGTTCTGGGCATCAGCGTGGACAACCTGCCGAGCCTGTATGCCTGGGCGGTGGAGATGCGCGGGCTGTGGTTTCCGGTGCTCTCCGACTTCTGGCCCCACGGGGCCGTGGCGCAAGCCTACGGGGTGCTACGCACAAACGGCACCACGGAGCGCGCCATCGTCATCATCGACAAGAAGGGCGTGGTGCGCTTCGCCGAAATCTTCAACATCAACATCCGCCCGGACCTCGGCGTCATCATGGCCGAGCTGCACAAGCTGGAGCCTGAGCCGCCCAGCGGCGCCCCAAGACCGCGTTGACGAGCCCGGTCTGAAGGGATAGAAAGGCAGCGCTTATTCTCAGGGCGGGGTGCAATTCCCCACCGGCGGTATCCTGGACTTGCTCCAGGGAGCCCGCGAGCGCCTGCTCCATCGTGGAGCGGGGTCAGCAGATCCGGTGCGATTCCGGAGCCGACGGTGACAGTCCGGATGGAAGAGAATGAGGCAGCCGACCCGCCGGTTTTCCCGGCGTGCCACCCGCTTGGCGCTTTTCGCGCGCCTTTGCGGCTGGCGCCTGTCTTTTACGCCCTGATTCTGGTCCTTTTTGCCACGGAGGCAAACCATGAATCAGTCCCTGCTTGAACGCTTCGGCAATCCCAAATCCCGCGTCGAAAGAGCTCTGGAAAGTCTGCGCAGCGGCAGCGGCGTCCTTGTCGTGGATGACGAGAACCGCGAGAACGAGGGCGACCTCATCTATCCGGCCGAGAGCGTGGACGAGGCGCAGATGGCCCTGCTCATCCGCGAGTGCAGCGGCATCGTCTGCCTGTGCCTTACGGACGAGCACGCCGACGCGCTGAAGCTGCCGCCCATGGTGGAGCACAACACCAGCCGCAACAAGACCGCCTTCACCGTGACCATCGAGGCCGCAGAAGGCGTCACCACCGGCGTTTCCGCCGCGGACCGCGTGACCACGGTGCGCACCGCCGTGGCCAAGGGCGTCAAGCCCGAGGACCTGCACCGGCCGGGGCACGTGTTCCCCCTGCGCGCGCGGCCGGGCGGCGTGCTGGAGCGCGGCGGCCACACCGAGGCCACCGTGGACCTGATGCGCATGGCTGGCCTTGCCCCGGCAGGCGTGCTCTGCGAGCTGACCAACCGCGACGGCAGCATGGCCCGCCTGCCGGAAGTGACGGCCTTTGCCGAGCTCCACGGCCTGCCGGTGCTCGCCGTGGCCGATCTGGTGCGCTACCGCCAGGAATTCGTCGCCTAATAAAAAAAGCCGCCGGGGATTCTCTCCCCGGCGGCCTTTTTCGCGCCTATTTTCCGCGCCCAGCGCTGCAATCTCTCAAGCAGATGGGGCTCTGCCTACTGCGCGCCGCCGTTCTGGCCGTTGCCGCCCTGCCCATCTCCCTGGCCGTTTCCTCGGCCACTATCCTGGCTGTTGCAGGGCGGGTCCTGAGCGGGCAGCGCCGAATCAGGTTGCTGGCCGGGCTGCACCGCCGGCAAAAGCCCCATGGCGCGGCGGCTCACCAAAATATGCAGCTGGCCCGGATTCTTCATGCGGCCGGAAACAAACTCCGCATACGCGCCGGACCCGCAAAACAGGTCCACGTGGTTCCCCACTATGGCTCCGCCCGTGTCCTGCGCCATCATGAGGCCGGAAAGCCGCGTGGGCCCGCCGCTTTTTGGCGCGGGCAGAGGAACGCTCATGGCCAGCGCCGCGCCCAGGGGAACCTGCGAGCGGTCCACGGCGAGGGAGCTCATGGGCGTGAGGATTTTGCCCATGCTGCCGAAGGGCCCGTTATCCGCCAGGCGGAAGAACACATAACTCATGTCCTCGGACAAAAGCTCCTTGGTGAGCTTCGGGTTCTGCTGCACAAAGCTGCGGATGCGCGGCATGCTCGCCTCGCTGCGGGTCATGTAGCCCCGGCGGATGAGGGTGCTGCCAAGCATGTGCCGCTCCCGTCCATTCTGGTCCGCATACAGCACGTGCGTCACGCTGCCGTCCGGCAGGATGAGACGCCCGGAGCCCTGGATCTGCAAAAAGTACAGATCCACGCGGTCCTTCACGTAGGCGATCTCCACCCCTTTGCTCTTGAGCGCGCCGTTGAAGTCGATGTCGCTGCGGGAGTAATAGGGCTTGATGCCGTTTTTAACCATGCGGTAGTAAAGCTTCTGCCCTTTCCAACGCGGGTGGAACTCGCCCAGGTCCGCCTTCAGAAGATCATTCGGGTGCCCATAAATGGCGTAGGGATAAGCCGGGTCCGGCTCCAGGCTGGCCTCCAGAAACGGCTCATAATAGCCCGTCACCAGTGTGTTCTGCTCCAAGGGGAACCAGGCGAACAGCTGGGCCAGAAGGGCCGGGTCGTCGTCCAGGTACGGCAGGGCCGCCAGCAAATCCTGCAGGGTTTGGCGCATGGCCCCCCAGGTGAGCTTGAGGCCGGGACGCTCCACGGCGTAGGCCCCGGCCGGCTTGCCGGAAACATAGGCCAGGCTGGACTTGAGCCCGGGCTCCAGATCTCGCCAGGAGCTAAGGCCCTGGGTGGAGGCGTGCATCTGCCGCGCGCGCTCCAAAGCCTGCGCGGTGCTCAAGGGCTCGAAGCTCGGCTTCTCCACCACCGGCGGTGGAGGCGTGGGCCTCGGCGGCGGGGGAGTAACGGGTCTGGCGCAGCCAAAGGCGAGCAGAAGCGCGCAGAAGAACAGGCCGCCCAAACGGCGGAAGAGCCGCGACGGACACTGCCGACGCGGGGCAAAGCGGTTGATCATGGTTCGTTCCTGTATTCGCGGTAGGCAGAGCGCGAGGTCAGCACGTCCTTGTATTCCTCGCCGTAGATCTTCAGCATGACCATGAGGAAGGTCAAAATCAGCGGCCCATAGAAAATGCCCAGCGCCCCAAAGGCGTTGATGCCGCCCAGGATGGCCAGAAAGATGTAGAAGGGCGAGACTTCCGCCGCCTTGCGCATGAGCATCGGCCGCAGGATGGTGTCGATGTTGGTGACGATGAGCACGTTGTACAGCAGGAAGAAAAGCGCCCACTGCCAGTCGCCGAAGAAGTACAGATAGGCTGTTGCCGGTATCCACACCAAGCCGGTGCCGATGATCGGAATCAGCGCGGCCAGCCCCATCATGGTGCCCCAGAACAGCGGCTTTATGCCCACGATGTAGAGCCCGAGCGCGCCAACCAAGCCCTGCAGCACCGCGATGAGCAGGCTGCCCAGAAGCACCGCGCGAGAAACGCGCTGCAGGCTCTCGATGATGATGTCCTCCTGGTGCGTGCGCAGCGGCGCCAGGTACTTTATCTTCTGCACGATGCCGCGCCCCTCGCGCAGGAAATAGAAGATCATGAAGATCATGAGGAAGAAGCGCAGCAGAAGCTTGGCCATGTTGCCCACCAGACTTGCGCTGGCGTTCAGCATGGACTGGGTGGAGTTCCGCGCGAAGGCGAGGATGCGCGCCTGGATGGTTGCTTCGTCAATGGTCACAAAGGGCAGGCGTTCGCGTATCCAGTCCACAACAGGATCCAGCCGGTGGCCGCGCAGCAGCTCGGCAAAGTCGTTGCGGTCGGCCCAGGCGCGGATGGTCATCATGGAATCCATCCCCTCAGTCACCAGACCCCAAACCAAAAAAGCCGTGGGCAAAAGGATGAGCACAACGATAAGCAACGACGTGATGCCCGCCGCCAGATTCGCCCGCCCGCCCAGGCGGTGGAACAATCGCGAGTTGATGGGCGAAAAGATGATGGCCAGCGCCGCGGAAAGGATCATCGTGTGCAGGAACGGCTCCACCAGCACAAAGCCGAAGAAGAACGCCACCACAAGGAAAAAAAGCATGAAATAGGCAAAAATTTTATTGGAGTGCGGCTGCGACAACGGGGTGTCCGGCATCTCCGGCGCGCTGTTTTTCATGGTGCGTCCGCCCCCTGGCGGTCAGTGGTTCTACTATCAAGAAACGACCGTCTGGAGAGCAGCTCCGCCAAACGTTCAACGCACGCGCGGCAACCCGCAGTTTGCGCAAGCGCATCATCCATCCCCGCATCAAGGCGGCGGCGCTGCGGTCCGCTCTCGCGGGAGAGGATTCCCGCCACGGCCCCGGCGCGCCGGTCGCGCAGCATCCACGCCAGGTCCGCCGCGCTTGGGCTTTCCAACGCGGACGTGAACACGGCGGCGTCCACAGGCCCTCTGGCCAGAAGCGCCCGCCGCTTGCTTTCCCCGTCAGAATACGCGGTGAGAAAAGCCACGGAATCATCGCGGCGCCGCGAAAAGCTGATAGTGGCCTCCGTGCCGTCTGTGTTCTCTGCTAAGCGGATGTCCGTGAGAACGAGATCCGGCGAGATCAAGGACACCAGGGCCAGGGATTCCGCGCCGGTGGCGGCGGTTCCCGCCACGCGATAGCCCAGCCGCGAATACGCGCTCTGAATGTCTAGGCTGACGATGCGCCCGTCATCGGCAACAAGAATACTGGGCTCGGTCATGCTAACTGCCCCGGTGCTGTTGGGGGAGAGCGTTGCAGCCCGCCCCACCCCGTGGCCGGGGCTGACTGCTCGTCGTCACTAGGCTTTGTAAACTCCGGCTGAGGCATGGTCAAGCGGCAGACCCGGCGCCTGCGGGCCGCGCCAAAACAATCTATAGTTTCATCAAGGATGTCCAAGAGAATGGACAACGGGCCGACCGCCGCAGGACCGGGCGCAACCCCCAGCAATCGCGGCCTGAAAAGGCGTCATGGAGTGCCGCAAAAGCTGTTGAAGAACTGCACATGCCTTGTTTGCGGTTCTTGTAATTTCCTCGGGATGTGTCTAAAGGGAGTGTCAGTGCCGTGCGGCGATGGGTTTGGCCGCGCGAGCGCCTGATTTCCTCCCGGCTTGGCTGCGCTCAGGCGCGCAATCCGGGACGTAGTGTTTTTTGTATCGCCCAAAAATAATATTTCAACTGGAGGAGTTCGCATGAAACGCCTGTTCAAATCCATCGTGATCGCTGCCGCGATGAGCGCCCTGGCCCTCACCGTGGTCGGCTGCGGCAAGAAAGAAGAGAAGGCTGCCGAGCCCGCGGCCAACGCCACCGCCGCCGCCCCTGCTCCCAAGACCATCGTCTTCGCTTCCGACGCCACCTACCCCCCGATGCAGTACACCAACGACCAGAAGGAAATCGTCGGCTTTGAAGTCGACGTGATCAAGGCCGCCGCCGAGAAGGCCGGCTTCAAGGCCGAGTTCAAGAACGTCGCTTGGGACGGCATCTTCGCCGGTCTCGCCACTGGCAAGTACGACGCCATCTCCTCCAGCGTCTCCATCACCGAAGAGCGCAAGGCCACCATGGACTTCTCCGATCCCATCATGCCCATCGAGCAGATCCTGGTTGTCGCCAAGGACAGCAAGGCCACCGACCTCGCCGGCCTGAAGGGCAAGAGCATCGGCGCCCAGATCGGCACCACCAGCTACCTGGTCGTTAAGGACGTGAAGGGCTTCAAGGCCATCAAGACCTACGACGAAGTGGGCCTGGCCATGGAAGACCTGGTGAAGGGCAGCATCCAGGGCGTCGTGGCCGACAGCCCGGTCGCCGTCGAGTACACCACCAAGAAGTACTCCGACAAGATCAAGATCGCCGGCGTCCTCAAGAGCGACAAGGTCGAGAACATCGGCATCGCCGTCAAGAAGGACAACAAGGAAGTCCTCGACCTGATCAACAAGGGTCTCGCCGCCATCAAGGCCGACGGCACCTTCGACAAGATCAAGGAACAGCACCAGATGAAGTAGACCGGACCGCAACGGACCGATCTTAGAGATTCTCCCGGGGGGCCGCCAATTGGTGGCCCCCCGGCATTCCAACAGCAAGGGCCTCACACATGACCGAATCACGAAAAATCGACGTGGGCGAAGGGGCGGCCATCCCCAACAAAAATGATTGGGGACTCTTCAACGCCTGGATGATCAGCATCGTCGGCGCAATCGTCGCCATCATCTATCTGCTGGTCGTCCATCCGAACCCCTACATGCGGCTGCTCACCTACCTGGGCGACGGCATCGTCATCACCTTTGAGGTCACCGTCACCTCAATCATCTGCGCCTGCGCCATCGGGCTCATCACCGGCCTGGGCCGCGTTTCCAAAAACAAGGCCATCAACCTCGTGGCCTCCACCTATGTGGAGATCATCCGGGGCATTCCGCTGCTGGTGCAACTTTTCTACATCTACTACGCGCTGGGCCGTTTTCTGAACGTGCACGACCTTACCGCGGCCATCATCGCCATGAGCGTGTGCTACGGCGCCTACATGGGCGAGGTCTTCCGCGCGGGCATCACGGCCATCGACAAGGGCCAGAGCGAAGCCGCGCGCTCCCTGGGCTTCAACGGCAAGCAGACCATGTTCCTGGTCATGCTGCCTCAGGCCTGGCGCACCATTCTGCCGCCGGTGGGCAACGAGTTCATCGCCCTCTTGAAGGACACCTCGCTGGTGTCCATCCTGGCCGTTTCCGACCTGCTGCGCCGGGGCCGCGAGTTTTCGAGCGAGACCTTTCTCTACTTCGAAACCTACACCATGGTCGCCCTGGTCTATCTCGTCATCACGCTCCTCCTGTCCAAGGGTGTGAGCATCATGGAAGCGAGGCTCAGCCATTATGTCCGCCGATAGTCAGCCCATTGTCGATATCCGCCACGTGCACAAAAGCTTCGGCGCGCTCAAGGCGCTGAACAACGTGTCCATGTCCATGAGCCTGGGCGAAAAGGTCGTCATCATCGGCCCCTCCGGCTCCGGCAAAAGCACGCTGCTGCGCTCCATCAACAAGCTCGAAACCGTCGATTCCGGCACCATCATCGTGGACGGCCAGGACATCAACGACCCCAAGACCGATATCAACAAGCTGCGCATGGAGCTTGGCATGGTGTTCCAGAGCTTCAACCTCTTTCCGCACAAGACCGTGCTGGAGAACCTGACTCTCGCGCCCATCAAGCTCAAGGGCATGAGCAGGGACGAGGCCGACACCATCGCCCTCAAGCTGCTCGACAAGGTAGGCATCAAGGACAAGGCGCACGTCTACCCCTCGCGCCTCTCCGGCGGGCAGCAGCAGCGCGTGGCCATTGCGCGGGCGCTGGCAATGTCGCCCAAGATCATGCTCTTCGACGAGCCCACCAGCGCGCTCGACCCGGAAATGATCGGCGAAGTACTCGACGTCATGGTGACCCTGGCCAAAGAGGGCATGACCATGGCCGTGGTGACCCACGAAATGGGCTTTGCCCGCGAAGTGGCCGACCGCGTTGTGTTCATGGATCACGGGGTCATCATCGAGGAAGGCACGCCCGAGCACTTCTTCCAGAGCCCGGAAAACGACCGCACCAAGCTCTTCTTGAGCCAGATTCTGTAGCGCGCGTATCCAGAAGTCATCAAAGGCCGTCTCCCCGGAGGCGGCCTTTTTTTGCGCCCCTTGCGCCTAGGCCTCGGCCAGGATACACTTTTCGTCGAAACTACCGGAGGATATTCATGCGCACCCTCGCCCGCCTTGCCGCGCCCCTTGCCTTTTCCCTGCTCCTTGCCGCCTGCGCGCTGGACCGCCCGGCAGCCCCGGCGCCCGCTCTGGAGCCCGCCCCCGCGCCGCAAGCCGCGCCTGCGCCCGCGCCGACCATAAACGAGGCTGATGTGCTCTCGGGCCTCAACGTGCTCATCAACGACACGGTGCCCGGCTCAGACGATTACCAATCCAAGCGCGAAGCCCTGGCGGCGGCGACCCTGCCCGCCACTCTGAGCCAATCGCTGCACTGGACCGTGAGCCAGGTGCTGGCCTTTGATCCGCCGCGCCTGCGCGAGCGCTGGCAAAAGCGGCAGGAGGCCCAGGACAACGCCGCCGCGCTCTACGCCGCCAACCCGCCGGAGAACTTCACCGCGCTCAAGGGCGCGCGCGTCGTGCATCGCATCGGCGCCTCCGTGTACCTGGTGCGCCTGCCTAGCGGAGACACCGTATTTTTGAAGACCAAGCGCCGCCTCAAGAACGGCACGCGCATCAAGACGCTGCTGACGGCGGAGATGGAGCGCCCGCAGCCGGACAAAAGCAAGGGCGACCTTGTGGACGAGCTGGCCGACCAGCCCCGCGTCTTTGCCGAAATAACGAAGCAGGAGGCCAAGCGCCGCGAAGCGCTGCGGGCTCCCGCCCTGGCCCAGCTGAAGAATCTGGAGAGCCAGACCGGCCAGATGCAGCGTGAAGTCGCCGCCGACCTGGCCCGGCTGGACACCCTGACCCGCGACGTCAACGCCGTCATCACCACGGGATATATCGTCAAAAGCGACGCGCCAGCCCCAACCAAGCTCATCCGCAAGGTGAAGCGCATGGCCAAAAGCTACAGCCGCGAGCAGTACTACCGCTATGCCCTGCCCGTCACCGGCAAGGCCCAGGTGGACGCCATGCTCAAAGGCTACCTGGACGAACGCAAGGCCGAGGTGCAGAGCCTGCTGCGCACCACCGGCGTGGGTCGCGGCCACGCGCGAGCCAATGTGGACCGCATCGCTTTCCAGGCCTACACCGCTTCCAGCCGCCTGCTGTCCATACGCTTTGAGGAAATGCGCGACACGGGCGGCGCGCACCCCAACACGGCCTACGCCACCTTTGTTTTCGATATGAAGCGCCAGACCAGGCTTGAGCTGGCGGACATCTTCACCGACGCGCCTGCGGCCCTAAAGATTCTCTCCGAGCTCGCGGCGCGGCGCATGGAGCTGCTGCTCGACGGCACGGTGTTCCCCGAAGGAGTACAGCCCAAGGCCGAGAACTTCGCCGCTTTTGTCCTCGACGGCGCGGATATCGTGTTCACCTTCCCGCCGTATCAGGTGGCCAGCTACGCCCAGGGCACCCAGACCCTGCGCGTGCCCCTGTGCCACCCGCGCCTGCTGCCGCTGCTGCAGCCGGGGCTGCTTGAGGCCTTGGCGGGAAAGTAGGAGAAATAGGCAAGATAAGCATTTTCCGGGGGGAATGATTCCCCCCGGGCCCCCTCATGGCAACGTAAAGGGCTTGGGACGCTAGCGCGCTCCAAGCCCTTTACGTTGTGAGAGATATGAGGAAGATGGCGTAAAGCGTGACACAATCCAAACGGAAGAGTGCCTCTGGCGGATTCGCGGCAAAGGCACTCTTCTGTATATGGACGAGTGCAGAAGGCTAAACAAGAATTCGTGGGGCCGTTGGCGAAAAAGCCAGGAGTGGAGCACTCAGCGGGAGCAAAGACGTTGCCGAGCCTAGCGCCCTTCTTTCCGGTCGTGGATGTTCTTCATGGTCACCCCGGCAAGGCAGCCGCACAAAAGCCCCAGGCCCAGCATGCGCCCCATGTCCGCGCCGGGAATGAGCCACCCGGCGATGACGGCGATGGACCCGCCAATGATGATGCCCCGCGCCAGATAGTTGAGCGTGCCTGCGAAACGTTTGTCCGCGGGCGAAAGCCCTTCTTCCTGCAAGGCGTTCTTCAACTCGGCTTCTTCCTTGCGCTCGCGCTTGGCCTGCTTGCCCATGAGTCCTCCATGAAATTCGTTTGCGGCGGATACAACCACAAATCAGCCCGGCGCTCAAGCCCTGACGCGAATTCTGATTCGCGCGGGAGGAATTCCCGGCCTTTTACTTGACATCGATTTTCAATTTCACTATCTCTCTTCGTGACGGCGCAGGCCCGTGTGGGCGCGTCGAAACAAGGAGAATTGCGTCATGTGGCAGAACATCATCGTTTTCGCAATCGTGGCTGTGGCGGGTGGCATCACCCTGTGGCGGTTCTACGAAAAGTTCACTGGAAAATCGTCATGTTGCGGCGGAGGATGCACCTGCAAGGGCTCCTGCGGCTCCAGCGGCTTGAAGGATTCCGGCGGCAAGGACCAGGGAATGAAGCGGCTTGACTCCACCTCGTGTGGCGGCTCCTGCTGTTCCCGCTAGTCCCAACGGTTTCCATATCATGCCGACCAAGCCTGTAAATGAGTAAGGAGACACCCATGGATTCGTGCATCACCCTGCGCCGCGCGCAGGTTAATAAGAAACTGCGCATCTGCTCCATTGACGCCCAGGGCGAACTGGGCCGCAGGATTCGGGACATGGGGCTCATCCCCGGTGCGGAACTGACCGTGGTGGGCAAGGCTCCGCTCAAGGACCCCGTGGCCCTGCGCCTGCGGGACTTCACCCTGACCCTGCGCAACAGCGAGGCCGACCACATCGTGGTGGAGCCCGCGGAGTAGATTTATGCCCACCAAAACGCTGACCATCGGTCTTGCCGGCAACCCCAATTGCGGCAAGACCACAATGTTCAACGCCCTGACCGGAGCCCACCAGCATGTGGGCAACTGGCCCGGCGTCACCGTGGAAAAAAAGTCCGGCAAGATCATCGAAGGTGATCTGATCCTCGACGTGGTCGACCTGCCGGGCACCTATTCGCTCACCGCCTATTCCGAAGAGGAAAAGGCCGCGCGCAACTTCTTGACCGACGACCACCCCCACGTGGTCATCAACGTTCTGAACGCGGACAGCCTGGAGCGCAACCTCTACCTGGCCATTCAGATCATGGAGCTCGGCGTGCCGCTGGTGCTCGCCCTGAACATGATGGACGAGGTGCGTAAGGCGGGCAAAAACATCAATGTGCCCCTGCTGACCAAGCTCATGGGCTGCCCGGCGGTTGAAACCGTGGCCCGCCAGGGCAAGGGCAAGCGCGAGCTGATGGATGAAGCCATCCACGTGGCCACCACCAAAAACGGCCGCACGGAGCCCCTGCGGATTTCCTACGGCCCGGATCTGGACCCCGTGCTGGAAAAGATGGAGCCCATCATCAGCCAGGCGGGACTTTTGGCCGAGAAAGGCCCGGCCCGCTGGGTGGGCATAAAGTATCTTGAGGGAGACGCCTCCGTCATCCGCCACGGGCAGGAGCAGAACGCGGGCGTCTCGCGCCAGTTGGAGACCATGGTCGCCATGGTCGCCCAGCACTTGCAGGCCACCCTGAGCGCCACGCCGGACGGCATCATCGCCGACTACCGCTACGGCTATCTCGCGGGCATCGCCAAGCAGGTGGTGAGCTACCCCGCCATCAACGCCGAGCGAATCCGCATGTCCGACCGCATCGACCGGGTGCTGACGCACCAGTTCGCCGGTCCCATCGTCATGGCGCTCATCATCTACCTTTTGTACACCATCACCTTCGCCCTGGGGAAATTCCCCATGGACGGGCTTGAGGCGGCCTTCGGCTGGCTTGGCGACACGGTGAAGGACGCCATGGGCGACGGGCTCCTGCGCTCGCTCATAGTGGACGGCGCCATCGCGGGCGTGGGCGGCGTCATGGGCTTCGTGCCGCTCATCATGATCATGTTCTTCCTGCTCGCGGCCCTGGAGGACACGGGCTACGTGGCGCGCATGGCCTACATGCTCGACCGCGTGTTCCGCATCTTCGGCCTGCACGGCACCAGCGTGCTGCCCTTCATCATCTCCGGCGGCATCGCGGGCGGCTGCGCCGTGCCCGGCGTCATGGCCTCCCGCACCCTGCGCAGCCCCAAGGAAAAGCTCGCCACCCTGCTGGTTGCCCCCTTCATGACCTGCGGGGCCAAGGTGCCGGTGTTCCTCATGCTCGCCGCAGCCTTCTTCCCCGGAGCCGAGGCCAGCGTCATGACCGCCGTGACCTTGGGCGCATGGGTGGCCGCCCTGCTGGTGGCCAAGCTGCTGCGCAGCACCGTGGTCAGAGGCGCAAGCACCCCCTTTGTCATGGAGCTGCCGCCCTACCGCATGCCGACCTTGCGCGGGCTGTGCATCCACACCTGGGAGCGCTCCTGGCAGTATATGCGCAAGGCGGGCACGGTCATTCTCGGCATCTCCATCCTGTTGTGGGCGGCCATGACCTTCCCCAGCCTGCCGGAAGACCAGGCCAAGCCCTTTGACGACCGCATCGCGGCCATCCAGGCCCAGGCCGACGACGGCAAGGCCGAGCCTCCGGCTGAAGTGCAGGAAGCGCCCAAGGCGGCTCCTGCCGACAAGAAGGCTGAAGATGACGCGCCCTTGAGTCCTCAAGAGGAAGCCATCAAGGCCATTGAGGCGGAAAAGGCCGAGGCCGAGCTGCTGAATTCCTATGCGGGACGCGCTGGCGTGGCCATGGATAGCGTCATGGCGCCCGCCGGGTTCAACTGGCGCGTGAACATCTCGCTTCTGGGCGGATTCGCCGCCAAGGAAGTCATCGTCTCCACCCTGGGCACGGCCTATTCCCTCGGCAAGGTCGAGGCCGAGGAATCCGCCCCCCTCTCGGAGAAGATCTCACAGGACAATACCTTCTCCAAGGCGGCGGCCTTGGCGCTCATCGCCTTCGTCATCCTGTACGCCCCCTGCTTCGTCACCGTCGTCTCCATGGCCAAGGAGGTCGGCTGGAAGTGGGCGGCCTTCTCCATGGGCTTCAACACGGCGCTGGCCTATATCGTGGCGGTCATCATCTTCCAAACCGCGCGGCTTTTGGCCTAAGTCCGTCATTCATCACACAGTCTAACCCTCCTCCACTCGTGGCGCGGGCTCCCCGGAGATCGGCTCCGGGGGCCCCTGCCCGCAAAAGAGAAAAGGCCAGACGCCCAGCCGGGTTCTGGCCTTTTCTTTTTCCAGCAAACCAGATACCCAGAGTGACGCACCGCGCATCCCGCGCCCCCGGCCTCCTTGCGGCCCTTTCGCCGCCTGGCCCCTTATTCCGCCGGAACAACCTGCAACAGAGGAGCCCGCATGCCCCTTGAACCTAAGACCGTCCACACCGACGCCGCCCCCGCCGCCATCGGCCCTTACAGCCAGGCGGTGGCCTTTGGAGGCGTCGCCTACGTGAGCGGCCAGCTCGGCAGTGATCCCAAGACCGGGATCATCCCCGAAGACTTCGCGGCCCAGGCCCGTCAGGCGCTGACGAATCTCAAAACCATCGTCGAGGCCTCCGGCTCCAGCATGGACCGCGTGCTTTCCGCGGACGTCTTCCTCATCGACATGGGGAACTTCGGCGTCTTCAATGAAATTTACGCCACCTATTTCCCGAACCACCGTCCGGCGCGCGTCGTCATCTGCGTGGCCGGCCTCCCTCGGGAGGCCCAGGTGGAAATCCGCTGCGTGGCCGCCCTTTCCTAGAGCGGGCTTAGGCCAAAAAAAAGGCGGCTGACCCGATCATCTCGAGTCAGCCGCCTTGTCTTCGTCAGGGGAAACCGGGTTCAGGAGCAGCCGCAGCCGCCGGACTCGCCGCCGGAGCCGCAACCGCCGGAACCACAACCGCCGGAGCCGCAGCTTCCGCCGCCGCCCATGGGGTTTTCGGAATCAACGCTGAAGCCGTACTCGGTCATGTCGATGGAGATGGCGCCGGAAGCCGCCAGCAGAGTCTTCTCCGCGAGCAGGGTATAGCCGCCCGCCTCGAAGGTGTCGTCGCCGTCCTTGGCCTCGTCGAGAGCAAGAGACAGCTTGGGGCCGCAGCAGCCGCCCGCCAGGAACACGCGGATGGGAGACTTCTCCTTGTCCGCGAAGTACCCGTCCAGCTGCTCCTTTGCGGAATCGCTCAATGTGATCATGGGGGAAA
>Ga0209800_10001880_pt1 | contig 19951 bp, 11 predicted proteins | sample Higcelweek8metaG_FD_187174 | JGI IMG/M metagenome (GOLD analysis project Ga0209800, IMG submission 187174) | Freshwater pond sediment microbial communities from the University of Edinburgh, under environmental carbon perturbations - High... | ecosystem: Environmental > Aquatic > Freshwater >...
GTTGAGACGATCAGAAGCACATCAATGTTCGGTATGTCATTCATCTATATAATCTTTATGGATAATGTCGAATTTTACTGGAGCAGGTCGAGGATCCTGGAAAAGCTGAACTCTCTTCCCCCAGGAACATTACCGGAAGCGGTCCAGCCAACACTCGGACCTGATGCCACAGCTCTCGGGCAGATCTTCTGGTACACCCTTGAAGGCCGGAATCCGGAAACAGGTGAACCGGCGGGTGGCTGGGATCCTTCAGAATTAAAGACAATCCAGGATTTCTATGTGAAATACAGTTTGTCTGCTGCAGAAGGCGTCTCGGAGGTTGCGTCGGCCGGCGGATTCCTGAAGGAATACCAGGTTGACCTTAATCCCGAAGCGCTCAAGGCCTATAACGTTTCAGTGATGGATGTGATGAATGCTGTGAAGCGAAGCAATCTTGACATAGGGGCTGAGACGATTGAACTGAACAATGTTGAGTATATCATCCGCGGACTCGGTTATGTCAAAAGCCTCAGAGACCTCGAACTTTCAGTAGTCACCGTCCGGGAAAATGTTCCGGTGAGAATCAAGGACGTTGCGGTTGTCAGCTTCGGTCCGGCACCAAGAAGAGGCGGACTCGATAAAGCCGGGTCAGAGGCAGTCGGCGCCGTGGTGGTTGCCAGGTATGGCTCAAACCCGATGGAGGTAATCAACAACGTAAAGGAAAAAATCAAGGAGATTGAAGCAGGATTACCGCAGAAGACATTGCCTGACGGTACAGTCTCTAAGGTGACAATCGTCCCCTTCTATGACCGGACAGGTCTGATAAAGGAAACGATAGGCACTCTGGAATCCGCCCTGTCGCACGAAATTCTTATAAGCATCATTGTAATAATTGTGCTTGTCATGAACCTCCGGGCATCACTTATTGTGGCAAGCCTCCTGCCAATTGGCGTCCTGATGACCTTCATTTTAATGCGCTTTATGGGCATTGATGCAAACATAGTCGCTCTATCAGGTATCGCAATCGCTATTGGCGTGATGGTTGACATCGGCATTGTTGATGTGGAGAATATTCTCCGGCACCTCGAGATGCCGGAAAACCGTGGAATAAGAGGGAAAAAACTTATGAGGGTTATCTATGAGGCAACCACTGAGGTCAGGGCAGCAGTGGTAACCTCCATTGCAACCACTATCGTAAGCTTCCTGCCCGTTTTTGCAATGCAGGCACAGGAAGGTAAACTTTTTCATCCGCTCGCATGGACAAAGACATTCGCACTGCTTTCCGCATTTATCCTTGGCATTGTTGTGCTGCCAACCCTGGTACATATTTTCTTCAATATCTCTTTTAACAGGAAGAAGATAAGAATCACCTGGAACTCACTCCTGATTGTTGCCGGCCTGCTGCTTGCTTTCATCTTTAATTCATGGCCGGCCATTGCACTTGTTGCCATCGGTGTCAATAATCTTCTTGATCAAAGATGGTCCGACAATAGAAAAGAGTTCCCGAACTACATAAATATATTTATCACAGTTTTGTTTGCCACCTGGTACCTTTCAAAGGAATGGCTGCCACTGGGGGCTCATAACAGTGGGTTTGTGAATTTCCTTTTCGTTTCAGGGATAGTGACAGTAATTCTCCTGGCACTTATGTCAATGGTAAGGTACTACGAGAAAATTCTCAGGTGGGCTCTGGAAAACAAGCGTAAGTTCCTCCTTATCCCTGCATTAACTCTCTTCTTCGGGCTACTTGCCTGGCAGGGTGCAGAAAAGATTTTCGGGTTTATCCCAGGCGGAGCCGAAAAGCTTGGGTGGAAGAGCTTTCGCCAGACATCATTCTGGCAAAAGACCTCTGCAACCTTTCCCGGGGCCGGCAAGGAGTTCATGCCGTCACTGAACGAGGGATCATTTCTTCTTATGCCGACCAGCATGCCACATACAGGCATAGCAATGAACCTGGACTATATTGAGACACTTGACAAGCGGCTTTCTGCCATCCCTGAGGTTGAGATGGCAGTCGGTAAATGGGGCAGAGTCAATTCAGCTCTTGATCCGGCACCGGTTCAGATGTTTGAAAACACTGTTAACTACCGGTCTGAATACATTCTCGATGAGAACGGGCACAGGATGAGATTCAAAGTGAATAAAAACGGGGCATATATTCTGACCGGTGACAGAAGTTATAATCCCGGATCAGAAGAATTCCGCGTAATACCGGCAGACAGCCTGATCCCCGACAGGAAGGGGGAGTATTTCAGGCAATGGCGTCCCCATATAAAAAGACCCGATGATATCTGGCAGGAGATAGTTAAGGTGACCGATATTCCAGGTCTGACATCCGCTCCGAAGCTTCAGCCGATAGAGACAAGACTTGTAATGCTGTCAACCGGCATGAGGGCCCCTATGGGTCTCAAGGTCTACGGACCGGATCTGAATTCAATCGAAGAGGCAGGCCTGATCCTGGAGAGGGAGTTAAAGGCGGTTTCAGCAATAAAAGCCTCCTCCGTATTCTACGACAGGGCTGTAGGGGCACCGTATCTTGAAATTAACCTGAACCGTGAGGCAATGGCCCGGTACGGCATGTCCGTCAGCGAGGTCCAGGAGATACTCCAGGTCGCAATAGGTGGTATGACTCTCTCCACCTCCGTCGAGGGAAGGGAAAGGTTCCCGCTCAGAGTTCGCTATGCACGGGAACTCAGGGATAATCCAGAGGACCTGAAGAAAATCCTTATACCGGCAATGAACGGCGCCCAGGTTCCTCTCGGGAGTATTTCTGAAATTGAATATACAAGGGGAGCCCAGATGATCAGAAGCGAAAATACATTCCTGCTTGGTTATGTAATTTTCGATAAGACAGAAGGTACTGCGGAAGTCGATGTTGTGGAACAGGCTGATGAAATCCTCAGAAACAGGATAAAATCAGGGGTGCTTTCACTCCCTGCCGGAGTGACGTTCAGTTTTGCCGGTAACTACGAGAATCAGCTAAGGGCATCAAAAAGACTTGCGCTGGTAATACCCGTAAGCCTTCTAATCATACTTCTCCTCCTGTATCTCCAGTTCCGGACTGTCACTGCCTCACTTATACACTTCTCCGGTGTGTTCGTAGCATTTGCGGGGGGCTTTGTAATGCTCTGGCTATATGGGCAGGATTGGTTCCTCAACTTCCAGGTTGCAGGCATAAACCTTCGCGAGATGTTCCAGATGCACACAATTAACTTAAGCGTGGCTGTCTGGGTAGGTTTCATTGCCCTGTTCGGCATTGCCACCAACGACGGGGTCCTGATGGGAACCTACATCCACCAGGTGTTTGAAGATCTGAAACCAAAGACTGTGCATGATGTAAGAGAGGCTGTTGTGATGGCCGGGAAGAAAAGGGTACGTCCCGCGATGATGACAACCGCAGTGGCTGTTATCGCACTGCTTCCGGTTCTTTCCTCAACAGGAAAGGGAGCAGACATAATGGTGCCGATGGCAATACCCACTTTCGGAGGAATGATAATACAGGTGATGACAATCTTTGTTGTTCCGGTCTTCCAGTCAATCTGGAGGGAAGGCGAAGTGTCACGGTCTGAAAAGAAAAAAGGAAAGATATTAAAGAATGAGATTGAAGATGAGAGCAATACTATATAAAATACTGATTGTATCAGTCATCTCCGGCTCAGCTTCTGCAGAACTGAGCAGCCAGGTTTTTCCTGATTCCCTGGCGGCTTACCTCGAGATTGCGGCAATGAAAAATCCGGGAGTCCAAAAAGCCCTGTATGAGTACCAGGCAGCACTTCAGAAGGTACCACAGGCGGGCAGCCTGCCGGATCCGGAACTAAGCGCAGGTGTCTTCCTCAAACCTATGGAACTGATGAGCGGAAACCAGGTTGCTGATTTTCAGCTTATGCAGATGTTCCCCTGGTTTGGAGTAATACGCAGTGCGAAAGACGAAATGAGCCTCATGGCAAAGGCCAGATACGAGCTGTTCCGCGATGCGAAGGCACAGGTTGGTTATGACGTTCAGAAAGCCTGGTATGAGCTGTTCAAAGTCCGCGAAGAGATCAGGATTTCCGAAAGGAATATTGAGATCCTGAGGACTCTTGAGCGCCTTTCCCTGGTTAAATTTAAATCTCCTTCTTCTGGAAGCGCAACGTCCATGCCTCCCGGCTCCCTGTCCTCCCCCGGCTCTCAGGGAGCGATGGAAAGTAGTCCTGGTGGAATGGGGAATATGGCTGGCGCGCAGACAACCCGGAGGGATGAAGATGCACGCGGGAGCCAGGCATCAATGCAATCATCCTCAATGGGTTCTTCCTCCGGCGGATCAGGCCTCGCAGATCTCTACAGGATACAGATCGAGATTCTCGGGCTCGAGGATAATATTGCCTCTCTCAAGAATCAGGAAAGAACGGTAACTGCCGGGTTCAACAGTATCCTTGACAGGGACCCTGAGTTTCCGGTACATGTTGATACAACTCCTGGTAACACGGCTGTCGGATTCGCGGAGACATTGGACCTTGACAGTGTGCTGTCAGAGAATCCGATGCTGAGAATGATCAGTTATGAAAACCAATCGCTTGAGGCACGGAAAAAGATGATCTCAGGGATGAGCTACCCGATGGTAGGAATCGGGATCAATTATTCTCTGATCAATAAAAGCCCGATGTCTGAATCAGCAATGAACGGTTCGGACATGGTCATGCCGATGGTTACTGTTACAATCCCTGTTTACCGGAAGAAGTATAATGCCATGAAATCCGAGACCGATCTGCTCAAATCTTCTTCCGAGCAGAGCTACAGGGCAACTGCAAATTCTCTGAAGACTGAACTCTTCAGTGCCATGCTGGACTATCAGGATACCTCGAGAAGGGTTAAACTGTACGAAGGCCAACACAGTCTCGCGGCCAGATCCCTCGACCTGATGCTGAAGGATTTCTCTGCCTCCGCTTCATCACTGACGGATGTATTAAGATTGCGGCAGCAGATCTATGAATATGAACTTAACCTGATTGAAGCCATGGCGGATCTGCATATTGCATCTGCCTGGATTACACGTCTTATGGCATCCTCATCAAAATAACAAGAATTACACAAATGGAAAAACTTAATAAATCTCAGTTAAACCGTCTGTTCTCCAACAGGTATTTCAACTATACCCTTTTCGTTCTAGCAGGCCTTTTTCTTGGCTGGCTGATATTCCGGGACGGGCACAGTCATGATAATGAACCGGGACAACCATCAGAAGTGGCACAGGAAACAACATGGACATGCTCAATGCACCCTCAGATAAGGATGCAGGAAGAAGGTGACTGCCCCATCTGCGGCATGGACCTGATTCCTCTCGCTCAGAACGGTTCCTCCGGCATTGATCCTGATGCAGTGCATCTCACAAAGGAGGGTGCAGCCCTCGCAAATGTTATGACCACAGTGGCATCAAGGCAGAAGCCTGTCATGGAGGTGAGGCTTTATGGCAAAGTGCAGGCTGATGAAAGATTGCTGCAGAACCAGGTGTCACATGTATCCGGAAGGATAGAGAAGCTGTTCGTGAATTTCACAGGTGAAAGTGTAAGGAAGGGACAGGTCCTGGCACAGGTCTACTCCCCTGAATTGGTTTCAGCCCAGCAGGAACTGATTGAGGCTTCGAAGACGAAAGAGACTCAGCCAGCCATATATGATGCCGCCAGGGAAAAACTTCGCCTCTGGAAAATTACTGATGCACAGATTGCGACAATTGAAAATTCAGGAGTCGCTCAGTTAATGGTCGATATCGTATCAAACACAGATGGCATAGTAATCTCCAGACTGGTGAATACGGGTAACTACATTTCACAGGGGACCCTGTTATATGAAATTGCGGACCTCTCCGGGCTCTGGGTGCTCTTTGATGCATATGAAAGTGATCTCCGGTTCCTGAAAAGAGGCGAAAGACTCACATTTACAGTCGAGGCATTCCCGGGTGAAAAATTCACCGGGACGATTGCATTCATTGATCCGGTAATTGATCCGGTAACACGCGTGGCAAGGGTAAGGGTTGAAACCAGGAACAGCACAGGAAGGCTCAAACCGGAAATGTTTGTGACAGGTATTTTTTCAACCGCTTTGCCTGAGTTCAGTAATAATTTGGTAATACCAAAATCTGCGGTTCTCTGGACAGGCAAGAGGTCAATAGTTTACGTAAAGCAAACCGGGATTGATGAACCTGTCTTCAGAATGCGTGAAATAGAACTGGGACCGGCCCTGGGGGACAGTTTTGTTGTAGTGTCAGGCCTGGCAGAGGGAGAAGAGATTGTCACCAACGGCACCTTCAGTGTTGATGCTGCAGCCCAGCTTGCAGGCAAGCCTAGTATGATGAATCCGGCAGGCGGAGCCTCCACCGCAAGCCACAATCACGAAAGCATGTCCGGCACCACAGTCAAAATAACAGCCATGACTGACCATGCGGAATTCAGGGTTGAGGGCCTCTGCGAGATGTGCAAGGAGAGGATTGAGACAACGGCAAAAACAGTGCACGGAGTGGAGGCAGCAGAATGGAACATGGAATCAAAAATGCTGCATATCAGCTATGACAAATCACATACAGATATAGATGATGTCAAAAAAGCAATCGCTGACGCCGGCCACGACAATGACAAATACCGGGCACCGGACTCCATATACGAAAACCTGCCTGAATGCTGTCTATACCGCAAATAATGGTCAACTTCAACATGCAGTATCAAACAATGATTTAAATTTTTCGTTATAATTGCACTGGTTCTAATTTCATTATGATAAGAAGGTTAACAGCTATTTCGTTTATCATGCTCGCCAGTATCCTGCTGGTGGCTCATGCTGTTGTACCACATCATCATCACAATAAACAGATTTGTCTCGAAAGATCTCATTGCATTCATGATGATCTTACGCATGGACATGGCCCAAATTCTGGCAGTCACAGTCATGACGGAGAAAATAACCATGAAGATTGCGTTTTAAAAGATCCCGTCGTTGTCTTATCAAATGAATCGAAACCTGATTTCAGGTTTGTTAACGAAACTGTCCGTCCAGGTCTTGATGCGTTTCACGATAACCTTCTGAACAACAGCACAGAATTTCATATTCCCTTATTATCGTCTTATGTTTATGAGCGCGTCACAGACAGCTTGTATCCATCTCTTATCTCTGCCTCCACGGGACTGAGGGGCCCCCCTGCAGTATAGGTTTTACCGTTGATTTGGTGCGTTCATAACATTAGTAATTGATGTTCTGCAGCACTTTTATCTTCTGTTTCATTGTCTAAACAAGCAGTAAAATGTACTTTAAATTAATAGTGACTTCATTGATTGCGCTGACAATTGCAGCGTGCAATCATAACCATGAAAATGGATCTGAAACTGAATCCGAAGAAATTAAGTTTCAGTATACTGCATACAGTGAGAAGTTCGAGCTGTTTGCCGAAGCCGACCCCTTCGTTACCGGTCAGACTGCAAATGTCCTGTCACATTTCTCCAACCTTCCTGAATTCACAGCTCTTGCAAGCGGTGCAATAACTATTAAGCTCAATGTTAACGGTAAAACCGTGGAACAGACCCTGGAGAGCTCTTCACGAAAAGGGATCTACAGCTTTGATATCAGGCCGGAAGTGACCGGTGCCGGCACCCTCGAGTATACTGTTAAAACGGAAGCCGGTGATTTTAAAATTATTGTACCGGAGGTTGTTGTTTATGCCGGTAATCAGGAAGCAGCAACAGCTGCCGCTGTGAACAAAATCTCAAGAACCAACACCACAGTTTTTACAAAAGAGCAATCATGGAAAACAGAATTCTCTACCGGTTACCCGGTAAGGGAACCGTTTGGTCAGGTGATAAAGACAACAGCACAAATACAATCCGCCCAGGGCGATGAAGCCCTTGTGACAGCGAAGACGGGTGGTGTCATATCATTGCCGGGGAATGGCCTTACGGAAGGAATTAATGTGTCAAATGGACAGGCACTTATGACGATTAAAGGCAGCGGGCTGGCTGAAAATAATTCTGCTGTCCGTTTTGCCGAGGCACAGAATAATTTTGAAAAGGCCAGCGCAGATTATGAAAGAGCCAGACTGCTGGCCGAAGATAAGATCGTATCTGAAAAACAATTACTTGAAACTAAAACACTGTATGAGAACGCCAGATCGGTTTATGAGAATCTGAAGCAGAATTTCAGTGCTGCCGGGCAAACAGTCTTCAGTCCGATGAGTGGTTTCATCAAGCAACTTTTTGTGAGAAACGGGCAATATGTCGAGGCCGGACAGCCATTAACAGTGATATCACAAAACAAATCTTTGTTGCTGCGTGCTGAAGTTCAGCAGAAGTATGCCCGTGACCTCCTGTCAATTGCAACTGCAAATATAAGAACGACAGAAGATGATAAAACCTATACCCTGGAGGAACTGAACGGGATAGTTATATCTGTAGGAAAAACAACCACAACAGATAATTTCCTGATTCCGGTTACTCTTCAGATAAACAACATTGGCAACTTTGTTCCGGGCGGTTTTGTCGAATTATATCTGAAAACAGTTTCAAACTCGAAAGCTCTTACAATTCCGGTTTCAGCGGTTATTGAAGAGCAGGGGAACTTTTTCGTATTTGTTCAGGTCACTCCCGAACTGTTTGAAAAACGTGAAATCAAAACCGGGGCTACAGATGGAATCCGAATTGAAGTTATGAGTGGACTGGCTGATGGTGAGCGCATTGTATTAAAAGGTGCAGTCCTGATCAAGCTGTCACAGGCTGCCGGCACTCTTGATGCACATTCAGGTCATGTACATTAGTAAATCACAGGCTCATGATTAATAATATCATAAAATTCTCGCTGAACAATAAGTATCTCATTATTTTGCTTTCAGTGGTCCTTGTGGTTTTCGGAGCGAGAACTGCATTAAACATGGACGTTGATGTATTTCCCGACCTGACCGCCCCGACAGTGGTTGTGATGACCGATGCTCACGGCATGGCATCAGAGGAGGTTGAACGGATGGTTACATTCCCTATCGAAACCTCGGTTAACGGTGCTACCGGAGTGCGCAGGGTCCGGTCAGCTTCATCACAGGGCTTCTCTTTTGTCTGGGTCGAGTTTGACTGGGGTACGGATATTTTCAGGGCACGTCAGATAGTGAGTGAAAAGCTCATTACTGTTACCTCACAAATGCCTATTGGTGTCGGTCAGCCGGTGCTGGCACCACAGTCAAGCGTAATGGGGGAAATATTTTTTATCGGAGTCCAGGCTGACAGTACTAGCCTGATGGATCTGAGAACAATTGCAGAATGGAATATTAAACCATTACTGCTGGCAACAGGCGGAGTCTCCCAGGTAACAATTATCGGCGGAGACTATAAGCAATACCAGGTACTCGCCAACCCTCAGAAAATGAAATTCTACAAGGTTTCAATGAGTGAACTGGCAGAGGTATGCAAAGGTCTCAGCCAAAACTCGACGGGAGGTGTTGTAAGGCAATATGGCAATGAATATGTTGTCAGAGGTATTGCCCGTACATCTGATTTAAGCACTTTAGGCAGTTCCTATGTCAAATCAGTTAACGGGAAACCGGTCAGGTTAAATGATGTTGCCGAAATGAAAATTGGCAGCGCGGTTAAGATGGGATATGCTTCCGAAAATGCAAAACCCGCGATTATAATTTCAATCTCCAAACAACCGCACATAAATACTCTTGATGTAACCCGGAGAATTGAAGACAACCTGAGAACATTGCAAAAGACAATGCCAGCTGACGTTAAGCTGGACACAGAAATATTCCGGCAGGCAAACTTCATTGAAACATCAGTCAGCAATGTTCAGAAGGCACTGCTGGAAGGTGCAGTATTCGTTGTATTGATTCTGTTCCTCTTTCTGGGTAGTTTCAGAACCACAATCATATCACTGCTCGCAATTCCGCTTTCACTGCTTGGTGCAATTCTGGTACTGAGACTGCTGGGTTTAAATATCAACACAATGAGCCTTGGTGGTATGGCCATTGCAATCGGTGCTCTTGTCGATGATGCAATTATTGACGTAGAGAATGTATATAAACGACTTCGTCAAAACCGTCAGAAACCCTTAGAACTTCGACAGGACGCTTTTACAGTGGTTTTTGAGGCATCAAAGGAAATAAGAGCTTCGATCCTGAATGCCACCTTGATAATAATTGTCGCATTCATTCCCCTGTTCTTTCTCTCGGGCATGGAAGGAAGAATGTTAAAACCGCTGGGAATCTCATTCATTGTGTCCCTCTTTGTGTCAATGGTTGTGGCAATGACACTTACACCATTAATGTCAAAAATGCTTTTATCAGATGACCGGTACCTGGCAAGGAATGAGAAGGAAAAATGGCTTGTGCGAAAGCTGTCCTACTACTATGAGAAATCTCTCAGGTGGTCACTGAACCATAAAAGAGCCATAGTGCTTTCCACCCTTGGATTATTTTTTGTTGCACTCATAGCGATGTCCTCGATGGGAAGAAGCTTCCTGCCTGAATTCAATGAAGGATCATTAACCCTTTCCGTTATAACGAAGCCGGGGACTTCCCTTGAGGAAAGCAACAACCTGGGAAATCTTGTCGAAACTGAATTATTGTCGATCCCGGAAATATCAAGCACCGCAAGAAGAACAGGACGCGGAGAGCTTGATGAACATTCGCAAACCACCAACAGTGCTGAAATCGATGTAAATTTTGACCTTAATGAACGCAGCCGTGAAGAGTTTATGGCAGATGTCCGGCGTACCTTATCCGGTATCCCCGGAATATCATTTACGGTAGGTCAGCCCCTTGGACACCGTATCGATCACATGCTTTCAGGAACAAGGGCCAACATTGCAATTAAGCTGTTCGGTTCAGACCTCAATAAAATGTTCTCCATTGGTAATGAGATAAAAAATTCAATTGTCGATGTCGAAGGTCTTGTGGATGTCAATGTCGACCAGCAGATAGAAATTCCGCAGATACAGATCAGGGCAAACCGGGACATGCTTGCCCAGTACGGAATAACCACACACGATTTTAACGAATTTGTTGATATTGCCTTCGGTGGAGAGAAACTGGCGGATATCTATGAAGGTCAGAGAAGTTTTGGTCTCGTCTTACGTCTCGATACGGATTATACGGAAAACATAGAGGGCATTCGCAGTGCCCTCATCGACACCTACGACGGCAGGAAAGTTCCGCTGGAACAGGTTGCTGATATTGTATCGGTGACCGGACCAAGTTCAATCAGCCGTGAAAATGTTCAGCGAAAAATAGTAGTATCTGCAAACGTGGCAGGCCGTGATTTGCGCGGAGCAGTGCAGGATATTCAGAAGAATATAAATGAGTCCGTAGCCCTGCCCGAAGGCTACAGAATTGAATACGGAGGTCAGTTTGAAAGTGAGGCAAAAGCCTCACAAACCCTTATGCTGACCTCATTGTTGGCCCTGGTGATAATCTTTCTGTTACTGTTTCAGGAATTCAAGAATTTCAAACTGGCGGGAATTATCCTTCTGAATCTTCCATTGGCTTTAATCGGCGGCGTATTTGCAATTTACTTTACTTCAGGGATCCTTAGTATCCCCGCAATCATCGGATTCATTACGCTTTTCGGTATAGCTACTAGAAACGGTATCCTGCTGATTTCACATTACCAACACCTGCAGGCAAATGGAACTTCCTTGATGGAGACAATCACTAAAGGTTCTGCTGACAGGCTTAACCCGATCCTGATGACAGCACTGACTGCCGCCCTTGCACTCATTCCACTTGCACTCCAGGGGAACCTGGCGGGAAATGAAATTCAAAGTCCTATGGCAAAAGTTATTCTCGGTGGTCTTATAACCTCAACCCTGCTTAACATTTACATAGTTCCGATAGTTTACAGCGCACTCAGGACCCGGGGAATCTTAAAAAATGACAATTTATGAAACGCTTGATCATAGTTATAGGCACGGTTATACTTGGCTGTTCGAATCTGTTGTCTCAGGATATTGACATGATTCTTGCCGGGGTGGAAAAGAACAATACAACACTCATCGCTCTCAGGAAAAGTGCAGACGCTGAACGCATCGGCAATAAGACCGGTCTATACCCGGAGAACCCGGAATTTGCGTTCAACTACCTCTGGGGCAACCCCGAAAGTATCGGTGACCGAAAGGATATAAGCCTTATACAGTCATTTGATTTCCCGTCTGCCTATGCTTACCGGAATCAGATTTCGGAACAGAGGAATGTCCAGGTGGAACTTGAATATGAGAGACAATACAGATCAATTCTGACACAAACCCGCCTTGTATGCAATGAATTGATTTATCAGAATATGCTGTCAAATGAGCTCCGGCGAAGAATTGGCAACGCCCGGAAAATAGCGGATTCGTACAAATCAAAATTTGAGGCCGGCGAGACAGGAATCATTGATTTCAACAAAGCTCAGGTGTACCTGCTGAATATTACAAAAGATGCCGAGACCGGTGAGATTGAAAGGAGCGCCCTGCTGGCCGAACTGAAAAGCCTGAATGGCGGCGTACCGGTTGAATTCAATGACACTGTTTTTCCGTTACAGACTCTGCCGATTGACTTTGAACAGTGGTATGTCAATGCTGAAAAAAACAATCCTGTGCTGCGATGGCTGAATCAGGAAATCTCAATCAGCCAGAAGAATGAAAAACTCAATACAGCAATGGGGCTTCCCAAAATACAGGCCGGTTACATGAGTGAGGATGTTATCGGGGAGCAGTTCCGTGGAGTTGCGTTAGGTCTGACACTTCCTTTATTTGAGAATAAAAATGCCGTGAAATATGCCAAGGCAAAGACTTTTGCGGTGCAAAGTGCGGAGAGCGACAACAGACTGCAATTCTATAATAACCTGAAATCATTGCATACAAAGGCTGTCAGTCTGCAGAACAGCCTGGATGATTATCGCACCAATCTTCAAAAATTCAATAATTCTGCCCTGCTGCAGAAGGCCCTGGACAACGGAGAACTTTCACTTGCTGAATATTATCTTGAACTAACTGTCTATTATGAGAGTTTTAATAGAATCCTGGACCTGGAAAAGAGTCTCAACGAAACCATTATTGAACTGTACAGGTACCAGTAGAGATTTAACTTATGGAAGAAAAAGAACAGATATTCTATAAAAGGGCATTCTGGTTAAGCCTGTTTACCATTTTTTACAACATTATTGAAGGAGTGGTTTCAATGGCTTTGGGTTATGCGGATGAGACACTTAGTCTGTTTGGTTTCGGTGCTGACAGTTTTATCGAAGTGTTGTCCGGCATCGGAATAGCAATTATGATAACGCGGATAAGACAGAACCCTGGCAGCCCTAAGAGCAGGTTCGAAATAACTGCCCTGAAGATTACAGGTACTGCATTCTATCTGTTGTCAGCCGGACTGCTTGCAGGTATTATACTGAATATCATTTATAAACACAAACCGGAAACTACAATCTGGGGAATAGTGATTTCACTCATTTCTATTGTTGTGATGATCTGGCTTATGAATGCAAAGAAGAGCATCGGCAAAAAGCTGCATTCCGAACCAATAATTGCCGATGCCAATTGCACAAGGGTATGCGTTTACATGTCAGTCGTACTGCTTGTGTCAAGTCTTGTTTATGAATTTACGGGATTCGCCTATGCTGATGCAATAGGGGCTGCCGGTCTTATTTACTTCTCAGTAGCAGAAGGCAGGGAAGCATTTGAAAAGGCGAAGGGGAAGAGTTGCAGTTGTGGTGAGCACTGTGAAACAGATTAGGAAAACTGGTGCCAAAACTGTTAACACGGCAGATAAGGTATCGGGCTTAGAAATGTTCAAACACCCCCAGGCCGAACAGTGCAAAATCATACTTCACCGGATCAGCCGGATCCATCTCCCTTAGCCGGGCGTCCAGCTCTGACACAGCTTTCGCATCACTTTGCTTGCGGTTGAGCAGTCCCAGTTTGCGGGCCACGTTTCCTGAATGCACATCCAGCGGGCATGAAAGTACAGAAGGAGAAACGGAACGCCACAGCCCGAAATCCACTCCCCTGTCATCACTTCTTACCATCCACCTCAGGAACATGTTGATCCGTTTGGCAGCAGACCCCTTGTACGGATCAGAAAGGTGCCTGCGGGTCCGCGGGTTATGCGGCAGCTCAAAGAAGATCTTCCCGAACTCATGTATTGCGGGCTGCAGCGAATCTGCAGTCTGATACCTGGCGAAAACAGCCTCCATCCCTCCCTTCTCGGTATAAATATATCTCAGGGCCTCGATGAAATAGATGAAATCCTCTGCAAAATAGGTTCGGTGAATGCAGCCGTCAATACATTTCAGGTCGCTGTCACGGTGGTTGACCACAAAATCGTACGGAGATCCGCCTATGTAACGCATCATCCTGTCAGCGCTCCTGAGTATCGCCACGCGGTTGCCCCAGGCAATAGTAGCAGCCAGGAACCCGGCAATCTCAATATCTTCCCTGACCGTAAAACGGTGTGGAATACTTATGGGATCAACACCTATGAACAAGGACCGGTTGTAAAGATCAACCCTCTGGTCGAGGAACACCTTCAGTTCTTCTCCCTTCATCCTGCCGGCGTCAGTACCTGAAATCATTGGGTGATCAGTCCGTCCTTTATCCTGATCGTCCTGTCAGACATCGAGGCCAGCTGAGGGTCATGGGTAACTATTATGAACGTGTGCCCGAAGGTGTCGCGCAGCCTGAAGAAAAGTTTATGAAGCTCCGTTTTGTTCTCTGTGTCGAGGTTGCCGGACGGCTCGTCTGCCAAAATAAGGGAAGGGCTGTTAACTATGGCGCGGGCCACAGCCACGCGCTGCTGCTCACCGCCGCTTAGCTGCGACGGTTTGTGATCAAGCCTGTCACTCATCCCAAGGAATGCTAGCAGCTCGGATGCCCGGGCGGCTGCCTCAGTGCGCGACTTGCCTGCAATCAGCGCAGGAATGGATACGTTCTCCAGGGCGGTGAACTCGGGAAGCAACTGGTGAAACTGGAATACAAATCCGATGTTCTTGTTCCTGAATGCTGCCAGGGCTCTCTGTGATAGTTGTCCTGCATCCTGGCCGTTATACAGTACTGTTCCTGAATCTGCTTTGTCAAGTGTTCCGATTATCTGCAGCAGTGTTGTCTTGCCTGCCCCGCTGGCTCCCACAATTGCAACCACCTCCTTCTCGGCCACCGTCAGGTCAATCCCCTTCAGCACCTTCAGGTCGCCGTATGACTTTACAATCCCGGTTGCCCTTATCATCTGATTCCGTTGTTTATATCGCGTGCCGTGTCATTGACCTCATCAGACAAAGGTGAGGCAGCATCGTTAAAATCCTTCCTCACGCTGTCAGTCACATCATTGATATCATGCCTGACTGAATTGGTCACCTCATTTATATCCTTCCTGATATCCTGAGTGCTCTCGTCGAACTCCTTCTTGATCTCGTCAGTGGCCTTCCTGACCTCGCGCATACCCTTGCCCATGGTCCGGGCAATTTCCGGGAGCTTATCAGCTCCAAACAGAAGCAGGATAACTATTATTATGATTATTATTTCCTGACCGCTTATGCCCATTTTCTTTCCGGTGTTGCCCGCCAAAGGTACTAAAGAATAACAAAAAATAAGTGCCGGCCCCATAAAATGACTGAGGCTGCCTTATCGGGGCAGCCTCAGTTTCAGGATCGTTTTAACCGGCTATCTTTTTCTTGGCGGCGTCAGCGGGAATTGCATCAATATCATCATCTTTCCCTTTCGTAGTCTCATATAGGACAGGTGTGGAGACGAACACTGAGGAATAGGTCCCGAAGACTATACCGAAGAGCAGGGCAAAGATAAATCCTCTGATCACCTCCCCTCCGAATATGAATATCACAATGAGAACGAAGATGGTTGCCATCCCGGTGTTAAGGGTTCTGGCCAGTGTGCTGTTCAATGCCATGTTATAGACCTCACGCTTCGGTCTCTTCCTGTAAAGCGGGAGATACTCCCTTATCCTGTCGAAGATAACCACGGTGTCGTTGAGCGAGTAACCCACAACCGTCAGGATTGCTGCTATAAACGACTGGTCAATGTCCATGGAGAAAGGCATCAGTCCCTGCAGTATTGAGTAAAGGCCGAGTACGATGATCACGTCATGTGCCAGGGCCACAACTGATCCGAGACCATACTGCCATTTGCGGAACCTGATGAAGATATAAAGGAACATCCCGACAAGTGCAAGCAGAATAGCCCAGATGGCCTTGGAAGCCTGGTCCTTCGCAATTGTCGGACCCACAGTCTCAGAACTGACAATATAGTCGTTGATAAACGTGCTCTGGTCAACACCAGGCACCAGCTCTTTAAGACCATTGTAAAGTAATCCGTTAACCTCAGCTGTGGCGGACGGATCCTCAACCTTGTATTTTGTGCTGATCTTAACCTGGTTCTCCGAACCGAAGGTCACAACAACCGGATCGCTGCCCAGTTCGTCTGAAAGCAGGTTTGCAACCTGGACCGTGTTGACCGGCTGTTCGAACCTCACAACGTAAGTGCGGCCACCGGTGAAGTCGATACCCTTGCTGAGTCCTTTGGTTGAAAGGCTTATGACTGCAAGGATAGTAAGTGCAATTGAGAAGATGTAACCGTACTTCCTGAGACCCATGAAGTCGATCTTCATGTTTTCAAGGAAGTGCTCAGTATAGGGAGCCGAGAACTTAAGGTTGCTATTGCGTTTCAGAAGCCACTCATAAATGAGGCGCGAGACGAGCACTGCTGAGAAAAGTGACGTAATGATACCAATAACCAGTGTTGAGGCAAAGCCCTTGATGGGACCTGTACCGAAGTAGTAAAGTATGACACCGGTTACAAGGGTGGTCAGGTTACTGTCTATGATTGCAGAGGATGCCCCCTTGTACCCGTCAGCTATAGCCTGCTTGACACCCTTGCCACCCCTGAGTTCCTCCTTGATCCTCTCGAAGATAAGCACGTTGGCATCAACTGACATACCAATCGTCAGCACAATACCGGCGATACCGGGAAGTGTCAGAACGGCATTCAGTGAGACAAGAACTCCCAGCATGAAGAAGAGGTTGACAGTCATTGCAACGTCTGCCACAAGACCGGCTGACCGGCTGTAGTAAAATATCATGTATGCGAGTACTATTATGAAAGCTATAATAAACGATTTCATACCGTTACTAATAGCCTCCTTGCCAAGTGACGGACCAACCACTGTGTCCTGTATTATACGGGCAGGTGCCGGCATCTTACCTGACTTGAGAATGTTTGCAAGGTCTTCGGCCTCCTCGAGGGTGAAGTCGCCCGTAATCTCGGTATTACCGCCTGCGATCTCATTCACAACGCGGGGATAGGATCTTACATAGTCGTCAAGAACCACTGCGATACAGCGATTGACGTTGTCACGGGTCATACGCTGCCATATCTTGGCGCCCTCTGCGTTCATCGAGAAGTCGACCTTTATGTCAGCACCGGTCACCCCTGTCGAGGGGCGTGCGGCAGTGATCACGTCACCTGTCAGCGGCGCGCGACCGTCACGAGTTGTAATCTTTATTGCATGGAGCTCATAAAGGGTGTTTGTCTGGTCCCACTTGTGGGGCGACTGGCTCCAGTAGAATTTCAGTTCCCTGGGGAAAAGCGATTTGATCTGGTTCATTGCAAGGTAATCATTGACCCTTGCAGTGTCTTTGCCTGCGGCGAAGCCCACGATGCTGCTCTGCTCAGGCTGGCCTTCCGGTGATACGTTCGGTCTCAGCAGGCCGAACAACGGGTTCTGGCGGGTAAACTCCTCGAGGGAGGAGGCCTCTGCGGCAGAAGTTGTATCACTGCTGACCATGTCAAGCAACGATTTGTCGCCAGTGGCAGCGGTGTCCTGAACTGCTGTAGTTGACTGCTGAGCGACACTGTCGGTGACGGCTGCAACACTCTGCGTCGGCATGACAGACCTGAGAAACTCATTGGCCTGCATCAGGAAGCCGATAACCTCGGCGTTCTCATATGTTTCCCAGAACTCGAGATTGGCTGTTCCCTGTAGCAGGTCACGGACCCTCTGGGGATCCTTTACACCCGGAAGTTCAACGAGGATACGGCCACGGGGCTGAAGCTGTGAAATATTGGGCTGAACTACGCCGAAACGGTCAATCCTGTTCCTGAGAACATTGAAAGCGTTGTCGATTGCTGAGTTGGCTTCGGCCTCAAGCACCTTCTGCACGTCAGCATTGGTTGAATTAAAGTTGATGCGGTCTTTCAGCTCCACGGTTCCAAAAACAGCTGCCAGCCTGGCATTCGGATCAATTTCCTCAAAGGAGCGGACAAAGAGGGTGATGAAGTCTTCATTGCTCCCTCCCAGCTGCTTCTGCTTTGCCAGCGCAATAGCATCATTGAATGTCTTATCCGAATTGTAGTTGGAGAGCGCCCTGACAATGTCCTCAACGGAGATCTCAAGCACAACGTTCATCCCGCCTTTCAGGTCAAGACCCATGTTGATCTCCTTTGACTGTACTTCCTTGTAGGTGTTGCCAAGGAATCCCCACTGATCTTTAGGCAGGGAGGCAACCGAATCCATGTATGCAACCTCCTTGTTCAGATCACCTGCTGCATATACCCTTGCCTCCTTCTTTACCTTAAATGATGCTGCGGTGAAGGAGAGCTGGTAAATGCAAACAAGGGTCAGGGCAATAGCCAGAGCTGAAATTAATCCTTTGTTCTGCATCTGTATCCTCTTTTAAAATTAATGGTTGTATGTGATTAGCTTAATTATTTACGAGGCGCAAATATATAACTTTATTTTCTCAAACCATATGATTAAGAAGCAAAACTGCCGGCAATGCCGGCAGTCTGGATATTGTACGAATGGTCCTATTCGACCAGCTTCTCGTAATCTGTCTCCAGCGGTTTGCGCTGAATGAAATCATACAGGGTGAGAGCCCTCATATTAAAATAATATGTCCAGTAATTGTTCAGAGCCTGTATATACTGGCGCTTGTTCTGATCCTTTTTTGTATCTGCGTTATTCAGCTCAAGTACATCGATCTTGCCAATCAGGAAACGCTGTTTGGTAACCTCGAACATCTTGGCTGCAACAGTATCTGACTTGGCTGCGATCTTTACCTGGTCATCCTGCATGTTGAACTGCTGTACATCAAGAAGCAGGGTCTGCTCAAAATCGCTTCGTGACTGCTCCACCTGCACCCGTGTCAGCTCCTCGCTCGACTTCGCCATCTTGTAGCGACCCCTACCCAGACCCCAGTCAAGTATCGGAAGGGTAAAACCCACCCTTATTGTCTGCTGCTGGTTTGGCTTGTCATAGGCCATTTCAAGCAGCGGGTCCTGATCACGCAACCCGTACGAGGCTGAAAGATTCGCATTAAGACCCTTCTCTGCCCTGGCCTGGGCGACAGAACTCTGTGCCTCCAGAAGCTGACGGTCAAGGCCGATAAGCTCCGGGTTGTTTTCCTCGGCCAGCTTCAGCACCTCACTGACTTCAACTTCGAGCACAGGAACCTCTCCGGGGATCAGCAGTTCCAGCCGAACCGACTGGTTGAACCCCAAAAACGATCTGAGTTTCAGCTCCCTGTCGCGCAGGTTCATCTCCGACTCATTGATTGCTGTGCCGGCATTGAGATAGGAAAGCTCCATCTGCAGGAGTTCATCCTCGGCTATAGTGCCAAGGTTATAACGGCCCTTTGCTATCTGATACAGTGTATCAGCATTCTGCATGTTTGTCTGTGCAATTTCCCTGTTTATCTGCGCAAGGGCAAGGTTGAAGAAGTACTGTACCGCCATCATGTGTACATTCTCAACGTCCCTCAGGTAGGTCTTGCGCGCCTCCTCGTACTTCAGCGGCTCAATCTTTTTCTGCCACCTCAGTTCGTTGTAACGGAAGAGAGGCTGTGTGAGTCTTACGTTCAGCGGTGATGTGATGTATCTTTCCCCGTCAGTCTCATAATTCTTTTCGTAATTAAGGTCGGAGAACAGCGAAATCGATCCGCCGGTCAGGCCAATATTCTGAGCCAGTGAGAGGTTGCCGGAT
>Ga0209800_10001881_pt1 | contig 19940 bp, 13 predicted proteins | sample Higcelweek8metaG_FD_187174 | JGI IMG/M metagenome (GOLD analysis project Ga0209800, IMG submission 187174) | Freshwater pond sediment microbial communities from the University of Edinburgh, under environmental carbon perturbations - High... | ecosystem: Environmental > Aquatic > Freshwater >...
TCTTTAATTCTTGATTTGATTACTTTACCATCTCTTTTTACTAAAGATATTGGCATTCCTTCTTTTAAAACTCCTCTTTCTAAACGACCAATCGCAATACGACCAGTGAATGAAGAGAAATCTAAAGAGGTAATTAACATTTGAGGAGTTCCTTCAGATACTTTAGGAGCTGGAACGTGTTCCAAAACCATATCTAATAAAGGTTCGATGTTTTCAGTTTGATTTCTAAAATCATCAGACATCCAGTTATTTTTAGCCGAACCATAAACAGTTGGGAAATCTAACTGCGCTTCAGTAGCACCTAATTCAAACATTAAATCGAAAACTTTTTCATGAACTTCTTCTGGAGTACAGTTTTCTTTATCTACTTTATTAATAACCACGCATGGTTTTAATCCTAAGTCAATTGCTTTTTGTAATACGAAACGCGTTTGAGGCATTGGTCCTTCAAAAGCATCTACTAAAAGACAAACACCATCAGCCATATTAAGTACACGCTCAACCTCACCACCAAAATCGGCGTGACCAGGAGTATCGATAATATTGATTTTTGTTCCTTTATAAGTTACAGAAACGTTTTTAGAAGTAATAGTAATACCTCTTTCACGCTCTAAATCGTTATTATCTAGGATTAAGTCTCCCGTGTTTTCGTTTTCACGAAACAATTGACAGTGGTACATAATTTTATCAACCAAAGTAGTTTTACCGTGGTCAACGTGTGCAATAATTGCGATGTTTCTAATAGAAGTCATTTATTTTATTTTTGAAAGTGCAAAGGTAATCTTTATTTTTGTAAAAACACTATAGTAATCAACACTTTAGTTGAAAATAATAATTGCTTAACATAAAAAAAAGCCCTCATAATGAGAGCTTTAGTATTATTTACAACAGTAGACTATAAAGAAGCTACATGTTTAGTTAACTTAGATTTTAAGTTAGATGCTTTATTATCATGAATGATATTTTTCTTAGCTAATTTATCAATCATAGAAATTACAGTTGATAATTTTGCAGAAGCTTCAGCTTTATCAGTAGCTAAACGAATAGCTTTGATTGCATTACGAGTAGTTTTGTGTTGGTATCTGTTCAACACTCTTTTTTTCTCGTTACTTCTAATTCTTTTTAAAGCAGATTTATGATTTGCCATTTTGTTCTTTTTTTTAATTGTAATAATTGTTATAAACTACTAGTTAAAAAAGAAAAACCTCCCACATTCGCCTAGACAAACACTTTGGTTTTAACTAATAAAATAATAACCGAGACACCAATTATTATTTTATAAAACTTATTTACAACTAATTCTGTAGCCCGTAGGGGAATCGAACCCCTCTTACCAGGATGAAAACCTGGCGTCCTAACCGATAGACGAACGGGCCATTAACCTATTCTTTTGTAACCTCAATACTTGTAGCCCGTAGGGGAATCGAACCCCTCTTACCAGGATGAAAACCTGGCGTCCTAACCGATAGACGAACGGGCCTTTACATTAATTTTGTAATGCGAGTGCAAAAATACAACTAATTTTGATTTCTGCAAGACCTTGTATAAAAATTTTTATTTTTTTTTAGTACGCCTTAGCAAAAAGAACTCTTCCTTTAGACGGAGCACCAGTAAACATACATCTTCCAGCCTCTTCAACTCTATCTAAAGCGATACATCTGATAGTGGCTTTTGTAAGTTCTTTTATCTTTTCTTCCGTTTCAGCAGTGCCATCCCAATGCGCAGCTAAAAAGCCTCCTTTAGTTTCTAAAAGTTCTTTAAATTCTTCGAAAGAATTCACTTCTGTTATATGACTATCTCTGTATTCCAATGCTTTAGCAAACATATCATTTTGAATAGTTTCTAATAAATTTTGAATATAAGATGCTACTCCTTCTTTAGAAACTACTTCTTTTGACAAATTATCTCTTCGAGCAATTTCGTAAGTCCCGTTTTCTAAATCGTTTGGTCCAAGAGCAATTCGAACAGGAACCCCTTTTAATTCCCATTCAGCAAACTTAAATCCTGGTTTTTGTGTATCTCTGTTATCATATTTTACTGAAATACCTAATTTTCTTAATTCCGCAGTTAAACCATTCACTTGTTCTGAAATCGCATCAAACTGCTCATCTGTCTTATAAATAGGAACTATAACCACTTGAATTGGAGCTAAATTCGGAGGCAAAACCAAACCTTTGTCATCTGAATGCGTCATTACTAAAGCACCCATTAAACGCGTTGAAACTCCCCAAGAAGTTCCCCAAACGTGTTCTTGCTTTCCTTCTTTGTTAGCAAATTTCACATCAAAAGCTTTAGCAAAATTTTGACCTAAAAAGTGAGAAGTTCCTGCTTGTAATGCTTTTCCGTCTTGCATTAACGCTTCAATACAATACGTTTCATCTGCTCCAGCAAAACGTTCTGTTTCAGTTTTTAACCCTTTTACAACTGGAATTGCCATGAAATTTTGCACAAAATCGGCATACACATTCATCATTTTTTCTGATTCTTCAATCGCTTCTTGACGCGTTGCATGAGCCGTATGTCCTTCTTGCCATAAAAATTCGGCTGTTCTTAAAAACAAACGCGTTCTCATTTCCCAACGAACAACATTTGCCCATTGATTAATTAGTAAAGGTAAATCTCTATACGATTGAACCCAACCTTTATATGTTGACCAAATAATTGCCTCACTAGTAGGACGAACAATTAGTTCTTCTTCCAATTTAGCGTTTGGATCAACCATTAATTTTCCAGGCTTATCTGGATCATTTTTTAGTCTATAATGTGTTACAATAGCACATTCTTTTGCAAAACCTTCTGCATTTTTTTCTTCGGCTTCAAACATACTTTTCGGCACAAAAAGTGGAAAATAGGCATTGCTATGACCTGTTTCTTTAAACATTTTATCCAACTGGGCTTGCATTTTTTCCCAAATTGCATATCCATATGGTTTAATAACCATACATCCTCTTACTCCAGAATTCTCAGCTAAATCAGCCTTTACAACTAATTCGTTATACCATTTGGAATAATCTTCTTCTCTTGTAGTTAAATTTTTGCTCATTTTGAATATATTGGCATAAAAATTGTTTAACTTAATCTTAAGTTATTTATTCCGCAAAAATAGTTAAATTTGAAGTGTCCAACAATAAAAAAAAGAGTTATGAAAACTTATTACCAAATTAATTCGAAAAACATTGCCTTTTCCTTAATAGGATTAGTTGCAATTTTCGCTACTTCATGTGGTTCATATCAAAACTCATCGTATTATGATAATGATGGTGTTTACGGTTCTTCTGAACGACCAAGAGAGCAAGTTGAAAACAAATATAGCGAACAAAACATAGAAAAATCGAATGAATATGCTCAGCAATTTAGAGCTATGCAGGAAGATTATTCATATTTTACTGATGTTGATAATTATCAATCTGCAGAACCACAAGATACTGCTGTAGTTGTCTACAGAAATGAATATAGCGATCAAAGTTATGCCGGATGGGGTAATAATGCGTCAGACGTAACAATCAATTATTACAACAACAATTGGGGTTGGAATAATTGGTATTCTCCTTACTGGGGCTATTCTAACATTGGCTGGGGAGCTGGCTGGGGTTGGAATTCTTGGTATGGAGCAAACTGGGGTTGGGGTTGGAACAGCTGGTACTCTCCTTGGGGATGGAATGGTTATTATGGGAATAATTGGGGTTGGAATGGATATTACGGAAACAACTGGGGCTGGAATGGCTACAGAGGTAGAAATGTGGCTTACAATGCTGGACCAAGAGGCGGAAATGGATATTACAATTCTGGTTCTGGAAGAAATGCTGCCAATTACAATAGTGGTAGAAGAACAAACCCAAACTTTAATGCAACACCAAGAAGTACAAATCCTAGAAGTACTTTTCAAAATCCAAGATCATCTCAAAATACAGGAACACCTAGAACAACAAATAATCCTAGAACAAACACTCCAAGAAGCATATCAGCTCCGAGAGAGAATTCGACTGTAACTCCTAGAAGTAATAATAACTATTCAACACCAAGAAGTAATAACAACACTTCTACGCCAAGAAGCAACAATTACTCAACTCCAAGAAGCTCTTCTTCAAGTGGAAGTTTTGGCGGAAGTTCTTCTGGCGGCGGCCGCTCATCTGGTGGCGGTGGCGGAAGAGGTGGTCGCGGTTAATTGTTGTACAAAAATTAGTTTTCTTAAAATATAAAATTGCAATGAAAAAAATATTTTTATCCCTACTTTTAGGAAGCTCTATTATTTCAATAGCGCAAGAAACAACCATAAACGACGCTTTGAGATATTCGATGAGTAACATAACTGGAACTGCACGTTTTAGAGGAATGAGTGGTGCTTTTGGAGCTGTTGGTGGCGATTTATCATCTATAAATGTAAATCCTGCAGGTTCTGCTTTTTTTACAAATAATTTTGGAAGTATTTCTGGATCAAGCTTTAATGTTCGTAATAATTCTAATTATTTTGGAACAAAAACCAAAGAAAATTATAGCACTTTAGATTTGAATCAATTAGGAGCTGTATTGGTTTTCAATGACAAATCTGGTAAATCAAATTGGTCTAAAATTGCTGTGGCTTTAAATTATGAAAACACAAGTGATTTTGACAATAGTTTGTATTCTGCTGGTGTAAACCCAACGAATTCTATTGGGAATTATTTCATAGATAAAGCGCAAGGCTTACCTTTAGAATATATGACATTACAAACCGATGTTGGTGAAACTATTACAGATTTATATGCGTATTTAGGGGAAACTTCTGGTTTAGGATTTCCAGCACAGCAAGCAATGTTAGGCTACCAAGCCTTTTTATTTGAAGCTTTTGATGATTCTGATCCAAACAACGTTGATTATTACACGAATGTTCCAACTGGTGGAAATTATTTTCAAGACAATTATGTAACAAGTAATGGTTTCAACGGAAAATTATCGGCAAACATAGCAACTGGATATAAAGATAAACTTTTTTTAGGATTAAACTTAAATGCACATTTTACAGATTATGTAAAAACAACTTCGGTGTATGAAAGCAATAACAATCCTTTGTATTCAAGTGGTTTAACAGTAACAGACATTCAATTTGACAATGAACTTTATACTTATGGAAGTGGATTTTCTTTAAATGTAGGTGCAATTTATAAATTTACTGAAAGCTTTAGAGCTGGAGTTGCTTATGAATCACCAACATGGTACAGATTAAATGATGAATTAACACAACGTTTAATTGTAAACACTACAGATGGAACTGATAATTTTCAAAATGTAATTGCTCCAAATGTAATAAATGTTTACCAAGCCTATAAAATTCAAACACCAAGTAAAGTTACTTTAAGTGGTGCTTATATTTTCAATAAAAAAGGTTTGATTAGTATTGATTATGCAATGAAAGATTACAGCAATACAAAATTTAAACCTACAAGCGATAGCTTTTACAGAAACTTAAATACACAAATGAGTAATCAATTTGATAATACGTATGAATTAAGAATTGGTGGCGAATACAAAATTAAACAATGGAGTGTTCGTGGTGGTTATCGTTTTGAAGAAAGCCCATACAAAGTAGATTATGCAATGGGTGACTTAACAGGTTATTCTGCTGGTTTAGGTTATAATTTTGGCGAAAGCAAACTAGATTTAGCATACGCAAACGACCACAGAAATTACAACTTAGCGTTTATTTCATCAGGAATGAATGATACAGCAAGAATAAGAACTACGAATAACAATGTAACACTTACCTACTCTATCAATTTCTAAGAAATTAAGAACAAGATATCAAACCACTTCTTCAACCGAAGTGGTTTTTTCATACCCATACCACAACTACTAGCCCCGATGGTAGCGACATCCCGCCTTAGCGGATATAGCGGAGAGCGGGACAAAACATTAAAAAATCACCAAACGCTGGTGCTTCTACTAATTATTTTATGTAATTTTGCACATCAAATTTAAAAGCATGAGAACCAAATCGTTAAAGAAAAATAAAATCAATGTAATTACACTTGGATGTTCAAAAAACACTTACGATAGTGAGGTTTTAATGGGACAACTAAAAGCCAACGGAAAAGATGTAGCACATGAACAAGAAGGCAATATCGTGGTAATTAACACTTGTGGTTTTATTGACAATGCAAAAGAAGAATCGGTGAATACGATTTTGGAATATGTTGACAAGAAAGAACAAGGCTTAGTTGATAAAGTTTTCGTTACCGGATGTTTATCTGAAAGATATCGCCCAGATTTAGAAAAAGAAATTCCTGATGTTGACCAATATTTTGGAACTACCGAATTGCCTCTTTTATTGAAAGCTTTAGGTGCCGATTACAAACACGAATTACTTGGCGAACGTTTAACAACAACTCCAAAAAACTATGCTTATTTAAAAATTGCAGAAGGTTGCGACAGACCTTGTAGTTTTTGTGCGATTCCGTTAATGCGTGGAAAACACGTTTCGCAACCTATTGAAAAATTGGTTAAAGAAGCTGAAGGTTTAGCTAAAAATGGTGTAAAAGAATTGATTTTGATTGCACAAGATTTAACCTATTATGGATTAGATTTATACAAAAAACGTAACCTTGCCGAATTGCTTGAAAACTTAGCTAAAGTTGAAGGAATTGAATGGATTCGTTTGCATTATGCTTTTCCTAGTGGTTTCCCAATGGACGTTTTAGATTTGATGAAACGTGAACCAAAAATTTGTAATTATATAGATATTCCGTTGCAACATATTTCAGATGATATTTTAAAATCGATGAAACGTGGAACTACGAAAGAAAAAACAACAAAATTATTACAAGAATTTAGAGAACGTGTTCCTGGAATGGCAATTAGAACGACTTTAATTGTAGGTTATCCTGGAGAAACACAAGAAGATTTTGAAATTCTACGTGATTGGGTGCAAGAAATGAAATTTGAACGTTTGGGTTGTTTTACTTATTCACATGAAGAAAATACGGGTGCTTTTTCTTTAGTTGATGATGTGCCTCAAGAAGTAAAACAAGCACGTGCAGCTGAAATCATGGATTTACAATCGCAAATTTCTTGGGATTTGAATCAGGAAAAAATTGGACAAACTTTCAAATGTGTTATCGATAGAAAAGAAGGTCAATATTTCATTGGAAGAACCGAATTTGATAGTCCAGACGTGGATAATGAAGTTTTGGTAGACGCTTCTAAATTTTATCTAAAAACAGGTGATTTCGTAAATTTAAAAATAACCGACGCTACAGAGTTTGATTTGTATGCGGAGCCTGTTTAATCAGTGTTCAAAATTATATAAAAATCCTTGCAATTTTGTTGTGAGGATTTTTTATTTGAAATGACATTTGTCATATCATTTCTGATTTTTTGATAGTAACTTTGAGTATACTAATAAAAAAACCAATATTATGATAACGAAACATCCTATTTATCAAGACTTTCCTGAATATGCAGACAAGATTAAAGACTTGTATCATCACAATGATGAATTTCAAGTTTTGTTACATTCATATACTGAATTAGATACTAAAATCTACAAAATCGAAACCGACGAAGAATTAGCAATGGATGACGAATTAAGTCATTTGAGAAAAGATAGAGTTTTTTTGAAAGATGAAATTTATAATTTTTTAAAAAACAATTAGAAACAACAACCTTAACCAACAAAAAGCCGCTTTAAAAGCGGCTTTTCTATTTTCATTATAACAATGTTGAAGGACAAACATATGCAGTTTTTGGCAACTGAGTGGTTTTTGCAATTTCATTAAAACCTCCAGAAACATCTACAAAATTATCAAATCCATTTTGTTTTAGAATAGAAGCTGCAATCATACTTCGATAACCACCTGCACAATAAACTACAAAAGGTTTCTCCTTTGGAAATGCTGTAATATTTGCCAATAGTTGGTTTAATGGAATGTTTTCAGAATCAATAAGATGCTCTGAATCAAACTCGCTTCTTTTACGAACATCAAACAAAAGTAAATCTTCCGTTTGAAGTATTTGTTCTAATTGTTCACCTATAATTCTTCTGAAAGAATCAGTTTGTTTTCCAGCGTTTTTCCAACTATCAAATCCGCCTTCTAAATACCCAATTGTACCATCATAACCTACTCGCGATAAGCGAATCATACACTCTTCTTCTCTTCCAAAATCGGTTACTAAAAGAATTTTTTGATTTATATCGGATATCATTTCTCCAACCCAACTTGCAAAACTTCCATCAATGCCAATGTTAATACTATTTGGAATAAACGCTTTTGCAAATTCATTAGCGTTTCTTGTATCTAAAATTAATGCTTGAGTCTGCTCGGCTATCATTTCAAACTGGTCAGCTGTTAAAGGATGTTTAGCTTTTTTCATCACATCATCTAACGATTGATATCCTTTTAAATTCATGATGACATTTTTTGGAAAATAACCTGGTGGCGTTGTCAATCCGGTTAATAATTCATCCACAAATTCATCTTCAGTCATATCTGGTCGTAACGCATAATTGGTACGTTTTTGATTTCCTAAAGTATCTGTGGTTTCCTTACTCATGTTTTTACCGCAAGCGCTACCAGCACCATGGTTTGGATATACAATTAAATCATCACTTAAAGGCATGATTTTTTCACGAAGCGAATGAAATAAATATCTTGCTAATTTATCTTGTGTCAAATCTGCAATCACATGTTGTGCTAAATCTGGACGACCTACATCTCCAATAAACAAAGTATCTCCAGAGATGATTCCGTGTTCCTTACCGTTTTCATCTATAAGTAAATAAGTCGTACTTTCCATCGTATGACCTGGCGTATGAAGTACTTTGATTTTGTAGTTTCCTAACTCAAAAAATTGACCATCAGTTGCAACTGTAGCTTCATAATTTGGTTTTGCAGTAGGTCCAAAAACAATTTCTGCACCTGTTTTTGCTTTTAAATCTAAATGACCACTAACAAAATCGGCATGAAAATGAGTTTCAAAAACATATTTTATTACTGCATTATCTTTTTTAGCTCTATCAATATAAGGTTGTACTTCTCTAAGTGGATCAAAAATAGCAGCTTCACCATTATTTTCAATATAATAGGCAGCATGAGCAATGCAACCTGTATAAATCTGTTCTACTTTCATGACGTAATTATTTTAAGGTACTAAATTATACCGAATTAAAACATCATAAAATGACAAATATCATAAATGTAATTTACTCAGATAAAACCCTATTAATTTGAACAAATCTTTTTGAATAATAAGGTTCTTTAGTAGAAGAAATAATTACACCCGCTTGTACTGAAGAATGAATAAATTTGATTTCATCTTCTAAAACCTCCGTAATCATTCCAACGTGGTTAATGCTTCCTCTTCCATTAGTAGTAAAAAAAATCAAATCGCCTTTTTGCGCTTGATTTCTATCTACTCTTACACCTGCTCCAACCGCCATTGAACCAGAAGAACGTGGCAAAGTCATATCGATGTGTTTATACGTTGCAAACATTAAACCCGAGCAATCGAAACCTGCACTGGTTGTTCCTCCACCGCGATAACGAGTTCCAATATGTTCAGATGCTTTGGCTATTAAAAATTCAGCTTTTGACATATTTTCTAAAGAAAGTGGTTTTGCCTCAACTATTTCCTTAGTTTCTGTAGGCACTTTAGCTAATTCTGCGGTTCCAAGTTTAATAATTAATTGATATCCTTCAGGAAGATTTTCAACTACTTCTTCATTTAACTCTTTTAAATCGTTCAGTTTAATTTTATATTTTTTTGCAATTTTGTACAAAGTTTCGCCTTTTTGAACCGTATGAATTTTATTTCCCAATTCATCTTCACAGTCAATTTGAATTGTATTTACATTTGTATCAGTTTGTATTACAACTGTTTTAGGTTCATCTTTAGCAACTTCAACTTCATAATCTTTAATTCTAATTTTGTTCCCAATTTGAATTGATTCTGGTTGTATTGCTGGATTAAGTTTTTTTATTTTTTCTAAAGAAATATCGTATTTTTTTGCAATTTTATATAACGATTCTCCTACCTCAACTATATGAAATTCGGTTCCATCTACATTCTTTGAAGTAACTTTTTTCTTTTTATTCTCGGTCTTAGAATTCTTGTTTGGAATGAGTAAAACTGTTTTTAATTGTAATAATGTTCCTTTTGCCTTTGGATTCAATTCATAAATATCAGACTCCGTTACTTTATATTTTTTAGCAATTGAATAAAAAGATTCGCCTTCAACTACAGTATGTTTAATCGTTTTTTGCGAAAAAACCATACTGGTAAAGCAGATAAATATAAAAGTAATAAGAGTTATGAATCTCATAGAAAACTATTTTAGATGGATTGGAGTAAAATTTTGAGTTTGCAAAGTAAAAAAAAACTCCCATTTTATAGGGAGTTTTAACATTATTTTATCTTACAACGGAATATTTCCGTGTTTACGTTTTGGTGTATCAACTACTTTATTTTCTAGCATACTGAAAGCTTTAAGTAACTTTCTTCGGGTATCGCGTGGCAAAATTACCTCATCGATAAATCCGCGTTGAGCAGCGGTATAAGGATTTGCAAACAACTCAGCATATTCTGCCTCTTTTTCTAATAATTTTGCTGCTGGATCTGCTGCTTCACTAATCTCTTTCTTGAAAATAATTTCTGAAGCTCCTTTTGCTCCCATTACAGCAATTTCAGCACTTGGCCAAGCAAAATTCATATCAGCACCAATATGTTTAGAGTTCATTACGTCATAAGCTCCACCATAAGCTTTACGTGTAATTACAGTAACTCTCGGAACTGTTGCTTCGCTAAATGCATATAATAATTTGGCTCCGTGAACAATAATTCCGTTCCATTCTTGGTCGGTTCCTGGTAAGAAACCTGGCACATCTTCTAAAACTAATAACGGGATATTGAAACAATCACAAAAACGTACAAATCTTGCACCTTTAATAGAAGATTTTACATCTAAACAACCTGCTAAATATTTTGGATTATTAGCCACAATTCCTATACTTCTACCACCTAATCGAGCAAAACCTACAACTATATTTTCGGCAAAATCTTTATGAATTTCAAAAAAAGAATCTTCATCAATGATATTCACAATTACATCGTGCATATCATATGGCTTATTCGCATTATCAGGCACAATAGTGTCTAATTTTTCACGTACTTCGTTACCTAAAACATAAGGCACTTTTGGTGTTGTTTCTCTATTATTTTGTGGAACATAGCTCAATAATTTTTTAATATCTTCTAAACATTCAATTCCGTTTGGAGAAGTAATATGAGCCACACCTGATTTTGTTGAATGTGTGCTAGCACCTCCTAATTCTTCTGAAGTAACTTCCTCGTTTGTAACTGTTTTTACCACATTTGGGCCTGTAACAAACATATAACTATTTCCTTCAACCATCATGGTAAAATCGGTCATTGCAGGAGAATAAACTGCTCCACCTGCACAAGGTCCAAGTATTGCAGAAATTTGTGGAATAACTCCCGAAGATTGAACATTTCTGTAGAAAATATCTGCATAACCACCTAATGATCGAACACCTTCTTGAATACGTGCACCACCTGAATCATTTAATCCAATCATTGGTGCACCGCTTTTCAGGGCCATATCCATTACTTTGCAAATTTTTTCAGCATGTGTTTCAGATAATGAACCTCCAAAAACTGTGAAATCTTGAGCAAAAACATAGACAATTCTACCATTTATTGTTCCATATCCAGTAACTACTCCATCACCATAATAGATTTCTTTCTCCATTCCGAAGTCAGTAGTTCTGTGGGTTACTAACATACCAATTTCTTCAAATGAACCTTCATCCAAAAGATACTCAACTCTTTCACGAGCAGTTAACTTCTTTTTAGCATGATGTGATGCAATTCGTTTTTCACCTCCACCTAATTTTGCTAAAGCAATTTTATCGTTTAATATTTTTATTTTATCTTCCATTTTCTTTCAATGTGTCAATTAGACAATTTGTCGATGTGTCAATTAATTTGGTAATCGTAATACTTTTTGATCTTCAAGATATTTTTGCAATGCAACCATAGCGGCAATTTCTGCTTCTGTATCTAATTTTGATTTAAGTTTTTCAGCATCATAATAGGCTTTTACAAAACCGGTATCAAAATCTCCAGAACGAAATGCTTCATGCTCCATTACAAACTTTCCGAAAGGCAAAGTAGTTGCAACACCTTCAACGTGATAATTATCGATGGCTTTAATCATTAATTCAATAGATTCTTCTCGTGTTTTTCCGTAAGTTACTAATTTGGAAAGCATTGGGTCGTAATAAATTGGCACATCCATTCCTTCTTCAATTCCGTTATCCACGCGAATTCCTTCTCCTTCAGGCAATTTATATGTACTTAAAAAGCCAACATTTGGTAAGAAATCATTCATAGAATCTTCAGCATAAACACGAAGTTCCATAGAGTGACCGTGAATTTTTAAATCTTCTTGTTTAATATCTAATGCTTCACCACGAGCCACACGTATTTGCAATTCAACCAAATCTAATCCCGAAATCATTTCTGTTACTGGATGTTCTACTTGTAAACGTGTATTCATTTCTAAAAAGTAGAAATTATGATCTGCATCCATTAAAAACTCCACAGTTCCTGCACCAAGGTAATCACAAGCACGAGCAACTTTTACCGCAGCTTCACCCATTTCTTTTCGCTTTTCTGGTGTTAAAATACATGAAGGAGCTTCTTCAACAACTTTTTGATGACGACGTTGAATACTACATTCTCTTTCAAAAATATATAAAACATTCCCATGACTATCAGCCATGATCTGGATTTCAATGTGTCGTGGTTTGGTTACATATTTTTCAATAAAAACCGAACCATCACCAAAAGCAGAAGTTGCTTCACTAATTGCACGATTCATTTGCGATTCAAAATCTTCCTCTTTTTCAACCACACGCATTCCTTTTCCACCACCACCAGCGGATGCTTTTATCAGAATTGGAAAACCAACAGCTTTTGCAGTTTTCTTTGCTTCTTCCACATCAATAATTGCATGATCCACTCCAGGAACCATTGGAATGTCATATTTCATAACTGCTTCTTTAGCCGCTAATTTACTTCCCATCATTTCAATAGCTTTCGATTTTGGTCCGATGAAAATGATGTTGTTTTTTTCGCAAGCTTCAGCAAAAGATGAATTTTCACTTAAAAATCCATAACCTGGATGAACAGCATCAACGCCTAAATCTTTACAAACTTCAATGATTTTATCACCGCGCAAATAGGATTGACTTGAAGCAGCTTCTCCAATGCAAACGGCTTCGTCAGCATATTTTACATGAAGTGCATTTCTATCGGCAGTTGAAAAAACAGCTACAGTTTTAATGCCCATTTTTTTTGCGGTTTTCATTACTCTAATGGCAATTTCACCGCGATTTGCTACTAATATTTTTTTAATTTCTTTCATTATATTTTTTGTTTCAAGTTTCAGGTTTTAGGTTAAAAAAGTCTTTGTAAAAGTTTAAATTGATGTTTACATATAATCACAAACCACAACTTGAAACTTTAAACCTGAAACAATTACTTCTATTCAAATTCAACTAATAATTGTCCTTTGTCTACAGCATTTCCTTTTTCTACAGCAATAGACTTAATAACGCCATCACGTGGTGAAAGGAAACTATTTTCCATTTTCATGGCTTCAAGAATTAATAAAGGGTCATTTTCTTTTACGGTTTGACCAACTTCTACGCTGATTTCAAGAATTAAACCAGGCATTGGTGCTTTGATTGCATTAACAACTTTGGTTCTTCCGCGCTCAATTCCCATACTTTTGATTAATTCATCTAAAGCATCTGAAATTGCAACTTCATAAGTGTTGTTATTGACTTTGATAGTATATTTTTTTGCAATAAAATCTGCTGAAACAATTTCGGCTTTATAAGGTTTACTATCTTTTAAAACATGAAATTTTGAATCTTCAACACAAATCGCATCGAGTTTTTTAAGGTCGCTTTCGGTAAATTCAAAAGTATTTGAATTGTTAACTAAAAGCTTATAATTGGCATCCATATGAGATTATTTTTAGTTGTCGTAAACTTACGAAAAGAAATCGTTTTCGAAAATGATAAATCTCATAAAAATTGTAAAAATGCTATAGCTTTTTATCGGTTTAGGTAAACCTTAATTAATTCGAGTAATTTTTGTTTTTGGATAGGTTTAGAGATAAAATTATTAAATCCTAATTTCTTTATTTTATCCAATTCTTCTTCAAAAGAGTAAGAAGTTTGGGCAATAATAGGAATTGTTGGATTGATTTTTCGAATTTCGGTAAAAGCCTCATAGCCGTCAAGATTTGGCATTTTTATATCCATTAAAACCAAATCTATTTCTTGATTTGTTTTGCAAAATTCAACAGCTTCTACTCCATCTTTTGCACGAATAATCTTGAAATTATAACTTTTTAAAATATTTTCGATGAGTAAAAAATTAATGTTATCGTCTTCAGCTACTAAAATAATTTCCTCTTTTCCCAAATTCGTAGTAACTTTTATTTCAGGAACAATTTCTTTTTTGGTTTCATTCTCATTGGCATAATTGAGTGGAATTGATACAAAAAATGTAGAACCAACACCTTCTTGAGAAGTAAAATTAATTTTTCCTCCAAGCATATCAACATACGCTTTTGAAATTGCTAAACCTAAACCAAGACCTTCATTTGCTGAAATTCCTTTTGCATTTATTTTACTAAATCGCTTAAAAATATTTTCTTGAAAGGCTTTAGGAATTCCTATTCCAGAATCTTTTACACTGAAATTAATCTTGTTGCTTTTTTCGTCAACTTCATAATCTAAAATAACAAAACCTTCTTCAGTAAACTTATAGGAATTGTTCAATAGATTGGTAACAACTTCACCTAATTTAACTTTATCAGAAATAATTTGCTTTTTAATCTGCTGTTCAGGTTTTACTAATTTAAAAGCTACTTTTTCATTACTATATAACTTTTCATACGATAGAAAAATCTGTTGGATGAACTCATCCAAATCAAAAGGCTGCAAATTTGGTTTAATTAATTGAGAATCTATTTTGGACATTTCCACCAAATCGTCAATGATTTCTAAAAGATTTTTACCACTTTGTTGAATTACTTTTATGTATTCATTTCTTTCTTTATCAGACAATTGCGAATTAGAAAGCAAATCAGAAAAACCTAAAACAGCATTCATTGGAGTTCTAATTTCGTGCGACAAATTCATTAAAAAAGCAGATTTTAATTTATCGCTTTCTTCTGCTTTATTTTTAGCAATTTCTAATTCTTTTGTTTTTGCTTGATTTTCTTCAAATAGTTTTCCGATGTATCTAAATTCTCCTTTAATATTTTTTAAAGATTGAATCGAACTTGCATCACCGGTTTTTAATATTTTCTTAATAAAGCTCAAAGGCAATTTAGACCATTTATTTGCGTAATAATAATAGATAACCCAAGATAAAATTAAGGCAATGGTAATAACTATTAATATGTATTTTGTTATCCAAAAATCGATATTAAAAGCTCTTTTATAAATTAGATGCTTAATAACTTTATTGTTATAATCTTTTAATGGCATCACTAAATAAACAGCTTTTGATTTTACTTCTGGATGCTTAAAAAAATCGATATTTGATGTACTTATTTTTTCAAAATTGGCAAAATACTCATTGTCTAATAATCTTGCCATAAAAAAACAGCCTGATGGTTTTGTTTTATTTTTATAAGGATCATCTGATGGATGAATGGTTGCAGCACAGATTTCTACAACTCCTTCAGGTATTTTTAAATAAAATTTATCAACTTTTTTCTTTAATAATTTATCAATTGCTTCTTGCGGAATAAATTTTACGGTCTTAATTTTTGGTGAAGAAACTTTTGTTATAAAATTACCTTTAGTATCATAAACACAAACATATTCAACTTTATAAGTATCCAAAACATTAGCAACCGATGAATTGAACCATTTGATATCTTTTGTTTTTACAAAATCAACAAATTCATCCCAATAGGTTATTTCGACTGCTAAAGAAGTGTAATTTTCGGAATTTAATTTAACTAACGAATTGATTTCGTTTTTGTAGATTTTATTACTTGAGTCATAAATTTCTTTCTCTTGTACTTTCATATAATAGTACAATGAAGCTACTAAGACTAACAAAGCAAAAGACATCAGCGAAAGCAAGCTAATTACTCTTGTATAGGTAGAATCAACATTTTTAGAGAAAAAAAACTTCACATCGAGTTGAATTAGATGTTAAATTTATACTTTTTTTTCAATAAAAATAAAATATTAAATAAAAAACAATCGCTATTTAGTAAAAATTCTACAAAGTTAACAAAGAAGTGCTTCTTAAAATTTGAATTGGTTTACTGTACCAAAACAATTCAAAATCTTCAAAATGTGTTTCAAAATCAGATTTTAATTGAGAAAAAGTGATTTTATTTTCAGTATAAACCGAAATTTTCTCTAAAGTTTCAACCAACCATTTACCTTCTTCTGCATTTAGAGAAATATCATAAGTTTGGGTTTTATCATGAAACGTAAATTTCATCATTTCCCAAGAATTTCCTTTTTTCGATTTGGTGAAGATTTCTGTTTGAGGTTTTCCTCCTATCCAGACAATTTTAGCACTGGATTTTGTAGAGAAATTTTGTTCTTTTTGAAGACAATTATAAATAAAATCAGATGGAATTTTTGTTTTTGGAATTTTGAAATCGAACCAATCTTGTAAATCGTAATCGAAACAGATTCCGTGCATGTAATTGAATAATGATTTCTTTAATCCAAAACTGAATTTATCGTGATTGATTCCGGTTTTGTCTTTAAAATTGATGTCGTTGTTAGCAAACGTAATTTCATTTTGTTCTGGAATTACTCCGAATTCTTCAGGAAACATTCCCACAGGAGAATGCGCTGTCATCGCAAATTGATGCCAAAAACCGCTTTGTAAAACACCCAATTCAAACAATTGACGCACCATTTCCAAACTATCTACCGTTTCTTGAATGGTTTGTGTTGGATAACCATACATCAAATAAGCATGCACCATAATTCCTGATTCGGTGAAATTTCGGGTAACTTGAGCTACTTGTTCAACGGTTACTCCTTTTTTGATTAATTCTAAAAGTCGGTCCGAAGCCACTTCTAATCCACCAGAAACTGCGATACAACCTGATTCTTTCAATAACAAACATAAATCAGCTGTAAAACTTTTTTCAAAACGAATGTTAGTCCACCAAGTGACTACTAATTTTCGTTTGATGATTTCCAAAGCTACTTCGCGCATTAAAGCTGGCGGCGCTGCTTCATCTACAAAATGGAATCCGTTTTCGCCTGTTTGAGCGATTAACTCTTCCATTCTGTCGACCAAAATTTTTGCAGCAATAGGCTCGTACAACTTTATATAATCTAAAGAAATATCGCAAAACGTACATTTTCCCCAATAGCAACCATGTGCCATGGTAAGTTTATTCCAACGACCATCGCTCCACAAACTGTGCATTGGATTGGCAATTTCTATGACCGAAATGTATTTATCTAACAACAAATCAGAATAATCTGGTGTACCAACTTCTGCTTGTTTGTAATCGTGACGTGTAGTGTTATTTTTATAAACGACTTGATTATTTTCTAATAGAAAAGTTCTTTTTAAAGGCTTCTCGACTTGACTCGATGTGACAAAATCATATAACAATTCAACTGGGAGTTCGCCATCATCTAACGTGATAAAATCGAAGAATTCAAAAACTCGATTATCTTTTAATTCGCGAAGTTCCGTATTTGGAAAACCACCTCCCATCGATAATTTTATGTTAGGATAATTGGCTTTTATAAACTGAGCACAACGAAAAGCGCTATATAAATTTCCAGGAAATGGAACTGAAATTAAAACCAATTTCGGTTGTACTTCTTCAATTCTTTCTTTGAGAATTTTGATTGTAATTTCGTCTATGAAAGTTAACTCGTTTTGCAAGTGATTGTATAACTCATCAAACGAATTCGCGCTTCTTCCTAAACGTTCTGCATAGCGACTGAAACCGAAATTTTCATCAATACATTCTACAATAAAATCGGATAAATCTTCTAAATATAAAGTTGCTAAATGTTTTGCTTTGTCTTGCATTCCCATCGAACCAAACGCAAATTCCATATCGTCTAATTGAGCAAAACGAGATGCTTCAGGTAGAAAATTTCCTGAACAAATTTGACGAGCTAACGATGGATTTTTTCCTTGAAGAAAAGCGATTACGGAATCTATAGTTTTGATATAGTCGTTTTTGAGAGAATAAATTCGTTGTGAATTAGGTTCAAATTCTTGAAACTTGAAACCTGAAACTTGAAACAAACTTTCTAATCCTTCTTTGGAAAACAATTCTAAAATCACTTCAATACCTAAATCCATTTGGAAAGCCGAAATGTTTTTGGTATTCAAAAAACCTTTTATATAAGCCGTTGCTGGATAAGGAGTATTCAGTTGGGTAAAAGGCGGTGTGATTAAGAGAATGTTTTTCAATGGATATATTTTGAGCAAAAATAAGGCTTTTTATCAAATCCTAAGAGCTTGTTAAAGGCAATTTAGAAAAGTAAAAAATTAGTACTTTAGCAAAAAATAATTCTAAAATGCCAAACGACAATGTAACCTATCAAAATTCGGGATATTTTTCTAAACTAATTGTTGATTATTTGGATGAAAAATCTGAATTGCAATTGTTGTACAATCGTTTTCCAAAAATTGAGAATTTTAAAGGTCAAATTGAGGAAAAAGGCAAAAATTTTCCGTTTGAAAACCGCCAAATTTTGGTTTCGGCATTAGAAAAACAACATGAAAATTTTGAAATTTCAGAAAGTACTTCACAAAATATTCAGCTTTTAAAACTTTCAAATACCTATACAATTACAACGGGTCACCAGCTGAATTTATTTACTGGACCTTTGTATTTTTTATACAAAATTGCTTCTACTATTAATCTGTGTAAAAAATTAAGACAAAAATATCCTACTCAAAATTTTGTTCCCATTTATTGGATGGCAACAGAAGATCATGATTTTGATGAAATCAACTATTTTAATTTCAAAGACAAAAAATTTAGATGGAACCGAGAAAGTAATGGACCCGTTGGACGTCTTCCTACAGAAGGATTAGATTTGGTTTATGAAGCTTTTTCAAAAGAAATTGGATTGGGAAATAATGCAAAATATCTACTTGATTTATTTAAAAAATCATATTTAGAACATCAACATTTAGCCGATGCAACTAGATTTTTAGCAAATGAATTATTCAAAAACGAAGGATTAGTTATTATTGATGGTGATGCTAAGGAATTGAAAAAACTTTTTGTTCCGTATGCTAAAAACGAATTAATACAACAAACTTCTTTCAAAAAGGTTAATGAAACTCTTCCTCTTTTAGAAAAATATACTATTCAAGTAAATCCAAGAGAAATCAACCTTTTTTACATTCAAAACGAGTTAAGAGAACGCATTATTTTTGAAAACGGAAATTACGTTATCAATAATACGAAACTAAAATTTACCGAAAAAGAACTTTTAATTGAATTAGAAAATAACCCAGAAAACTTTAGTCCTAATGTTATTTTAAGACCATTATATCAAGAGATTATATTGCCAAATTTATGCTACATTGGTGGAGGAGGCGAAATTGCGTATTGGTTGGAATTAAAATCAAATTTTGAAGCAAATAATATTGCTTTCCCAATGCTTTTGGTTCGAAATTCCGTGCTCTTAGTTACAGAAAAACAAGCATCAAAATTGGATAAATTAAATTTAACTTGGAACGAAATTTTTATGGCTCAACAATTACTTTCTGATAAAAAAACAAAAGATTTTTCAGCATTTACCATCGATTTTTCAAAACAAAAAACAATTCTAAAAAAACAATTTGAAGCCTTACATGAAATCGCACTTCAAACTGATAAATCATTTACAGGTGCA
>Ga0209800_10001885_pt1 | contig 19908 bp, 20 predicted proteins | sample Higcelweek8metaG_FD_187174 | JGI IMG/M metagenome (GOLD analysis project Ga0209800, IMG submission 187174) | Freshwater pond sediment microbial communities from the University of Edinburgh, under environmental carbon perturbations - High... | ecosystem: Environmental > Aquatic > Freshwater >...
ACAACCGTGCCGAACGGGCCATTCGCCCGTTCGTCATCGGGCGCAAAGCCTGGCTGTTCAGCGACACGCCCAAAGGCGCGACGGCCAGCGCCCACCTTTACAGCCTGGTGGAAACCGCCAAGGCCAACGGGCAGGAGCCCTACGCCTGGCTGCGCCATGTGCTCGAGCGGTTGCCGACAGCGCAAAGCGTCGAAGACTACGAGGCGCTGCTGCCGTGGAACTGCACTCCGATGGCGCCACTGTAAAAGACCGGCTCGGCCGTCAACAGGTGGGGTTTATGGATCGCTTTCTCTTGGCCGGAGTCGCGCAGCGACTGAACCGCCCGCTCCAGGTAAACCGTGCTCCACAGGATGATGGCCGTCACCACCAGGTTGAGGCCACTGGCTCGGTAACGTTGGTTTGATGGACGACCCAAGCGAAGGCCGCTCATTCGCAGAAAGCGTGAGCCGGCGCCGATGGAATGCAGGTCGGCGCGGATCAATGCAGATTCATTCGCAGTTAATGCTGGTTGGCCGGTTCGGTCAGTCGCTGTTAATCCCGGTCGAAAATCGCCTTGATTGCAGGTCGGACCGTTTTCGTTTGCAGGTCGTTACAGGTAGGTGCTGGCGTCTGCCCGCAGGGACACGACCAGCACGTCCGCCCAGGTGGCCAGTTGCACGATGGAGTCGAAATACGGGTAGGGAACCTCCGGGCGGGTCTTCCTGCCGTGGTAGCCGACCTCCATGTCGAAGGCCGCGGCGCGCCTGGCGACGTTCAGGCCGATGGCGCCCAGGCCGCAGATGCCCAGCTTGCGGCCGGTCAGTCCGCGCACGGGTTGCATGCGCTCGCCGGCGTTGCCCTGCCAGCGCCCGGCCTCCAGGTATGCGCGGGCAGAGGAAAGATTCCTGACGCTCGAGATCAGCAGGCCCATCGCCAGATCGGCCACGCTTCTGGCGTTCGCCGCGGGACTGTTGGTCACGACGATGCCGCGTTCCCTGGCGTGCTCCAGGTCGATGCCGTCGTAGCCGCTGCCCAGGCAGCAGATCAGTCCCAGTCGCGGGAGCCGGGCCAGCGCCGCCGCCGGCATGCGCGTCGAGCCGAAGGCGACGACGATGCGGATGTCCCCGGCCAGCTCTGGCGGCAGCGCGGCGATCGCCGCGTCGAAGTCGGCGGTCTCCGCCTCGATCACCCTGAAGCGGGCTTTCAGGTGTTCATGAAATGGCTCGGAAACACGTGAGGCGAGGAGAATGGTGGGCTGCATGAAGGTTTCTCGTTGGGGGCGATTGCAAGGGTTGCAAAACGACGACTTACAGGATGCACTCCCATCGCCCCTGCCGTCACCGCTTCGCATAGACGGTGCCACGCGCGGCAGAGCAGCCGCAGCGCGTTGGCAAAGCTTCTGCCACTCATGGGAGCCGGGGCTGGGATGCCATGCCGCCGCTCAAGGCAGAACTCGCCGGCCCTCCCTCGCAAATTTGCGATCCCCTGCCCCCTGCTCAGTTTTTGACCGCCCCATGCTGGCGCGCACCCCACGTGAGGCCGGCCGCGTTTTCCACAGCTTTACTCACCAAAGCTGGGGATAAAAACATCAACGAGCTGGTGGATGAAAAATAAATACTCATCTCGCTTATAAACCAAAACTCCAGTTTTACTGCAAGTTATACCGTTTTAACTCTTTGAGGCTAACTCTATTTTATTTGTTGTAAGCATCTGAGGATAACATCTTCTCGACACATGCCCGTGAAAGCCATCTGATACATGTTGGCTTACACGCTAAAGTTTTGAAAAATTTTACTTCATGCATTTACATCACTATAGAAATCTCCGAGCAAGTCCTTTTTGGACTCTATGGGAATCGCTGGAAGCCACGCAGTTATTTGACTTGTTTTTCGAACTCTGACTTATTCGGAGTTTCCTATACGCTCCTCTCCTCTAGTAAATAGAGCCGGGGAGTAAAACTCTCTACATCGATATAAAAATCCAGAAACTCCGACTGAAGCTGGTGGCCATACCATCCGTCACACATGCCAAACTCAAATCCAAATGCAGACTCCTCTCCATCACGCCACCATCCATCATCCATAATATGGCGTATGTTCTGAGATGCTAACCTGTCAGCTAATTGACCAGGAATAGCAAGAAAAGGACGTTGAGATGTATATCCTTTACTCTCCAACCTTATCAAGGCTTTGATAAATTGAAAAATCTCCCCATGACCAGTATGTAGATAGCTCCTAACAGGTTCGGGGAACTGCGCAATGCTATTTTTATCAACTTTCATCTGGTCTACCTCAAAAGTAGACCGCCCTAGAGTAAAATAAGCACTTACAAAACTGGCATCCGAGATCTCTACAGGACAATCTTTAGCATTGTCGTACACCGTCCATCCTTGCTCGACGCTGTCTGGATTCACAAGCTCCCCTTGACTATTGAAATGGAGCTGAAGACCTGAGTTTAAGTCCTCAAAAATTTTTCTAGAAAATTCACCTTTAAAACAGTGCTCCCTGTCTGGGTTAAAACCATTATCTTGGTAGTGTCGAATTATTTTTATCACCTCATCCCCACTAGCTTTTCCATCAGCCTTCGCAATCAACTCCCAAACTTTTTCCCATCGAGGCACGATCTGTAGGCTAACAGAATAAGAGCCTATATTGTCCCGGCTATCGAGCCTGTTCTTATCAAGCCTATCACTAAGCTCACATATCTTATGCTTCAACTCTATTCAAATGACTCCAAACAAAATAAATCATTATGAAAGCCAAAAATATGAGAAATAAATATTTATCCATTTTTATCTCCAAAATCCAGATCTCTCATACTCCATTAATAGCCCCTACGCCACATTATGATGCAGCAAGTAGCCCGGCCGTCCTGCTGTGCGGGTTTCGCTGTCTACCGTACCAAAAGTGTCTATTGCTCGTATAAATCGCAATGTCTTCGAGCTCTTCAAAGTACACATCCGACTCGTGACACGTGTTTCACACCAAAATATTCTTGCCACTCTCAGCAAGCTGCTGCTCATACATTACCCGGTTCACCAAACACCAGGCCGCCCGGTAGCCATGGATATACTCGAAGCGCTCGCCGAATGGATCGATCAGGTAAAAGGGATGCTCCTTGAAGCGCAAACCCCCAGACGAATATTTTTCGCTGTGAATCCAGATCGTGTCATTGATGGTGGATATGGAACCCAAATCGCCCCAGGCGTAATTAGCCCCAGCACAAAAAATTCCCTCCGGTTTTATCTTGAACAACTCCATGAGTTTACCTGGTGCGATTTGCGAACAACCGTATGCAGTTCCCTCGGGAATTATCGGGGGCCAGAGTCTGCCGGGTGCCACTTCTCGAAACTCCATGTTATCGCTCTCTATTCTTGAGTTTTAATTGGTTACAGCCGTTGCAGGTTTAATGCACCTCCAGCACCGGCTCGCCAAGACGCCAAACACCGCCAACGATAGCAGGACCATCGGCCTCAGCCCCGCACAGGCACTCTCTCACCCGTGAAGCGCCCACAAGGCCCCTGCGGGACCACCTGCCCCAGAACAGCCTGCCTGGGTATCCCTCGCCACCCATTGCCCATCATGCTCACCTGGGCACCACCTGCTGATCGGTGTCCCTGCACCTGAGCCATTCGCTTCGCTGGGGGACCACCCACTCGATCACCCGCTCGAGCTACCACCAGCCTCTCGCCGACCACCCACCGCCCTGGCTCACCTCCGAACAGCCTGCCAGGGTATCCCTCGGCTGCCCCTGATGCCCGACAAACGATCGGCACCCAGTGACACGCTCGATTCGATCCGATGGACTTCCCCCGCAGCTCAACCTGATCGCCCAGCGGATTTTCTCCTCTCGAATCCGGCCCCTTCCGCCAGGCAAAAATCCCGCTGCCAGACCATCGCTCCGCCCCTGGGGATGACCCTTCCGAGTACCCCGACGCCGAGCAAATTTCCGCTGCGCGACACAGTGGTCTCCGACCCGCTTCGCGACACAAAATCGGGGAAAACAGCTGACAGGCCTATAACTATTTATTTCAGTCTGCCGGCTCACTGACATAACAAACTCCGTATTTTCAGCTGTCTTTGGCCAATCAGTGAAAACGGCCCGCCCAATCAGTGAAAGCCGCGTGGTTACTGGCTTTCAGCAATTTCGACTGGGGCATTGCCGGATTTGGATGAGCCAATCAGTGAAAACGGCCCGATCCAATCAGTGAAAGCCTCGGCCAATCAGTGAAAACAGCCCGCCCAATCAGTGAAAGCCGCGCCAGCTCTAGGCTCCAGCCATTTCGACTGAAAACAGGTTGGGGTTAGGTGAGCCAATCAGTGAAAGCGGCCCGATCCAATCAGTGAAAATGGCCCGCCCAATCAGTGAAAGCCGCGTCAGCTCTGGGCTCCAGCCATTTGTGGCACTCACAACACCTCACTCTGAGCCAGGCCATCAACGACCAGGATCTTCTGGTAGCGCCCCGTCCAGGCCAGGATGGTCTTGCGCATCGCTCGGTTCTCCGCGGCCAGCTGGCGCAGCTCCGCCAGCCGGCTTTCGTAGTTCCTCACGATCCGAAGGAGCGTGCCTTTCACGAAGCTGAACGCCCCCTGTGGGTATTTGTGGCGTGGCCCTTTCGGGATCTTCCGCGTCACGGCATTTCCTTTTCCCTCCTCCCGGACGTAGTGCACCCGAACCCAGTAGAAGCCCCAGGCGTTGGGACTGATTTGCTGGACTGCAATCAGGGCCGGCACATGGTTTTTCCCCTCCCCGGCCAAGTGCCGCTGAGCCTGCTCGAAATACTGCTCGGCGAGGTGCCTGGCCCGCTCCACGATGTCCTGGTAGGCGGCATCGAGGAATTCAACGGACTGCTCGGTCATTCGGTCGGTATCGATCATTGCTCATCTCCCCTATGGCTGGGAGGCATTGTCGGAAAGGCCGGCGATTTTGTGTGGCCCTTTCAAGCCACTTTTTGGCTTGAAAGGGCCACACAAGCCCCGCTCCGATGTGGATCATCGCAAGTGCGTCGTCATTCCAAGGCCATTTGGCAACCGTCTGGTGCTCGAGCTCGCCCGGGCAATGGAAGGAGTCTGCTTGCCGTGCCCCTCGTCGTCATTTGACGGCCGTTTGGCAACCGTTTGATGTCGCCAGGGCGGACTTGGGATTGGCGAAGGCCCCCTTAGCATGAACCCGTCGTCATTTGACGGCCGTTTGGCAACCGTTTGATGCCGCCAGGGCGGACTTGGGATTGGCGAAGCCCCCCTTAGCATGAGCCCGTCGTCATTTGACCGCCGTCTGGTGTGCAGGCGTTGCACCTTACCGAATCGAGGAGTGTTTCCATGAGCAAGAAAGTTGGACTGGATATTGGCTACAGCAACGTGATCGCCGTCTACAGTGGGGATTCCGGCAACCAGGAGTCCATCGTGAGGCCAGCGCGTGCCACGCCGCTGAACGCTCTGCCCAGGGATAGCGGCCTGCGCGCCGGCGAAGTCATCGTGGAGGTGGACGGACAGCCGTGGGTCGCCTTTGCCGGCCCGGGCCGGGCGGGCGATCGGGAGCTGCACAAGGATTACACCGCGTCCGACTATTATCAGGCGCTGTTCAAAGGAGCACTTCTCAATGCCGCCTGCAATAGCGATGTAGTCGACACGCTGGTAACCGGACTTCCGGTCTCCCAATACCACGACAAAAGTTATGTTCGAGCCCTCAAGGAGCGAATGACCGGGCGTCACCGGATCAGTCCGAAGATCGAAATCGATGTCAGGCAAGTTGAAGTCGTGCCCCAGCCGGTAGGCACGCTGACCGATGTCTACTGCACGAGCGAGCATGCCGAAGTTATCGAAGAGTCCGTGGTGCTGGTCATCGACCCCGGATTCTTCAGTGTGGACTGGGTGGTATTCATACAGCGCGAACTGGCCACCAAAACCAGCAACTCCAGCCTCAAGGCCATGTCGGTATTGCTGGAGACCTGTGCCGAAGAAATTGCACTGGACTACGGTGGTAATCCGGGAACCGACAAAATCGAGTGGGCACTTCAGGAAGGCAAGAACAGCATCATGTTGTTTGGCCGGAAAGTCGATCTGCCCGACTATCTGAAACGCGCTTCGGATCGGGTCATCCCGACCGTCATGCGTGAAATCAAACAGGAACTGCGCAAGCTGGAGAACCAGGTGGTGGACTGTGTGATTCTCGGCGGTGGCGGCGCTTCCCTGTATGAAGCGTATGCCCGCCAGGAGTTTCCCTCGGCGCTGATCCTGTGCTCTTCCGACATCATCCGCAGTAACGCACAGGGTTTCTGGCATATCGCCCATTCCTGAACACGGAAGTTCGCCGAGGAAAACATATGAGACTGCAGGTCAGAGTGACGCCGGTTCATCAGGAATTGCTGGAGCATCTGGAGAGCATCGACAAGGAATATCGCGGCAAGCGATTGGTCGCCCTGGCAGCCATGCAACTGCACGAGATGAAAACTACTTCCTCCATTCAGGAGCGCACGATTCAAACGCCGGCTATTCAAGAGCAATCCATTCAAGAGCATCCGCCGGCAACCGAGTCGGACGACAATTCGAAACCCAGGGTTCAGCAACGCACGGCCCCCAAATGGTTGTCAGGCCAAGAACATGAAAAGGAATAAAGCGAGTTCGATCATCCTGTTGGCTGTTTCCATCCTCAGTGGGACTTCTGCCTATTCGGGTGGGTTCAGCCTGAAAGGTACGACATGGGAACGTGCCGCCGCCTCTGCCGCCTGCAAGCCCGATCCCTTGTTGCTCTATTCGCTGGCGCTGCAAGAATCAGGGCATGCCGTGAAAAGAGGATTCGTTGCCCCCCACCCCTATGCACTGCGCAACGCGCCCAGTGGGGCACATTATCCAGAAACACTGGACGACGCCAAATCGGCCTTGCAGCGATATATAGCGGAAGACCGGCTGACCGATATTGGTATCATGCAGATCAACTACCGCTGGAATGCTCATCGCGTCAAGGACCCGCATGAGCTGTTGAATATGGAAGTCAATATCCGCGTGGCCGCCGATATTCTCTGCGAGTCGATCAGGAGCAATCCGGTCGACCTGCAACTTGCAATAGGCGGATACCACACCATGAACCCCAGACGTAATGTTCAAGCGAGGGCCTACGCGCAAAGCGTGTTGAAGATCTGGCGGTCTCTGAAACGGTTGAACGCAGGAGCGTGACGATGCTGAAGATCAACAAGGGAATGGCACAGATGTGCTTGCGCTGGTTTATCGAAGGCACCGACTACAACATGGTGCACCAGTCGCAACGGATACACTCCGAGGACCTGGCGTATCTTTCCACGATATCTCCCGAGCGTCTCGAGGCGCTGGACATGCTTCCGGTTTCCCTGTTCCGGGTCAATTACAGAAGCCTGGATGCAAAGGATACCGGCTGCGGCAAGTTGGAGAACGAAGCGTTCAGAGAGACCGTGTACCGCATTTCCATGTTGACCGAGATCCAGAACTTCGCACTCCGCAACCAGCTCCACCCGCTGGTGGCCATCGGCTTCGACGAGGACGGCTACAGCCGATTTTCGAATGCCGACTTCCAGCAACGGCAGGCGTATGTGTACCGGGGCGAATTCACCATCCAATCGCGGGTGCGCATCAAGAAGCTCAACCTCGACCCGACGGACAAGATCGCTCTGCTGCAGGATACCTGCGCGATCCTGCTCGCCGAGTTCCGCTACCTGAAAGCGAACAAGCCGGAACACCTCGGGCCGGTGGCCGACTTCAACCGCGGCCTGATGTCGCTGGACGAGATTGCCGACCAGATGCTCAAGGCCCAGATCCAGCCGAAGCTGGTCGCCGCGCACACCGGGCATAATGAGCAGTGGATCGATGGCAAGAAGCGGGCAAAGGTACGCTCCGGCAAGATCTACAACTCCAAGAGTGGCCGTATCCGCTCCGCCGAGCGGACGATCGCCGAGCAGCCGTTTCACGCACTGCTCTATCTTGCCTGCTACCTGCTGCTGGCGGCCGGTAGGGAGCAGACCCTGAACGCCAGGGCAGTGATCAAGGCCCACGAGGAGTATTGCAAGCTGTGTTCAAACCTCGGCATCGCCTACGACGATCTGCTCCTGGCCTCGAATGCCTTCCGGCTCAGCAACGCGATCAAAACCCAGGAGGCCAGACTGATGGAGTGCTCTCATTGCAAGCAGCTGGATGTGCAAACCATCGTCTCCCCTCACAAGTGCTCGTGGTGTGGATCATAGTCCCGGCCAGGCGAGGCGTTCCCAAGGTCGCCGCCATCTCTGGTAGGGTTCCGCCCGGCATTCGTCTGGGCCGGACATGGCCATTGGCATGGACTGGCCGGCGGCAGAGGCATTCACGGCTCACGAGGGAATTCTTCTTGGGATTTCACGGTTGCCAGGGGAAATAGACGTAACAAGCAGGGAGAAAATTTTCGATGAGAAACGACAAGGTTCAATGCCAATGCTGCGGCAAGTGGATGGTGCCACGGCCGATCTTCAGCCGGGGAATATGGAGCAATGGCTGGAGAGTTGGTGGCGGCCGGGTCATCGGTAGCATTTGCCCCTTCTGCCTGGACGAGGACTGGGATGGAGTCGAGCGGGTGCATCGCGGTGTGCTGTTCAAGACAGTGGCTCTAGTAATATCCGTATCAATCACCTACGCCTGCCTATTTATATATTATTCGCCAATGTATTTATTTTTTTCGCCACGACCATCAGGCAAAGAAATCACAGATTGGCTTTTTGGTATTTGTTTGGTGGGTGCCGTCTACTCAGGATACCGAGCTTATAAATGGTTGGTTAATACAACAAAACTACCGTTTTAAATGGACGAGCATATAAAAGAATGGGGCGCTAAGCGCCCCACTTTCCCTACTCTTGGTTTTCTCCTCCTGCTTGCTGCTCTCTTTCCAGCTTATGGCGTGCCCGGTATTCTCGATCCCACTCCTTCAGTCTTTCAATGCCTTCACCCACGCTTTCCTTCCCTGTGCTATAGGCATCAGCCACACCACTAACAACTTGTTTAGCCCCCACAACAAGAGTGTTGTTTCCATTGATTTCCAGAAGATTCTTGCCCGTGTCCGTAACTGGAGTTGCCGACTTGAGCTTGGTCTTCGGCGCCTCCAGCCCCTGATCCGGAGCGGCCTTCACCAGGGCTGAATGGGTCTCTGCCGAGTCCTGAACGACCGCCGTGTTGTTGTTGTGGTTGTCCTGGATAATCTGGCGACCATTCTCCTTGGTGTTCTGATACCCCGAACTGGCCATGTCCACTTCAGAGCGGTACTTATCTCTGGCATCCCCCCACAGGCTGTCGAACCGCTGTTGCAGCCCGTCCGCACCGGCGATCGGCTTGTCGAGGCCGGCATGCTCCGTGGCATTCCCCGCCTCCACCCCGAAGTTGAACGGCGAGAACTCCGAGCTGACCAGCTCGCCCATCCGTCCCGTCTGGATCATGTGCAGCGTGGCCGCGGCGATCTGCCGCTCGTGCAGGTCGGAAGATACCCCCTGGACCGTGGCCGTCCCCATGAGCGAGCGGATACTGTCCCGGTCGTCTAGGCTGCGCCCGGCCATATCGAGCATGCCCCGCGCCGCCTCCTCCCGGGACTGGCCGCTGTTCTGGATGGAGAGCGCCGCGGCGGTGCCCAGGTTGAGGTTCTGCCCGGCGCCCCACCCTTCGCGCTGGGACTGAGCGGTTCGGTAAGCTTCCTGAGCCGACCTGGCCGACGCCAGCGACTTCGAGACGGTCTCGCCGCTCGAGCTCTGCGACATCGCCTGGCTGTTGCTGGTGAAGGCATCGGCGGCGTTGAACACCGTGCCTTCGCTCATGCTGGCCTGCACCGCCTGCTGAAGCTGGCTCATGGCCTCACGGGCCTCCTGCTGCTGTGTCGAGGACATATTTCGGAACTGCTCGCTATCCTCCAACCGGACCCCGGCCACCCCATAGGGGACGGAGGCGCCCACCGACATGCCGTAGGCTCCTTGAGCGACCATATCCTGGCTGATGCCCAGCGAGTTCAGCTTGCGCGCCGCCTGCTGATAGACCGCATTCGTGGACAGCCCCAGGCTGGACTGCATCTGCTCGCCCAGGCTCGCCAGGGTCTGACGCCCCTCCGCGGTGGACGACATCTGCGTGAAGCCCGCCTGCAGGTTCTGCTGCAACTGGGCCGTTTGCGTTTCCGCCGCCGTGCGGCTGCTCTCCACGACCGCGTCTGCCGCCTGCTGCGCGGAAATCTGCGGCCCGGTTTCACGCATCCCGGTCCGCGCCACGCCCTGGGTCACATGATCGCCGGTATACATCGGCGAGGTGTTCAGGACGGGAGCCGGCTGACTCGCGCGCGGCAGCACGTCCTCCGAGCGGAATTTTTCCGCTGAGGTTGCCTGCCCCATCACGGAGTTGAGGACCATGCTCGAGCCGGACACGATGAACAGCGCCAGCGGCGGTACCGACGCGGCGAGCAGGCCTCCGACGCCCAGCGCCTTGGTGATCGCCTGGTCCATGTCGAGCACCTGCAGCATGGCAAAGCCCTCGCCGGTGGCATCGTAGCTGGCCAGAATAGAGTCCATCTGCGCGCCGGCGTACCAGATGGTGAAGGCGTTGACGATGGTCAGCAGCGGCATCCACAGTCCCACCGCCAGCGGCAGGATCAGGTATTTGCCCAGCACCGACAGGCCGGGCCGCCCCAGCATGAGGGCGAACGCCATGAAGGGTGTCATGGCGTACAGCAGCCCTTCGAAGAAGGAAATCATCGGCCGCATGTAGTTCTTGAAGGAGTCGCCCTTGCCGGCCCACTGGATCTCCTGCTGGTTCAGGGACTCGCGCAGCGCCATGGCGGCGCGCTTCTCATGCCAGTGCTCGAGGGCTTTCACCCGCGAGTCGTTGAAGATCGGCATCACCAGGGCGGTCATCACGTACTGCTGGGCCGACTTGCCGCTCATGGAAAAGCTCTGCAGGGCTTGCTCGGCCGACCCATCCACATCGCCACCGTCGACCATGCGCCCGGCGGCCCGGTCTTCGGCGAACCCCTTGTTGAGGATGTCGCCCAGCACGGCCTCGTAGGCGTCCGGCAAGGTACTGTCGAGGTAGCTCTTGGCCTCCGCGCAGCTCTTCAGGGGCTGGGCCCCCGATCCGTCATAAACGTAGACGTATTGGGAGGTGGAGACGTTGGACATCAGTTGCGCCAGGCTGCCGGCCCGGTAGAGCTGATCGATGCCCTGCTCGTTGCGCAGGGAGACCGGGTTGAGGGTGCAGAAGGTCAGGTATTCGTCGAGGGTCTTCGGCAGGCTGTGCCCCTCGCTGGCCTTGTAGGTCTGGAACTGCTCCAGCGCCAGCGGATTGCGCAAGGCATCGCGGACACGGGTCAGCGAGGTCAGGCTGGAGAACAGGCCGTACTGGGTCATGCCCGGCGTGGAAAAGGCCTGCTCGGAGACCTTGCTGATGTCGTAGGAAATCGTCGACAGCACCGAGCCCACGAAGGCTGGCCCCAGGGAGACGTTGTCGACGACCCGCACCTGCCCGGTCACGGTGTCCTCGATGGTCACGGTGGTCGTCGGCCCGTAGAACACCATGTAGAGCACCAGCATGACCCCGACTTTCTGAAACGGGATCGCCTGGCCGTTGAACACGGCCTGGAAGGCGATCAGCACCAGCCCCAGGATGGCGCCGATCTTCGCCAGGTCCTCGGCATGGCCGCTGCCGGTGATCATCGCCGAGGCGTTGAGCATCATCTCCAGAAACTCGGCGCTGCCGACTGTGTAGATAGGTAGATCCATGATGCGCTCCTTCGATCAGCCGGCGTGCGAAGCCGTGGTGCCTTGCGGCAGCTTGCCCGGGTCCGAGTTCGGCGCCGTCTCGAGCAGGTCCAGCGCCTGCTGGTCGGCATCCTTGTAGCCCCCGTAGCTCAGCAGCAGATCCCGGTACTCGCCCATCACCCGGTTGCGGGTGTCGCGCAGGTTCTCGAGAGCGTTCACCGAGTCGGCCATGGTCATGCTGGACAATCCTTGCTCGGTGACATCGAGCAGCTGGATGACGAAGGAGGTGATCGCGTCCGCCGCCAGCAGCTGGGCGTAGTTGCCCAGGTAGTCGTAGCCGGCCTGCGCGCCGTTCTTCTGGACGATTCTCAACAGATGCACGCCGATGCGGCTGCGGGTCAGCCAGTCCAGACGGGTGCCGTCCGACGGGGTGGCATTGTTCCGGGCGAAGCGCTCGAACACCTGGTTCTGCTGCAGGTCGTCGACGATCTTGGCGGCCAGCCCTTTGAAGGTGCCCAGGGTGCGCGTGCTGGGCTCCAGGCACTGGTCGAGATCGTCGGAAGCGCAGTCGTAGACCCGGGTGGTGGTGTCGTCGTTACCCTCGACGAAGATGCGCAGCGCATCCTTGTCGATCAGCCGCGGGATCGGCTGGGGCACGAAGGTCTCGCCCCCGTCGTCGTCCGCGGTCAGCACCACGTTGTAGCTGCCGACCATCGAGAGGATGAATTCGGCGTTTTCCTCGCTGCCATACAGGACCTGGCTGCTCAGCCCGGTCTTGAGCATGGCGCACCAGAGGATGTTGCCGGTATCGGTGCAGGCCTTGGCCTTGCCGCTGCTCGCCAGGCGCTTGGCCGGCGACTCCTCCTGGGTCGACTTGGAGGCGAACAGGTCGGTCGCCACGTTTTCCAGCACGCCGCCGAGGGCCGACTTCAGGTCGCGCTTTTCCGCAAAGGCATCGGCGGCCCCCGACACGACGCCCTGCGCCAGCTGGCAGCTGTTGGAGAACATCTGGTTGAGCGACTGGATTTTACCCGTCAGGTTGCGCAGCACGCCGTTGGTGGCCGAATCCATGGCCTCCATCGCCAACTCGAAGGCGAAACCCGACACCACCCCCACGGCGTTGGAGGCGACGTTGCGCATCAGCGCCACGAACTCCTCGCCATTGATGAAGGAGAACGAGCCGGTGTAGAGGTTGATCCCCCCGCAGCCGCCCTTGGCCGACGGCGCGGTGATCGAGACGAGGTTGGCGGTCGAGATCCGGTTGCGCAGGGTGACGGCTCCCCCGGTGACGACACCGCGGGTGGCGGTCTGGTACGACCCGGGTGCCGTGGCATTGATCAGGCCGTCGTACATGGCGTGGATCTGCTGCTGGATGTTGGCGATCGAGGCGACGGGCGCCAGAACGGCCACCGCCAGGACCAGGGGTTTGAGCTTCATTGCGTGCCTCCGTTTTCGTTGAGATATGCGCGGCGTGCCGCCTCGCGCATGCGGTTGACGAAGGCCTTGCGGTCTTCGGTGATATCGGGCGGAGCGGTTTCCATCGCCTGGCTGTCGATCAGGCCGATGGAGGCCAGGCGCGAGGTGGCGTTGTATTCCTCGGCGCTGATGAGGCCGGTCTGGCGGGCCACGTTGAGGATTCGGCTGGTCGCCGTCTCCATGGAAACGGTGCTGTAGCTGATGATCTGGGAACCGTGGGGCGGGACCGCCAGCGCCATGGCCGGGGCAGTGACGACCCCGAGCCGGTCGGACAACCCGGTGTCGGTCTGGTAGGTGGGATAGGCCCCGCTGGGCAGGGGCTTCCCATCCAGGGAGACCGGGATGACGGTGAAGCCGTAGCGGTGTTCGAGAGCGGCCAGGGCGGTGACGGCCTGCTCGCACAGCGGGCACTGCTCGCCCTTGAAGAAGAAAACGATCCCTGCGTTTCCGGCGATCATCTTCAGCAGCGCCTCCTTCTGCCGGCCGGCGGCGCTGGCCAGGGCATCGGAGGCGGCATTGGAGGCGGGATAGCGCAGGTCCTCGTCGAGGAACGGGTCGTTGCGGATCACTTCCATGGAGCGCCGGGAGAAGCGCTCGGATTTATCCATCATCAGGCGCTGGGCGTAGTAGTACGCCTGGATGTTCTCGTCGCTGGGGTTGTCGATGGCGGCCTCGCGCAGCTTGGGCAGCACCTCGCGAACCCAGGCCACCGAGCCCGGTGCCGGCCCGGCCGGTGGCGCCGGCGCGGCCTCGGGGGGCGGCGGCTCGGGCTTCACCGGAGCGGGATCGGTAGAGGGAGCCGGTTCCGGCAGGGGCTCGGGCGGCGCTTCGTACCAGAACCAGCCGCGCTCCTTGTCCTGGTAGAAGGACTCGCCGGCGAGCGCGGGCGTGTGGTCGGGTTTGGCAGCATTCGCAGGAGGCGTTGCAGGGTCTGCGGCCAGGGCCTGGCCCGTCATCGCCATGGCCAGGGCGATGGGGCTGAGGTGTCTGAGAGGGGGCATGCAATCAACCAGCAGTCGGTGACAGGAGTCCCGATTGTGTTGATTGGCAAGAGGGCTGTGTGGCCATTTCAGGCCATTTTCTGGCTTGAATTCCAGCAAAAAAAACGAGAGGAAGCGAAAGGAGGCACAAGGCCTACCGCACAGCGCGGTAGACCTCGGCCTGATGCTTGGAGAAGCCGAACGGACCGCGTTCCAGAAGAACGTCGTTCCAGTCGACTCCCTTGGCGCCGTCCGGGATCGGCAGCCAGGGCAGCAGAACCTGCGCCTTGATGCCCATCTCCCAGAGGCGTTTTTTCAGGGCGAGCGCTGCCTTCTGGCCACCCTCCCTGCGGTCCTTGTCCGCCCAGATACGGACGGCAGTAACCGCCGGCGGCGGCATGAAGTGCTCGAGCAGGTAGGCGTTCACCAGGGGCCAAACCGGCAGGCCCGTGGCGGTTTCCACTGCAAGAGCGGTTTCCAGCCCTTCGCACACGTCCACGACCGCTCCCGGCTGGGAAGTCCGAATGCCGCCCCCTGGCAGGGAGCGATCGCTCGGGATCGGGAACATCTTCTTGGGGGACTCCAGAGGAGCCTTTTCACCTTTGGCCGTCAGGTAGATCCGCTGGATCGTGACTGCCCGTCCCTCGGCATCCGAGATCAGGGCCACGATAGCCGGGTGCCGCGTGCGTGCCCGGTCCTTCCCTCGATGGGTCAGACACGGATGAAAACGCACGCTGCGCGCCAGGCCCGGACGATCCCAGACCAAGATTCCTCTCGACCGCAGGTACAGCCGTGCGGGTTCTGCCGCAGGATGCGTGAGCGGTACGGATTCGCTCCACACCTTGCGCAGGGCCTCGCGCAGCCAGCCGTCGCTGGGCGTCGACGCGAGCACCGGCTGGCGCGGAATCACCTCCTTCGGTGGCTGCGCGTTGCCGTAGCGACCGTGAGGGTCTTTCACCCCCAGCAGCGAGCCGACCTCCTGCAGCACCTCATGGAAGCCCCAATCCCGCACCCACATCAGCAGGGCCAGACCGTCCGGCTTGATGCCGCAGGTCTGGCACACCCCACCCCCGGACGTGCCGGCGGTTTTCCTGAACACCCGGAAGCCGTCCTTGCCACCGTGAACGGGACAGTTACGGGCAACGCCGGGTTGCGTTTGAGCGTCGACCAGTTCAGGGGCCAACAGTTGGTAGAGATGTAGCCAGCGACCTTCGGCGGCAGCGAGCACATCTTTTTTCTCTGGAGCGTAAACGCCCGTCGAGCAAGCAGACATCGTGACCTCCTATGGATGAATGAGCGCCCGGAGGGGCGCTCGTGGCTGGCTACTGCACGGCTTCGATCGACCAGGCGTTGCGCAGGGCGTCTGCCCAGTCCTGTTCAACCACGCCGTTCACTCGCTTCGGCCTGAGCACTTTCACCGGGGTTTTCCCGTGGAAGGTCAGGGTGATTTCCTGGCCCTGCCGAACACCGCTCTGCCGCAGCGCGGCGTGCAACTCGATGCCCCAGACCAGGTGTTTGCCGATCCGCAGAAAAAACGACTTGGGGTTTTTCTTGTGGAACCGGTAGGGAGCAAAACCCGAACCGCAATAGGTGCCGGTGACGGATTCCTGGGGCGCCTGAAAGACTTTCTCCAGCGCCTTCTCCCGCTTCTCGACAGCCTCCGTGGCGCAGGCTGCCGGCTGCTCGAAGGACTCGTCCCGGGCAATGAACTCGCCCAGAACCACCCCTTGATCAGCCTGTTGCCGAACGTCCTGCGCAGCCGTCTCCTCCTTGCGCTGGCGCAGGAAGGTCGGAGCGAGGTAGCGCTCGTAATCGATGTCCGAAGCACACCAGACGGCCTTGACGCAGCCGCTTTGTGGCGCCCTGGTCGCTTGGAGGCGAGCCAGACGGCGGCGGGCTTTCATGCCCAGCAGAACGACCCTCAGGTACTGCGGTGCGTAGAGCGCCAGCACGGAGACCAGCACGCACAAGGCAAACAGAAAGAGGGGCCTTTGATCGTCGGAAATCATGATCCCGACAATTACCGAGAGCATCAGTCCCAGGGTGAACAGGACTTTTGCCTTCAGGATTTTTTGAGTGGTCATTTCGAGTTCTCCATTCATGAGGACGGAGAACTCCCCTGATCGGGATATTCCCCGTCAGGGTTTGGGTAAACAAAAAAGGAGACCGAGATCTCCTTGTCAGGTGAGGAACCGCTTAGCGACTCCTCAGCTGTGTTCGCATTGCAGATCTTGCAGTGACTGCTCCAGCTCGATAGCAAAAAGCTGGATCTCTGCGGGCATTTCTTCCATTTCTTCTTCGGACTTCATCAGCCCGATCAGAGAATGAGCAAAGAATGCCCGACACCTTTCCTTGACATCGAGCGTATCGAATATGCTGATGCCATTCTCCAACTCCTCTTCGAACAGGAACGACAGCTTGTCGAGCCAGAGCCCGATCTTCCCGTAGTCCTGAATCGCCGAAAGAAGGCCTTCCCGACCTTGCTCATCCTTTATGAGAGCAAAGAGTTCCGGTGTCAGTTCCCCGAACTTATAGGCGCGGAACAACGCCTCGCCTATCCGGAGATCGAGCTCTTGCCACCGGGCTTGCTCGGTCGAGCGCAGGTGGAAAGCACCATTCGCCAGCGAGCCACGGACGCTGCCGATGTTGAAGATGTCGATCATTTTTTCGTTCTCCATTCATTCGGACGGAGAACTCCCCTAACGGGATATTCCCCGTCAGGGTATAAAGTTTTGGGTAAAGGCCTACGAGTAAGCCATTATCCAGGGTTAAATTTCTGTACTACCTATCCAATTGCTCCCCAGATAGGCATCACAGACATCGAACTCGTCGCCCAACAAGGCTTCGAAATCGATAGCCCTTAACTGCGTTGCAGACCAGGGAGCAGCTTTGGAAATGGTCAGGAGGATTTCGTCTGTCGGCCCTTTGAGAATCAAGGGTTCAGAAGTTTCCAAAGTAGAAACATCGAATCCTTTGAGATCGAAGAGAAATTTAATATGGAACATTTAGGTTCTCCTTTCAGATGTCAGAGAACTTCCCCGAACGGGAATGTTCCCCGTCAGGGTTTCGATAAATAAAAAAGAGGCCTTGGCCTCCTTCTTTTTCAAGGCATGAGCAGCCGACAGCTACTCACGTTTCAGGTTGATAAGCTCAACCGGGCATTTACCAAGCACAGAGCACTTGGCAACTAGCACCTTGCACACGCAAGGGACTGAGTTTTCTTTGGCCCCCTCGGGGGTTCAATCGACAGCGTGTCGATGCATGTGGTCATTCTCTCGGCCCGATTTTCCACCGTCAATTCAATTTCGACCCTAATTTCCGGCGATTTTATGGCCTGAATTGGCCGCACAGGACGGATTCAACCTGATGCAATAGAGGGCACCATCCACCTATGGAGTTTCCAACATGGCTGACCCGAAAACCCCTCCCAGGAAGTACGCCTATTCGACCCCTTCCTTTCCCGGCCTGCTGCATCTGAATTCCGAGCAAGCCAAGCGCTTTGGCGGCACCGAGTTCGATAACGTGACCTCGGCCCTGTTCGTCATCGACGTGATGGCGCGCAAGCTGGCGCGGCGCCGAAAGAACTTCAACCACCAGGTGGTGGCCGATGCCGTATCCAAGACCATCGAAAAAATGCAGACGGAGGTCAACAACGAGATCCTGCGCCTGGAGACCTTCCTCAAGAAGGAAGGCATCAGCCAGCGTCCGAACTACAGCAACCCGCTCGAGCGCAAATTCAACATCTCCAGCCCCGAGGTGATGCGCCTCACCCATCTGCTCCAGGCGTTCGACACGCTGATCTCGCTCATCGATACCGCCTGGCTGGCGCAGAAGCTCGACAGTAATGAGGCCTCGGATTTCCGCGAGCGCAAGACCAACGACATGAGCAAGATGGTCAAGGCGCTCATCAAGCATGGGGCGGCGGCGCGCGCCATGGCCTATGCCAACAACGAGGTGGAAGTGCAGAAGGACATCGAAAAGGTGGAAGCCCAGGTGGCCGCCGACAAGCAGGAGCGCGAGGCCGCCGGCTTCGTGGAGCCGACCGGGGCGGACGAGGACGTGGCCGAGGTAGCGGAGGCGGCCGAATCCGCAGCGTGAGACGTGGCCCCACAATAGAACGCCCCTGCTGTGAGGGGCGTCTTTCAAGAGCCCCCACCGCCGCGAGGCAGTGGGGGGCTTTCTTGTTGGGTCACGCCACCTCGGAGAAGCGCTCAATGGGCGGCTGCTCGCGATGCTCGGCCTGCCAGAGGTCATAGGCAGTTTGCATCGACAACCAAAGACGTGCCGTGCTGATTCCGGCGCGCTCGAGGCGCACGGCAAGATCAGGGCTCACCGGAGCGCGGCCATTCAGAATGCGCGATAGCATCTCGCGGGAATAATGAAGCCGGCGCGCTACCTCGGCGATTTTTAGGCCCAATTCGGGCAGAACATCCTCGCGCAGAATTTCTCCAGGATGCGGTGGGTTGTGCATGATCATGGACTCACCTCCTTAGTGGTAGTCGAGGTAATCGAGGAGTTCGACGTCTTGGCCGACGAAGCGGAAGATCACACGCCAATTGCCGCTGATGGTGATCGACCAGAAGCCAGCCAGATCGCCCTTGAGTTGATGCAGGCGGAAACCCGGCATGTTGATCTCTTCCAAGCCTACCGCTTGATCGAGAATGCCCAGCACGCGAGTTAGGCGCTTGGCGTGGTCGGCGCGGATGCCCTTGGTGGACCCGGTTTCGAAGTAGGCCTTCAGGCCTTTGTGCTGGAATGTCTTAATCATGCGAAAGTGTGAATTATAAGTTCACGACTTACAAGTAAAAAAGTGGTCACCGGGCAAACACGAAAGCCCATCGACTATCCGTCTTTCGCCGGCGTTTCACGGCTCAAGGCCCTTCCTCGAAGCCGAAGGCATTCGCCAGCGCCCCAGCTACAGCAACCCGCACGAGCGCAAATTCAACATCGCCACCCCCGAGGTGATGCGCTTCACCCAGCTGCTCGAAGCCTTCGACAGGCTGATCATGCTCATCGACACCGCCTGGTTGTCGCAGAAGCTCGACAGCGACGAGGCGGTGAAATTCCGCGAGCGCAAGACCGACGACATGAGCAAGATGGTCAAGGCGCTCATCAAGCACGGGGCGGCGGCGCGCGCCATGGCCCACGCCAACAACGACGTGGAGGCGCAGAAGGACATCGAGAAAGTCGAGGCCCAGGCGGCTGCCGACAAGCAGGAGCGCGAAGCCGCCGGATTCGTGGAGCCAACCGAGGCAGGCAAGGAAGTCGCCGAAGTAGCCGAGGCGGCCGAATCCGCCGCTTGAATACGGCCCCGCCCCGCAAAAACGCCCCTTGCAGCAGGGGCGTTTTTGTGGGATAGAAATTTATCGCCTGCGGATCAGTCGACGACCAGCGGCCTGCCTTCGTACCAATGATCGGGCGAGACGGTCCGGGTGGCGAGGGCGAGGGCGATGCCCATCCCCAGCGCCCACCTTTACAGCCTGGTGGAAACCGCCAAGGCCAATGGGCAGGGCAATCGCATGAAGCCAAGCATTCTCATTTGAGTCCCAGCAGCTCGGCCCGATACTCATCCGAAGTGTTGGCGATGAGCCGGCGTGTCTTGAGGCTGCCCTTGCGCTGGCTCGGGTCCAGGCGGAGCAGGTTCAGCGTCAGCCGCTTCAGCGTCGCCAGGTTATGGGCCGCATGGGCGGTACGCGCGCGCATCCGGTCATCGGCAAACACCACGTCCAGGCACCCGTGCACGCGGTTCTCGATGCC
>Ga0209800_10001887_pt1 | contig 19895 bp, 10 predicted proteins | sample Higcelweek8metaG_FD_187174 | JGI IMG/M metagenome (GOLD analysis project Ga0209800, IMG submission 187174) | Freshwater pond sediment microbial communities from the University of Edinburgh, under environmental carbon perturbations - High... | ecosystem: Environmental > Aquatic > Freshwater >...
TGAAGCAGGTGGGCAACCTGCTGGCGCAGGAAAAGATAAGCCACTCGTACCCGCACTGCTGGCGCTGCAAGGAGCCGGTCATCTTCCGCGCCACCACCCAGTGGTTTGTCAGCATGGAGCAGAACGACCTGCGCAAGAAGGCGCTTTCCGCCCTGCACAACGAGGTGCGCTGGGTTCCCGCCTGGGGCGAGGAGCGCATCGGCAACATGATCGAGAACCGCCCGGACTGGTGCATCTCGCGCCAGCGCAACTGGGGCGTGCCCATCGTGGCGCTCATCTGCGAGGACTGCGACGAGGCCTATTTCGAGCCCTCCTGGGTGTTCGGCGTGGTGGACAAGTTCGCCGAGCACAAGAACGGCTGCGACTACTGGTTCGAGGCCCCGCTGGAGGAGATAGTCCCCGCCGGGCTCAAGTGCCCCAAGTGCGGGCGCGACCACTGGCGCCGGGAAACCGACATCCTGGACGTGTGGTTCGATTCCGGCACGAGCTTCGCCGCCGTGTTGGAGCAGCGCCCGGAGCTCTCCTACCCGGCCGATCTCTACCTTGAAGGATCGGACCAGCACCGCGGCTGGTTCCACAGCTCGCTTCTGGCCAGCGTGGGCACCCGCGGCACCGCGCCCTACAAGACCGTGCTCACCCACGGCTACGTGGTGGATGGCGAAGGCCGCAAAATGTCCAAGTCCATCGGCAACGTCATCGCCCCCCAGGAGATCATCGACAAGCACGGCGCGGAGATCCTGCGCATGTGGGTTTCGGCGGTGAACTACCAGGAGGACGTGCGCATCTCCGATGAGATACTGAACCGGCTGGTGGACGCCTACCGTCGCATCCGCAACACCGTGCGCTTTTTGCTCGGCAACCTGGCCGACTTCGACCCCGCGAACGACACCGTCGCGCCGGAGGCCATGCTCCCCGTGGACCGCTTCGCCCTCGACCTGATGGAGCGCCGCCACAAGACCCTGGCCCAGGCCTACGAGGACTTCGAGTTCCACAAGGTCTACCACACCCTGCACAACCTGTGCACGGTGGACCTCTCGGCCTTCTACCTCGACATCATCAAGGACCGGCTCTACGTGTGCGCGGGCCTTGAGCGCAAAAGCGCGCAGACCGTGCTCTGGCGCGCGCTTCTGGTGCTTCTGCACGACATGGCGCCCGTGCTCTCCTTCACCGCGGAGGAAGCCTACCAGACCCTGCCCGAGGCCGTGCGGCCCGGCGGCAAAACCGTCTTCACCATGCGCCTGCCCGAAGCCGCCCCGGCCCTCTCCGACGCCGAACGCCAGAGCTTCGAGCTTTTGCTGGCCGTGCGCGGCGAGGTGACCAAGGCCGTTGAGCCCCTGCGCAAGGCCGGCGACATCGGCCACTCGCTGGAAACGCAGATCACGCTCTACCTTGAGGCCGAGCTGAACAGCTTCGCCAAATCCCTGGGCGACGAAGGCCTGAAGGAATTCCTCATCGCCTCCAAGGTGCTGGTGGAGCCCTTCGAAGCCGCCCCGGAGGGCGCGCTGCCAACGGAACTGCCCACGCCGGTCAAAATCGCCGTGGCCAAGGCCACGGGCAGCAAATGCCAGCGCTGCTGGCGCTACGACGAGCACCTCGGCACAAGTTCCGAGCATCCGGAAATCTGCCCGCGCTGCACCAAGGTCGTCCAGGGGTTGTAAATGGATGCTCGCCTGAAAACGGCTGCGCTTCTGGCCGCCAGCATCATCATTCCCGATCAGATCACCAAGGCGGTGATCCAGCGGAAGTACACCCTCTGGGAAACGGACCCGGTCATCCCCGGGTTCTTCAACCTGGCGCATGTGCTGAACAAAGGCGCGGCCTTCGGCTTTCTGAACAACCCGGACAGCAACTGGCAGATCTGGTTCTTCGTGGCCGTCACCATCTTCGCCGTGGGCTTCATCTACTTCCTGCTCGCCTCGGCCGACAAGGGCGACAGGTTCTTCATCTGGGGCCTGGGCCTGGTTCTTGGCGGCGCGCTGGGAAACCTCATCGACCGCATCCGTTTCGGCTTCGTGGTGGATTTCCTGGACTTCTACGTGGGCGGTTACCACTGGCCGGCCTTCAACGTGGCCGATATCGCCATCACCTGCGGGGCCTTCGCCATCATCGTTTCCATGTACATGAAAAACCGGCACGAGAAACACGGCGCCGGCAAGCGCCACGCCTAGGGCCGCAAAGGACCGACCATGTTTGAACTGCCGCCCCTCGCCCCCACGCAATGGGCCGCCATCCTCGGCACCGTGGGCCTGTTCCTCGGCATCAGCCTGTACGCCATATGGGACGCCTTCCACCGCGACTTCGGCTCCAGCAACGCCAAGTTCGGCTGGATTCAGCTTGCCGTGATGGTTCCCTTTCTTGGCGGACTGGCGTATCTGATCTTTGGCAGAAAAAGAGGGAGGAAACTCTGATGAAGCCATCCATAAGCAACAAAGCCGTTCTGGCGGTCGGGCTTGCGTTCCTGCTCACGGGGTGCGCCACGAAATCCGACATGGAGACCCTGCAGAACCAGTCCTACCGGGACCGGCAGGAAAGCAGGCGCACCGTCCAGAAACTTGAGGAACAGCTGAGCCAGACCCAGGAACAGCTCCGCGACGAGATCCAGAAGAGCACCTCCCCCGTGCAGGCCAAGCAGGCCAACACCTGGGCCGAGCTTGAATCGGTGCGCGTGCAGGTTTCCAAGTTGCAGGAAAAGCTCGACACACTCACCGTGCGCTTCAACGCCATGACCAACTCCACCGCCGGCGGGCCGAATCTGGCCGATGTCGCGGCCGACGTGCAGAACATCAAGACCGCGCTGCAAAGCCAGTTCGGCATGAATGTGGATGGCGGCGCGGCGCCCCAGGCCCAGCAGACCGACAAGGCAAACGGCAAAGCCGCCCCGGTCAAGGCCGAGGCCGCGGCCAAGGAACCCGCAAAGCCGCCCGTCAAGGAACACGCGACCATCAAGACGGACACGGCCGAGGCCCTGTACGCCAAAGCCGACGCCTCCTTCAAGTCCCACAAGTACGAAGAGGCCCGGCAGTATTACTCCGAGTTCGCCACCAATTTCAAAAAGCACCCCAACACGTCTTCGGCCATTTACTGGGTCGGCGAATGCGCCTTCAATCTGCAGGACTACGGCAAGGCCGTGCTGGCCTACCAGGAAGTCATTGAAAAATTCCCGAAGAGCGCCAAATACAAGTCCGCCGTGCTGAAGCAGGGCATGGCCTTCTTCAAGATAGGCAAAGACAAGGCCGGGCGCGCGGTGATGCAGGACCTGATCGACCGCTTCCCCTCTTCGCCGGAAGCCATCAGCGCCAAGAAATTCCTTAAAGATCACAAGTAGCCCCGGCCTTTGCCGGGCCTGGTCCAGAGGCGAAGCATGACGGACGAAGCCGCCGGATTCCGCAAGATCATCTACCTGTCCTTTCCGCCGGAAACCAGCGGCAGACCGGTCGTGTGCAACCTTGCGCTCCTGTTCAACCTGAGTTTCAATATCTTGAAGGCCGACATCAGCCCCCGCCACGAGGGCAGCCTGACCCTTGAAATCAGCGGACGTGAAGAAAACTATCGCAAGGGCCTGAGCTACCTGAAGGAAAACGGGGTGCGCATCATCCCGGCTTCCCAACGGATTTTTCGGGACGAAGACCTGTGCATGCACTGCGGCATGTGCACTTCACTGTGCCGCACCAAGGCCTTGTCCGTGGACCTTCTCTCCCGCAAAGTCGTCTTCGATGCCGAAAAGTGCTCGGCCTGCGGCATGTGTACCCGCGTTTGCCCGGTGCGCGCCATGATTGTGGACATGAACGACAGCGACCTGAACTAGCCATTCCCCCCAAGCCCGGAGGTGCGCCGTGTCCGAAGAAAATGCGCTGCTGCGCGAATTGATGCAGCGGGTTGCCGACCAGTTGGCCAACGACCTGCGAGACACACTCGCCACCGCCGTGGAGCGGGAGATATCCAAAACCCTTTCCGGGGCCTTGCTTGAAGGCGAGTTTTACCGTCGCGTCAACGAGGACCTTCAAAAGGGCTTCAAAGAAATCTACCAGGAAATCAAGACGGCCAAAAACGCCAACGGCCCCGCCCCCACCGCCGCTGTAGACCCCAACGAGCTTTTCAGCCAGGCCTCGAACCAGCTCGACGCCATTTTGCAGACAACCGAGAGCGCCACGGTCAAGATCATCGACACCATCGAGAATCTGCAAACACTTTCCGACACCCTGGCCGGCATCGTCAAATCCTTTGAAAAAGGTGGCGTCTCCAAGGCCGAACGCGAATCCCTGGCCGAGATCAACAGCACCCTGAGCCAGGACCTCATGAGCATCATGACGACCTTAAGCTTTCAGGACCTGACCGGGCAGCGCATCAAAATAATCATTGAAACCATCAAGAAAATTGAAAAAATAGTGCTTGATGTGTACATGACCACAGGACTGATGATCAAGGCGCACACCGAGGCCCCGGACAAAGACGCGGACTTCAGCCACTTGCAGGCCAAGGCCAAGGACCAGCTTTCCACCTTGCAGGGGCCGCAGCTCGACAGCACCCAAGGCTCGGTGGACGACCTGCTGGCCAGCCTCGGCATGTAAGGCGCGCCTTGACAGGCCGTGCGCGAAAGGGTAGCCAGACAATCCCTGTGGGCAATTAGCTCAGTTGGATAGAGCGTCGGCCTCCGGAGCCGAAGGCCGGGCGTTCGAGCCGCCCATTGCCCACCAGATAGTTCAAGCGGTTACGCCTTCGCAGGTGTAGCCGCTTTTTTTTTTCGTCCCGCTACCCGCGCCCAGCCACCGGCGCCCACGCGCCATGCCGCCCGCGATTGAAAGCTGCGGCTGGGCAGCGGGCGCTTTGCACCCATTCAACACAGCAAGGAAACATGCCCGTGAATGAAGCATATCTTCCCCGCATCGCCGGCGAGCTGGCCCTGGGCGCAAAGCAGGTGGCCGCGGTGGCGAAGCTCGTGGATGAAGGGGCAACCGTGCCTTTCATCGCCCGCTACCGCAAGGAGGCCACGGGCTCGCTGGACGAAGTCGTTGTCGCCGCCATACGCGACAGGCTGCAGGAGCTTGCGGAGCTGGACAAGCGCCGCGAGGCCATCCTGGCGTCGCTTGAAGAGCGGGGCCTCTTGACCGCGGAGCTGAAGTCGGCTGTGGATGCAGCACCGGACAAGGCCCGCCTTGAGGACATCTACCTGCCCTACAGGCAAAAGCGCCGCACCCGCGCCATGATTGCCCGCGAAAAAGGCCTGGAGCCGCTGGCCAAGGCGCTTATGGCCCAGCAGGGCCGAGACCCCAAGACCCTCGCCGGGCCGTATGTCAACGAGGCGAAAGGGGTGCCCGATACCGACGACGCGCTGGCGGGCGCCCGGGACATCATCGCCGAGGCCATGGCCGAGGAGCCGCGCCTGCGCGCTGCCGTGCGCGAGCTGTTCGCGCGCAGGGGGCACTTCAAGTCAAAGGTGGTGAAGGGCAAGGACAAGGACGGGGCCACCTACCGCGACTGGTTCGCCTGGGACGAGCCCCTGCGGTCCATAGCCGGACACCGCGCCCTGGCCATGTTCCGGGGCGAGGCCGAGGGTTTTCTGTCGCTGACCCTGCGCCCGGCCGAAGAGGAAATCCTGGAGCTTGCGCGCCGTGCCTATGTGCGCGGGCGCGGACCAGACGCCCTTGAGGTTGAGGCCGCCCTGGCCGATGGCTGCAAGCGCCTGCTTGCGCCTTCGCTTGAAACCGAGCTGCGCGCCGAGGTCAAGGCCCGGGCCGATGCCGAGGCGATCAGGGTGTTTGCCGCCAACCTGCGCGGGCTCTTGCTTGCGCCGCCGCTGGGGCAAAAACGCGTGCTGGCCCTGGACCCCGGCTTCCGCACGGGAGCCAAGCTGACGGTGCTCGACTCGCAGGGCGCGCTGCTGCACCACACCACCATCTTTCCAACCACCTCCGCCAGCCAGCGCGAGGCCGCAACGGCCATTCTCAAGGAACTCTGCGCGAAATTCACGGTGGAGGCCATCGGCATCGGCAACGGCACCGCCGGACGCGAGACCGAGGCCTTCGTGCGCGAGCTTGACCTCGGCGTCCCCGTGGCCCTGGTGAACGAGGCCGGGGCGTCCATCTACTCCGCATCCGAGGTGGCCCGGCGCGAGTTCCCGGACCTGGACCTGACCGTGCGCGGCGCGGTGAGCATCGGCCGCAGGCTCATGGACCCCCTGGCCGAACTGGTGAAGCTCGACCCCAAGTCCATAGGCGTGGGGCAGTACCAGCACGATGTGGACCAGGCGGGTCTGCGCCGCGCCCTTGCGGATGTGGTCATGAGCTGCGTGAACGCCGTGGGCGTGGATGTGAACACCGCCAGCCCGGAGCTGCTCTCCTTCGTCTCCGGCCTGGGCCCGGCCCTGGCCGCGAACATCGTGGAGCACCGCAGGCACAACGGCCCCTTCCCCACCCGCGAAGCCCTGCGCAAGGTCAAGCGGCTGGGACCGAAAGCCTTTGAGCAGGCCGCGGGATTCTTGCGCGTGCGCGGCGCGGAGCCCCTGGACAAAAGCGCCGTGCACCCGGAGCGCTACGCCCTGGTCAGGCGCATGGCCACGGATGCCGGTTGCTCCGTGGCCGGGCTGCTGGCCGACCCTGCCGCCCGCGCCCGCGTGCGCCCGTCGGACTATGTCGACCAGGACCTCGGCCTGCCCACCCTCACGGACATCATGGCCGAGCTGGAAAAGCCCGGCCGCGACCCGCGCGCAGCGTTCAGCGCTTTTGCCTTCGCGGAGGGGGTAAGCCGCATCGAGGATTTGGAAATAGGCATGGAATTGCCCGGCGTCGTCACCAACGTGACCAAGTTCGGGGCCTTTGTGGACGTGGGCGTTCACCGCGACGGCATGGTGCACATAAGCCAGTTGGCGGACCGCTTCGTGTCCGATCCGGCGCAGGTGGTGCGCGTGGGGCAGGAGGTGCTGGTCCGCGTGACGGAAGTGGACCGCGAGCGCGCCCGCATCGGCCTGAGCATGCGCGGCTTGACGGGCCAGAGCGGCCGCCCGCCGCAATAGTGCCACTTCACTGCGGCCATGCGCCGCAGCCTCCAGCCCGGCCAGGGCTGCCGGTCTGTGCCGCAGCGCATGGACAAGACGCGCAGTCCTGTGCGAATGTGCCTGGGTGATATCAGCCCTGGCCCGGCCGCACGCAGGCCCGGCTGGCCGCCGCCCAGACGCGCGTGCTCCGGCAATCCCGCCTCCTCCGCCAACCAGGAGACAATCATGCGATTCCGACCGGCTTTGGCGTTTCTGACACTGACGGCCATGACGATCCTTGGCGGCTGCGCTTCCAGCACTTGGCATCCCTTTGCGCCCAAAGCAGCCGAGGCCAAGCTCTCCCCCACGCGCGGCAACGCGGCGAGCGGGACCATGACCTTCCGCCAGCAAGGCAGGGAGCTGCTGCTGCAGGGCGCTTTCAGCGGGTTGACGCCCGGCGCGCACGGGCTGCACATCCATGAGGGCGGCGACTGCGGCGGGCCGCAGGCCAGAAACGCCGGAGGGCACCTGAACCCGGCAGGCGGCCGCCACGGGAGCCCCGGCGCGCCCTCGCACCACCTGGGCGACCTGCCCATGCTTACGGCCGGTGGCGACGGCACCGCGCGTTTTCAGGCGCGCATGGGTGGCATGAGCCTGGATGACGGCCCCACCGGCATTCTGCGACGCACCGTTGTCGTCACCGCGCGCCCAGACGACTTCACCACCCAGCCCACGGGGAACTCCGGCCCGGCCGTGGCCTGCGGGGTCATCCTGCCCCAGTAGGCGCTGCGCCCCGGCGGGTATGCCCGGTGCCACAGCAAGCGGCAGGGGCTAGCGGCCGGAAGCGTTCTCCGCCGTGGCGCGGCCAAGGTTCACATCCACGGCGAGCACGCCGAGAAGCTCTCCGCCTTCCTGAAGAATCGGCGCGGACACGGTGATGCAGTTTTCGCCCGTGGCGCTGGAGACATACACCTCGGACACCGCTATGCTGCGTGTCTCCGCCGGCTGCTGGAACCATGGCCGCGAGGACCAGTCGCGGCCAAGGGTTGAGGCGTCCGCGGCGATGCCGCCCTGCCCCCGGCCGATGTTCGCCACAACCTGCTTGCCCGAGGCATCGGTGAGGTAGACCAGCTCAAGGGATTGCTGCCGGCTCAAGGTCTCGCGCATGGCGTGCTCCTGGTCGGTGCGGCGCATGGACCGCACGCGGGCATCGGCCGCGAGTCCTTCGACCATGGCCTGCACGCTGCCGCCGCCGATGAGCTGGAACACGGCGTTCATGTTCTCCAATTCCAGCACGCGCGCCAGCAGGCCATTCACCGAGGTCATGGCGCCCTGCGCCCCCTGGTAGCTCTGCTCGGAAATGGCGCGCACCTGCCGCACGATGTCGGTTATGCGCCGGCTTGTGGCGGCCTGCTCGCCTGCTGCATCGGCAAAGTCGCGGATGTGCTTGGCCGTGTCGCCCGCAAGGTCCACTATCTCGTGCAGGGAAGCGCCGGAACTTTGAGCCAGGCCCACGGCGCGATTCACGCAGGTGGCGGTTTCCTCCATGTCGCGCTCGGTGCGCTCCACCCCCTGTTGAATACCAAGGGTGCGCTGCGCCACCTCGCGCGTGGCGTTCATGGTCTTCTCCGCCAGCTTGCGCACTTCATCGGCCACCACGGCAAAGCCCCGGCCGGCGTCGCCTGCGCGGGCCGCCTCGATGGCGGCGTTCAAAGCCAGCAGGTTGGTCTGGTCCGCAATGTCGCTGATGACCTCCATGATCTTTTCCACGGCCAGGGCCTGGCTGCCAAGCTCGCGCACGACCGCGGCCAGATCCTGCGCTTTTTGCTCCACCGAGCGGATGGCGCCGACGGTCTCGCCCACGGCTTCGGAGCCCTGCATTGCCTTATTTTGCGCGGTGTTGGCCTGGTCCACCGCATTGCTGGACAACGACACCATCTGCCCCATGGCCTCGTCCAGGCTGTCCATGGCGCCGGCCGCGTCGTGCATCAGTTGCTGCTGTTTCTGCGCGCCGGTGCCGCTGGCCTCGGAAAGGCCGCTCAACTCATTGCAGGAGGAATGAATGCCGCCGATTGCCACCCCAAGCGTACGCGAGGCGGAAAGCAGCCCCTCACGGCGGGAAGCCTCGCTCTGCTCACGCGCTTTGATTGTGTCATTGCAGGCACTTGCAACACTCAGCGTCGCGGCCTCAAGCCGGTCCTGCAACTCCTTTTCAAAGACTCTAAGCCCACGGCATGCTGTAACAACATTGTCAATATGCTGTCCTATCGTGACAAATTTGTCTCCACTCTGTGCCGGTGGCGCCTCCCGCTGCGGCACCAGAATATTTTGAACAGATTCGAGCTTGCGGCAGGTATCATCCAAATAATTACGGAATGTTATGTGGATACGCACAAAAATACCCAGTGCCAGGACAGTGAGCAATAGCCCGAAAGGCAGTCCGTACTCCAGTGCGCCACGTTGCAGAGTTGTCAAGTTCGCAGGACCAGAAAGCAGCGCTTCCGCCCTGGGGAAAGCCAGCACAAGGCCCAGCATCAGGCCGAGTATACCAATAGAAACCGACATGTTGATGAAATGCTGCCGTGAATTCATCCGTCTGAATTCTCCTTGCTTTTGAAACTGAAGGTCACGTGGGGACAGCAATTATCCGGCCAAGACGGACTCCATGCCACCGCAAGGAAAAGCATTGCAACCCGAGCCCGTTTCTTGCAAAATTATTATTGTTGATCGACAGGAGCGCACCTGGCACCCGCATGCCGCGCGCACGCGCAAGCGCCGCAACACACTGGAGTGGCGATGTCCGAAGATGATTCCGCGAAGACGCGCAAGAAACGCGCCTTCAAAATTTTGCGCATCACCCTGCTGGGCCTGGCGGTTATTTGCGCATTGCTCGCAATCATCGTCCTGTCGCTGCCTGTGCTTTTGTCCTCGGACTTCACGCGCGCGCGCCTCACGGAGCAGATCACAAAGGCCACAGGCAAACCGGCGAAGCTCGACGCCTTGTCCTTCGGCTGGGGCGACGGCCTGCGCCTCCGGGGGCTTTCCATCGGCCAGGGGGAGCTTTACGACCCGGCCTTTTTGCTCCGCCTCGACATTCTGCACGCGCATCTGGACATTCTCGCCGCCCTGCGCGGCGATTACCGGCTGGTGGTGACTGTCCGCGGCCTTGCCGCACATGTCGACGCGGGTTCCACGGAACCCAAGCCGCCCGCCAAGCCCCTGCCCGACGCCCTGCGCGAGACCTTCGCCAGCCTCAGGGACGCTCTCGCCACTTCCGTTCCCGGGCACGACGCCCACATCGACATTGATCTGGCGGACATGGATTTGCGCCTGGAACCGCCCCATGGCGGCAGGCCGCTGGAGCTGCGCGGCATTGCCCTGCACCTGGCTGCGCCGGGACTGCGCGCTGCGCCGCTGACAGTCCACGCCGAGCTGAATGTTCAGGTTGGGAAAGCCCCCGGCACGCCGGTGCGGCTAGACCTCAGTCTTGCGAAATTGATGGACGCAAGCGGACGATTCTGCCCGGTCCAGGCGGAGCTTTTCGGCAAGGCGCAAGGGTCCGGCTTCACCCTGGACCTTGGTGGGAGCCTTGAAACAACACTCAAGATCAACCTGCGGACGCAGCTGCGCGAGGCCCTGACTCCTGTGCGGGCCTTGTCGCCAGCCCTGCCGGAGGTTGACGGCGCGGTCGCCCTCGGGCTGACATTGGCCAAGCCCGCGGCGGACAAGCTCAACGTGGGGTTTGTGCTGTTCGCCGACGGCCTGCGCGCGGCGGGCGGCAGCCTTGAAGCCAAGGCCGTGGGCCCGCTGACCCTGAACCTGTTGCAGGAGGCCGAGTTCGACCTCGCGGGCCAAACCGCGCACCTGCCCGGCAGCCTGGAGCTCCGGCCCTCCAGCCACATCCGCTGGGATGCGGGGCTCACGGGTCTTGCGGAGGGCAAGCCGCGTTTGAGCGTGACCCTTTCCCCCGTGCACCTGGCCCTGGGCGAAATGCTCCCGGCCCTGCGCGCCTATCTGCCGCCCGGCCTCCGCCTGGGTGCAGCCACGCTCGATGCCGAAACCATCGCCCTGACGACGGACATTCCCGCGCCTGAGAAAACCCCCGCCCTGGAGGCCCGCGTGGACGGCCTGGCCTTTGCGGCAAGCCGTCTCGCCAAGACCGACGCCACGGGCACGCTGACCCTTGAGGGTGCGCAGTTGCGCGTGGCTTCCGCGCTGGTGCGCCTGCCTGCGCAAGGGGCGCAAGGACTCGTCCAGGCCGAGATCTCCGCCGCCATGGACGGTCTGCGCCTGCCCGGAAAAACGCCGGTCGAGCTCAGCCGGTTCAGCTTGCCGCGCCTGGGCTTGCGCGTGGAAGGCTTTGCGCTGAACCCCGCCGCGCTCTTCGCCCTCACGGGAAACGCCACCCTGGACATGGAGTCGCAGGCAAAGGGCATGGCAATCAAAGGCAAGGCGGCCATCCCGGCCATGGATGCGCGGCTCAGGCTGCGCGCGGCGCTGCCCGCGGATAAATCCGCGTCCGTGCAGCTCGATGCGTTGGAGCTTGGCGCGCCCGTGGTGCGCGTGGTCCAGCAGGGCAAGCCGGCGCTGGAAGTGCCGCTGAGGCTCCACTCCAGCGCGCCGAACATCCGGCTTTCCGGCGCGCCGCTCACCCCGGCGCTTTCCGGCCTGCGTTTCGACCTGGACCTTGGCGCGGCGCTGAACTGTGCGGGGCAGGCCGACCTGGCCGGGCGCGACCTGCGCACCGAAGGCCGCCTGCGCCTGGACGCGGCGAAACTGCTGGCTCTGGCCGCCCACCTCGCTCCGCCAAAGGCCAAGGCCTCCGGCGCGGTGGCCCTGGACTGGAAGCTGGCCGCAACGCTGCCCGCATCACAGCCAGGCACGCAACCTGCCACGCAGCCGGGCACGAAGCCGACGGCCGCCAAGGCAGGGAAGAAGCTCTCCCAACGCCTCAAGGAACTGCGCGACGTGCGCGAGGCTGATGTACAGCTCCGCCTGGATGCCTTGAGCCTGGACTGGCCGCTGGCCGCAGCGGTGGGAAAGGCCGAAACGGGTCGCCCGGCCGAGACGCTCCATCTGCGTGGGCTTTCCACGCCCAAGCCCCTGCGGCTGGTCTCCAAAAACGGCGCGGAAGAGTCGACCCTTTCCGGTTCCCTGGCCTTCGGCCCCATGGACTCCCTGCCGGGCGCGGGCAAGCTGGCCAAGCCCCTGCGGGGCCTCCTGACGCTCAACGCCGCCCAGCAGGGCGCACGCTCCGTGCAGCTCTCCCAGGTGCTGCATCTGGAAGGCTTCGAGCTGGACCAGAATCTTTCGCTGACCCTGGACAAGCTGGACGGCGTGCTGGACCGCGACGACGACAGGCTTGCCGCCGCGCTGGAGCAGATGGACGGGCAAGCCTCGTTCTCGCTGGTCACCGGCTTGCAGGCCCTGCCAGCCAAGGCGCGCAGCGCCGAATCCGGCAGAAAAACCGGCGCGCAGGCCCTCTCCGGCAAGGGCAGGCTGGAAGCCGGGGCCGAGGTGCGGCTTTACGGCGGCAAGAGCCTGGCCCTCTCCGCCCGGCTTTTGAGCCCCGGGCTGAACATCACCATGGGACCGGACCTTTCCGTCACCGGCCTCACAAGCGACGTGCGCTTCACCCGGCGGTATGAACTTGCGCCGGGGCTGCGCTGCCCTGGGGAACCCGGCGTGGAGACGACGCCGCTCTCCGAGCAGGTGTTCAGCCAGTCCACGGGCGGCACGGGAGCCTACCCCGGCGGCGAGGCCCTGGGCCAGCTTCTGCGCACCGATTCCGCCGGACCCAGCGACGGCGTCTTTGCCCTCAGCCGCCTCAAGATGAAGGCGGGCGGGCTTCCGCTCGACATCCACGACGTGGAGCTGCGGCTCGACACCAGCGGCCCGGTGCCCGGCCTGCGCGCCTTCCGCGCCGGGCTGCTTGGCGGAAACGTTCTGGGCAGCGCCATGCTGCGCAAGAACGCCGGGCGCTACAGCCTCAACGCGGACATGGCCTTCACCGGCATCGACCCCAGCCGGTTCTTCCCGGCCAAGGGCCGCAGCATTCCCGCAAGCCAGAGCGAAACCTCCGGCAGGCTCAGCCTCAGCGTGCCGCTCACCCCGGACCCGGAGGCGCTGCTCCAGCGCATGAACCTCCGCGCGGACATCACCAAAATCGGGCCGGCCACCCTTGAGCGCATGCTCTATGCGCTGGACCCGGAGGAAAAGAACGAGACCATCGTGCAGCAGCGCCGCCTTATGGGCATCGGCTACCCTCGCTACCTGCGCATCGCCGCGGCCTACGGCAACCTGAGCGTCACCGGCGCGGTGGAGGTGAAGGGCTTCCAGCTCGACCTGCCGCCGGTGGACCGGCTCGCCATCGCCAACCTGCCCCTGCGCCAGCAACTGGCGAGGCCGCTTGCCTCGCTGCCCGCGCTCATCAAAGCCCTGGACGCCGCTTCCGGCACACGAATCTGCCGCAATCCGGCCGACGCCAAAGGCGCCCTGCGCGTCGTCGAACCCGCCGCAACAAAAGGAGCGACCGAATGAAACGCCTGCTCAACACCACTGCCGTCCTCACGTGTCTTGCCCTTGGCGGCTGCACCCTGGCCGAGGTCAAAGTCAATGTGGCAAGCGAACGCACCTCGCTTGAGAACCAGATACTGGGCTCGTACAACGCGCTCTCCGAGGAAACGCTGCTGGTGGCATCGGTTCGCGGGGTGGACCCGCTGGGGCGCATCCAGACCCCGGCGAAAAAAAGCGCCGAGCAGCAGGACGCGGTGACGGCCATGCAGGTGCTCTCCTTCCACGCCGATGACGTGGACGCCTTCAAGCGCCTTGGCTGGGTGGGCGAGGACAACCAGGGCCTGCTCAAACCGCTGGGCATGGCGCGAGACAACGCCCCGGATGACCTGAAGGATTTCACGGCACGCTACGGGCAGAAGGAGTTCGACAGCGTGCTGGCCGAGGTCAACGCCGCGCGTGAGGCCATCATGCGCCGCGCCATTGAGACCAACGCGGCCCTGACCCCGGCGGACCTGCCCAAGGTGCGCTCGGTGTTCGCCAAGCTCGCGGCCGACACGGCCAAACCCGGCGACAAGCTCCAGCTTGCCGACGGCGCCTGGACGGTGAAGAAATGAACGCGCGCACCCTGCGGGACATCCTCTCCGGAGCGGCGCTGACGCTCTGCCTGCTGCCCACGGTCATGCCGCAGGCGCTTTTGGCCGCGCAGCCGGTCAAACCAGCCGCCGCAAAATCCACCCCGGCAAAACCGCCGCGTGCCGCCGCGCCCACCGCCGCGCCCACACGGCAAACGGAGCAATCCGCCGTCTCGGTCAAGGCGCTGGTGGACGAGGTGCTGCGCCCGGTTGGAATGCGCGCCGCGCCCAGGCGGCTTGACGTGAACCTGCCCCGGCAGGAGAGCTTTGAGACCGGAGCTGTGCAGCAGGCCAGCCTCACGCCCGATGGCAAATGGCTGGCGCTCACCCGGCTTTCCGACGGCTATGCCGAGCTGTGGCTGCGCGCCCTCGACCCCGGGCAGAGCGCCTTGCCCCGCCGGCTGGCCCCCGCCCTTGCCGACAGGCTGTCCCCGGCGCTCTCGCCGGACGGCCGTCGGCTGGCCTTCGTCGGCATGGAGGACGACGTCAAGGGCGACATCTACCTGCTCGACCTGGCGCACCCAGAGGCCGCCCCCCGCAAGCTGACCGGCCGCGACACCGAGGACGGCGCGCCCTGCTTCGCGCCGGACAGCCGCACCCTGTATTTCCACCAGCGCCTGCCGGGCGAATCCACCCGTCGCATCGTGGCGCTCGGCACCGAAGCCACCGCCCCAGGCGTTCCCCGGGTTGTTGCAACCGGCGGCGACGCCTCTTCCCCCGCCATTTCACCCGATGGCGCGAAGCTGGCCTTCATCTCCGCACGCGCGGGCGGCAACGCCGTGTACCTCATGGACCTGCCCGCGGGCACGCCGCAGCGCCTCACCTCCGATCAGGGGCAGGAATCCATGCCGAGCTTCGGCCCGGACGGCGCCTCCGTGTATTTCGTCAGCGCGCCAAGGCAGACCGCCGAGGCCAAGGCCGGGCTCACGCCGGTCATCGCCAGGGCCGACGCCGTCCGCCCAGGCGGACACGCCCAGCCACTCACCTCGGCCAAGGGCGCGGACTTCGCCCCCATTATCGCCGGAGGCCGGCTGTTCTTCCTCACCGCGCAGAACGGGCCCATGAACGTCTGGTCCTTGCCCATCGAGGGCGAAATTCCGGCCCGCAACGCCCAGGCGCTCCACGACCTTGCCGAGACCCTTGCCGCGCAGACTCCTGTGGACCGCCACCTGACGATTCTGGCCTATGCCCGCACGGCGGAGGCCGCAGGCGGAACCGGCCCGCTGGCCGCACAGGCGCTGTTTGCCCAGGGCAGGCAATACGAGTCGCTGGGCCTTGCGCCCGAGGCTCTCGCCGTGCATGCCGCCGCCGCCAAGCTTGACCAGCAGCCGGAATCGGGGTTGGCGCAGGTGCGCGCGCTGCTGCTCACCGGCGGGGCAAAGCGGCACCAGGCGCTGAACGACAAGGGCCGCCGCACGGCGATGGCCGAGACGCTCTCTGCCCTGGGCGACCTCGCCCGTGGCGCTGGCGACCCGCGCGTGGCCTGCCAGGCGGGCATCGAGCAGGCACGGCTTTACCTGGAGCAAGGCGGCGACTCACAATCCCTCATGACGGCCATCCGCATCCTCGATGGCCTGCTCGGCACATCCGGCCACAGCGACGAGCAGTCCGCCGAGGCGTTGTACCTCAAGGCCGAGACCTTCTCCCGCATCGGCCAGATCCAGGCGGTGCTGCCGCTTTACGCCCAGGTCATCCGCGAGTATCCTGAAAACGGCCCCTGGGCCGACCTCTGCGTCTCCCGCGTGCTGGACCAGACCCTTGCCGGTGCGGGCGAAAAGTTTGAAGCCCGCGCCCAGGCCTTGGTGCTGCTGGCAGAGCAGTACCGCAAGGACCTGCCGAAGCTCTCGCTTGGCGCACAAAACCGCCTGGGCGACGTGTATTACGCCGCCGATGAATGGACCAAGGCCAAGGACGCCTACCGGCAGTCCATCGCCTCCGCGCGGGAAATGCCGCAGGTGGCCACCCAGCTGGCCGCCGCCCGCCTGGCCCTGGCCGAGATCCTCTACCGCGAGGAGCGCTTCCACCAGGCCCTGGACCTCTACGAAACGGAAATGGCCGCGCGCCCCTACGAGGACCGGCTCTACCGCCTGGCCAAGGCCGCGCACCTGCGCAAGTCCGTGGCCGCGGGCGACTATCTGCTGCGCATCGGCGAGGTGCCCTCGGCCAAGGCCATTTTCGCCAGCCTGCTGCGCGACGACCCGGACTTCGTGCCCGCCCACAGGGGCATGATCCGCGCCAGCGAGGCCTTGAAGACCATCCCCGCAACCCTGGCCGACTACCGCTCCAGGCTGGCCGCCAAACCCGGCGACGCCACCCTCCTCTACGCCACGGGTCTGACCATCACCTACGTGAATGGCAAGGCGGCGCTCGCGGACGCCCGCAAGCTCATCGTGCAGGCCATTCAGAAAAACGGGCAGGTGGAGTACTTCCACCAGACCCTGGGCTATGTGGACGAGGTGCTGGAGACCGTGCACCACGAACGCGGCCGGTTGGAGTCGGCGCTGGAGTCCTACCAGCGAGCGCGCTTCCTGAACGCCCGTGAGCAGAACCCGGAGAACGCCGCCAACCTCGACCTGAACATCGGCAACATACACTACCTGCTGGGGCAGTATGCCAGCGCTTTCGAGGCCTACCGCACGCGCTTCGACTCCAAGGTGCCCTTTGACAACGAGGAGACCGAGATCCTCTTTTATGAGCGTTTCGGTGCTGCGGCCTTCCAGGCGCGCGAGCCGGAAAAGCCCATCCTGGCCTATGCCAAGTCGCTTGAATTGGTGGAGAAGCGCATCCAGCCCAAGTACGCCTCCGAGGTCTTCGGCCGCATCAACAAGTTTGTGTTCGACCGTGTGCTCACCCCGGCGCTGGGCCGCCCGGACGTGGCCAAACAGGCCGAGGCCTTGGCCCTGCGCCAGAGCGAGCTGAACAACCGGCTCTTCGAGGCCAGCATCAAGCCCGCCGGCCCGCCGCCGGACCCGGCCTGGAAGACCTACGACGCCGCCGTGCGCGCGCTGCTGGCCGAACAGGAGCGCATCATCGGCGATCTGCCCCCGCTCATGCGCGACGACCGCGACGCGGCCATGCAGACCCTTGCCGTCATGGCGAACAAGGTGCGCGAGGCGTTAGGCTTCCCGCCGCGTTTCGTGGAACTGCGCGCGGAGCTGAACGACCGCCTGGGCCTGGCCTATCAGGAGGCCGGGCGCTGGCGCGAGGCGCGTGAATGTTTTGAGAAGGCGCTGACCATGAACACGGCCCTGGGGCTTGGCCGCAACCTCGCGGCCAACCAGCGCTCCGTGTCCTACAATGCCTACATGGAAGCGGGCCTCAGCACCGGGCAGGACCGCGACCGGCTGCTAGAGCAGGCCGAGGCCGGATTTGGCCGCATCCCCGAACTGGTGAAAAAGTACGGCGTCGCCGACAAGCGCGGCGGCGGGCGGGGCAAGGGCCTCATCAATCTGGACATCGACGTGGCGCTGGACAAGGCTACCGCCTCGCAGGCCGCCTATGGCTTCAGCGCCGCGCAGGAGCTGCGCCTGGCCGAGACGTTCCTCGCGCGCATCGCCACCGAACGCGGCCGCCCGCGCGAAGCGCTGGGGCTTGTGGAGCGGCAGTCCAAGGCCTTCGCCAAGGGCGCCGTGGCCCCGCAGGACACCTTTGGCGCGGCGCTTTTGCTGCACCGCGCTGGCCTTCTTGAATCATCGCTGGGCCGTGAGGACGCGGCCTTCGAGCGCTTCCGCCGCTCGGCGGAGCTGGCACTCACGCTGGACAATCCGGTCAGCGCCTCCCTCAACGTGGCCGACATGGCCGCTGCGCTGGCCTCAGCCCCCGAAAGCGAAGCCAAGTCAGAGCGCGCGGCTATGCTGCGCCGCCTGGAGAACCTCACCGCGCAGGCCCTGCGCCGCGCAACCCTTGGCGCGCAAAGCCTCAGCGCTCCGGCCTTCAACAACATCATGGCCGCGCACGATCTGGCCCAGGCCGACCGGGAACAGGCCGCCACTGTGGAGTCCACGGCCTTGCGCATGGACGCCCTTTCCCGCGCGGGCCAGCGCCTGGCCGATGGGCTGGCCTGGTTCGCAACCAACCCGCCCGCCACGCGCCGCGCCTTCGCCGTCAACGCGGCGCTCAGGCTCAATCAGGCGGAGCTGGCCCTGCGGCTGGGCGAGGATAACCAACGCGCCCTGAGCCTGCAAAGCGCCCTGGCCCTTTCTGACCGGGGGCTTCTGCCGGGCCTGCGCTGGCGCGCCCTTGCCGGGCTGGGGCGGCTAGACGAGGCCCTGGCCGCCGTCACCGCCCTGCCTGTGGACGACATGGCCTGCGGACCTGGCGAGATATCCCGCGCCCTTGCTCCTCTGGTTGCCCGGCTTGTGGACGCGGGCAAGGCCGAGGACGCCTTCAACCTGCAGGAACGCCTGGCGGAACTTGACCGCGTGGGCCGCATGGGCCGTCTGGGCGTGCCCGACCCCGCCGCCGCGGAATTGGGCCTGTTGCGCCGCAGCGCCTCGCGCCTGCTGGCCATCCGCGACCTGCACGCACGCCTCGCCGTGACCAAAGACCAGGAACGCGCCGACGTGGCCCGACGCCTGGAGCAGGAAAGCGAGATTCTGAAGCGGGAGCTGGGCGCGGAGCGCGAGTACCTTCCCGGCGTGGCGCGCCTTTCCGCAAACGCTGCCGAACAGGACTGGCTGACCATCCTCTTCGGCCTCTCCGCGGAGCTTGCCGCCACGGCGGACACCGCCATCACCGCGGGGGAAAGCCCCGCAGGCCTGGCCCTGCGCCGGCGCCACGCAGAGCTCTCCACGCGTTTGGCCCAGCTCAAGGCCGAGGCCGCGCGGACCATCGGCAGGCAGGAGGCGCCCGGCGCGCTTGGACTCATCCTGGCCGCACCCAGCGAGGCCATAGACCTCATGGAGGCCCTGCCCAAGGGCGCAAACGCCATGCGTGTGGTGCTGCTGCCTGCTGGCGCTTCCGGCAGGCGCTGGGTGGGCTTCCAGCTCGACGCGGATTCCGTGCGCCTGCTGCCCCTGGGCCAGGGGCAAAACCCGGCACTGCCAGCCCTGGCGCAAAACGAAAAGCGCCTGCTGCTCGCGGACGAACCCTTTGCCCTGGCCCCGGACGACGCGGCAAGCGCCCTGGCCCTTGGCCTTTCGGGCACGCACATGCGGCGCTCGCTCTTGGCGCGCAAGCCCTTCCGCAAGAATCTGGTATTCGTCTCCGGCGCGTATACAGCCCCGGCGGCCTTCAAATCCCTGACCATCGACGCGGCCAAGCCCGGCCTGACCCCGGCGCAGTTGGCCGGGTTCGCGGCCGATGCGCACACCCTGGTCGCGGGCGACACGGCGCAGTCCACCCAAACCGCGCCCAGCCGCCAGGACGAGCTGCCGGTGCGCTTTTTGGCGCTGACCCCGGAAGCGGGCGAACCGCTCGCCCTGGCCGGGCTGGCGGCGCGCATGCAGGATGCCTCCCTGGCCGTTCTGCCCAGGGTCGCCCCGCGCGACCTGCCGCTGGTGGCGCAATTGCTGGCGCTGTACGGTGTGCCCTCCGTCCTGGCCGAGACCACTGCGGCCAACGGCGCGCCCAGGTCCTTCATCGAACCCTTCCTGGCGGCCTACGCGGGCGACTCCGTCGCCACGGCCCGCGCCAAAAGCCAGTCTGCGGTGTCCGGGCCGTGGCTGCTCTTCGGCGACCCCGGCCTGAACGCGCAGGAGGCCGGAGCCTTCGCGGCCACGCAGTTCGCCCGCTACGTCCGCAACGGCATGGACGCCTTCAAGGCGGGCCGCAGCGAG
>Ga0209800_10001888_pt1 | contig 19877 bp, 18 predicted proteins | sample Higcelweek8metaG_FD_187174 | JGI IMG/M metagenome (GOLD analysis project Ga0209800, IMG submission 187174) | Freshwater pond sediment microbial communities from the University of Edinburgh, under environmental carbon perturbations - High... | ecosystem: Environmental > Aquatic > Freshwater >...
GTTTCAAAGGTACATTTCTTTCCCTCTATCTCAAATTCGTGTTTTATTTCGTTTAAAACCATTTTAATTAATTAAAAAATATAATTTAAATATATCGATGACATAATACAGTCATCAATATTATATGTTTTGGAAAGTTTTTACAAAGAAAGAGGAAAAAAGGTTATTACACCTTTAACTTCTTTGACAATTCGGTATATCTCGCTAATTCGCTATCTTTGAGGTACTGTATCAATCTTCTTCTTTTACCAACCATTTGTAACAATCCTCTTCTAGAGTGATTATCTTTTCTGTGATCTTTTAGATGTTCGCTTAATTTCTCTATTTGGAGAGTTAATAATGCAATTTGTACTTCTGGAGAACCAGTATCACCTTCGTGAATGGCGTACTTACTTACTGTATTTTGTTTTTCGTCTATTGTTAGTGACATATCTAGTTTAAGATTATCATTATGTATTCTTAATTACAAGCGAAGTCCCAAAAAAGGACAGAGAATATTGTATAATTTTATAGGTCATCTGTCAAGCTACAACTGCATTATTTAACCACCTTGAAACAATATACCTCATCTCCCTCTTTAATATCAATCTCATTGTCGAATTGTATACCACATTCATACCCTGATTTTGCCTCTGTAACAGTATCTTTGTTTATTCTTAAAGATTTGATTTTTGCACTTCCAAGTATCTCATCTTTCCTTACTACATCACATCTACAGTCTCGTTTCATCATTCCAGATTCAACTCTACTACCAATTACTTTAGTCCCATTAGAGAGTATAAAGATTTCTTTTACCTTAGCTTTTCCTATCTCTTCTTCTACATCAGCAGGAAGAGACATCATAGAGACGACATCGTTAACCTCTTCGAGTAGTTTGTAAATGATGTCATATGTTCTTACTAAAACCTTGTTGTTCTTTGCATATTCATTAACACCATTTTCCATTCCTACTTCAAATCCTAATACTATTGCCTTTGAAAGACTTCCCATCTCTACATCCTGAAGTGTAATATTTCCTACTCCACTCTTAATGATCTTTGCTGTATATCCATCCTCATCTATTTTTCCTAAGGACTTCTTCAATGCTTCCAATGATCCCTCTGAAGAGCTCTTAACAATGACATTAAAGAATTTGTCATTGCTGACCTGTTGATCTCCGAAGAAGTCATCTAATGCTTCCTCTTCTGTTATTGATTCTGTTGATACTTCCTTGTACAAAGATTTTAGGAACTTTTCATCATTCTTTTCTAATACAAATATCTCAGTTCCCAATTCTAATGAATTAGATATACCTAAGATCTTTCCACCACATCCACCACCTAAAAGGCATAGATCTGCGTTGTCCTCAGCTATAACTCCCTTAACTTTTTCTATAAAATATTCCTTCCCTATTCTGTATCCAAAAAGATCTCCTTCACAGATTTGGCCATTAATCAGAGCAATTGAAGAGACATTTCCCTTTGACTGATCCTTAATTGATTCAAGAACAAATGCTTTTCCTAAAACTCCTTTTGTTAATTCATCTCTCTCTTGCAATCCTTCAACCTCTGCAACGAGAAGTATTAAGTCTAAAAGCTCAGGAATACCCTTACCTGTTTTACCAGAGACTTCAATAACTGGAATAGATCCACCAAGTCCTTCAACCTGCATTCCATTACTAACCAATTCTCGCTTTATCTTAGGAAGATCTACATCAGGTAAATCACATTTGTTAATAACTACGATTGGTTTAGCTGTAGAGCGGTTAATAATGTCGATTGATTCTTTAGTCTGTGGTTGTACACCATCATCAGCTGCAACAATTAACAAAACAATATCTGCAATGCTTCCGCCTCTAGATCTCATTAGATCAAAGGCTTCGTGACCTGGGGTATCTATGAATGTAATTCTGTCCTCTCCTTTTACACATACGGTAAATACGGATACTCTCTGGGTAATACCACCAACTTCACCACCTTGGACATTACTTTTTCTAATGTTATCCAATATTGTCGTCTTACCATGATCAACATGACCTAAGATAGTCACTATTGGTACTCTTACAATTTCTTGATTTGTATTCTGACTTTTCTTAGACATTATTTAATCCTTAAAGTTATTATTCTTCCTTAGCTGCTTCTTCAACAACTGGAGTTTCTTCTACTGCTACTTCCTCTGGTTTTACATTTTCAACAACTACTTCTTCTGTAACAACAGCTTCTGCATCATCTTTCTTTGCTGTTTTTTTAGTAGATTTTTTCTTTGGTAAGACTTCAGGAACAACTTCATCTTCCATAGGAGCTACAACAGCTTCTTCTTTCTTAACACCATTTCCAACAATATCAATCTTGTATCCAGTTAACTTCCATGCCAATCTTACATTCTGTCCTTCTCGGCCAATAGCCAATGATAGTTGATCTTCATCAACAGTTACAGTAGCTGTATCTTCACTAATGTTTACGCCTTCAATCTTTGCTGGACTTAATGCATTAGCAACAAACTTTCTTGGTTCTTCATTCCATTCAATGATATCAATCTTCTCTTCACCAATTTCGTTCATAACGTTTGCAATACGAATACCTCTCTGACCTACGCATGATCCAATTGGATCTACCCCATCCTGATGAGATACTACTGCAATCTTACTTCTAGAACCTGCTTCTCTTGCAACAGCTTTGATTTCAACAACACCTGATTCAATTTCTGGAACTTCTAATTTGAAAAGCTCAATTAAGAACTTAGGATCTGCTCTAGAAACAATGACTTCGGAATCGTCAATAGATTTCAACAATACCTTGTATCTTTCACCTAATCTGTAGAATTCATTAGAAATCTGCTCTTCCTGAGGCATTACTGCTGTAGCTTTTCCAATTTCGAAGATTACCTGTCCTTTTTGCATTCTCTGCATCAAAGCACTGAATACTTCTCCTACCTTGTCGCTAAATTCACTTAATACTGCTTCCTTCTCTGATTCTCTCATCTTTTGTAAGATAACCTGCTTTGCAGTCTGTGCAGCAATTCTTCCAAAATCTTCAACAGGCATTTCTAATTGAATTGAGTCTCCAACTTCAACGTTTGGAGAGATCATTTCTGCTTCTGCTACAGATATTTGAGTATTGTCATCAGTTACTTTCTTTACAACTTCTTTTGTAGCTATGAGTTTGAACTCACCTGTCTCTCTATCTAGTTCAACAGTTAAGTTACTTCCCATAGATTCTTCCTCTTCTTGAGAGAGGTTGAGATCCATGAATTTTTCTTTTTTGTATGCTACCAATATTGCTGATTCTAAGGCTGTGAAGATTTCTTCTTTTTCAATGCCTCTTTCTGAAGCTATTTGATTGATTGCAGACACAAATTCTGATGTCATTGCCATGGTTTAATTATTATTAAAAATTATATTTAAAATAGTTCTTTCAAAAAAAAAGGTGAGAATTTTCATCCCCACCCTCCTCTTTGTATTACTTTCAATTAGTAGTATATCACAAAGAGTTAGAAAGATGAATAACCGAGTTATTTCTTCTTCTCAACCGCAATTTTAGAGAGTAGTTTTCCTAGTCTGTTTGGAGTGTTAGGTAGGTATGTGGTTTCCAGGATACTTCCAAAGTCTAACATCTTCATTACAACTCTTTCTGTACCCATTCCAAATCCACCATGAGGAGGACATCCATATTCAAAATATTCTAGGTAATCTTTGAGTTGTCCATCTAATTCCATTCCTCTTTCTACTGCATTCTTCTTTAATACATCTATCCTATGTTCTCTTTGTGCTCCTGTTGTAATTTCAAGTCCTTTCCAGAAGAGGTCAAAGCCCATTGCAATCTTAGGATTTTCAGAATCTCTCATATGGTAGAAAGCTCTTCTTGCATATGGATAGTCAACAACAAAGACAAATTCACTTCCTGTTTCCTTTTCCATTATCTCTCCCATTGCTCTTTCTTCTTCTGGTGAGAAGTCTCCTGTATCTTTACTTTCTACTCCTGCTTGAGCTAATTTCTCTTTTGCTTGGGCTACTGTGAGATATGGGAAATCTCCTTCTGGGACTTTAATATCTATACCAAATACCTCTTTTACCTTGTCTCCATACTTTGCTTTTACTTCAGCTAACATCTTTTTAAGCATTTCCTGTTCAAAATGACAGACATCTTTGTATGAATCAATATATGCCATCTCTACATCAAAGCTTGTGTATTCTGTTAAGTGTCTCGTTGTAAACGATTTTTCTGCTCTAAATACTGGTCCCATGTTAAAGACTCTTTCTAAGTCTGATGCCATTCCCATTTGTTTGTGAAATTGTGGAGATTGAGCTAGGAATGCTTTTCTGTCGAAGTATTTTACTTCGAATACACTTGCTCCTGATTCACTTGCCGCACCTATTACTCTTGGTGCATTGATTTCTACACATCCGTTGTCTACACAATATTGTCTGAAGGATGCTCCCATTGTGGTAGCTACGTCCATCATTAGTTGGTTTCGTTTACTTCTTAGGTCTACCCATCTGTAATCCAATCTCTTGTCTAATGCGGTTACATTGTCTACATGTTCTCCTTCGATTGCTATTGGTAATGGGGTTTGTGCTAGTGAGTCTATATTTAATGTTTTTATCCCTATTTCATATCCACATGCTACTTGTTTTGCTTCTTTTACTTCTCCTGTTATGTCTATTACTGATTCTGCAGTTAGGGTTTTTGCGGTTTTGAATACTTCTTCGTCTCCAAACCATGCTACTGTTTGTACAATACCAGATCTGTCTCTGACCATTATGAATATGATTTTGCCTTGATCTCTTATGGTATCTACTCTTCCTCTTATTCTAATAACTTGGCCTATGTGTTGTGCTAATTCCCCTATATGGGTTCTTTCTAGTAATTCCATGATATGGTTTGATTAAATAATCTATATGTGGAGATTATATCATAATTATATGGAGGAAAAACCTAATCTTGTTCTTTAATTATTCTTAAAATATCTTCGGCAACTTTTTCCACTTCTTGTTCTCCATCAATCATAAAATCAACAAGACCCGAGCTTTTAATATCTTCCTGATACTTAACCATACCATCAAGATACTGATTCATATCTTCATACCCTTCTTTAATTCTTGCTTCATTTCTTGATTTCAATGTTTCTAAGCCTACAGATAGTTGAAGAATTTTGAATTCTTTTCTCTTCGTTTCTTCTAAATCTTCTTTTTTAAAATACCATGCATTTGTAAAGAATATTATTTCTGATTTATTTAAAATCTTTTCTAGTACCTTAGGAAAAAGCACATTATGTTTGTATTCTACATCCAAAGGAAATTTCCTATTATTAAGTTCTGTTAACTCTTCATCCAACTCTGAAATTGGTAAATCTGTAGTCGATCGTAGATATTTTACTAAGGTAGTTTTACCTGAAAGTGATGTGCCAATTATTATACATTTCTTCATATTTATTCCTCTGTCCAAATTACTTCACCACCCAATGCTATAAAGTCATTAAATGTAACAGGTATTTTGTCTATTGGTTTGACACTTGTATGACTCTTTACTTGCCAATTATTTGGTTTATCTGTAGAAAAAGATTCCCGGGGCAATACGTAAAGAGTTCCAATTCCCTTTTCTACAAGTTGCTTCCAAGATTTAGGTATTTCAGCAACTAAAAGATCTTTTTCATAGCAACCCGCCTTCCAGGTACCACTAACTCCTTCTGGTTTTACTACACCCATAATACAAACTTGGGGATTTGGAGATGCATACACAGCTGTGTCTGTATTAAAATCTTCGTCAGTAACATCATTTGCTTTTCTAGGCTCCAAAATAGTTATGGCTGGATTTGAAGACCCATGAAAGACATAACCTTCTTCTTTGTACTTCAAAATTTTGGAAATGTTGTCCGTTGGTTCACTACTAGAAGTTGCTAAATCTACAGACTCTACATCAGAAATGATATTTTGTTCTCCTAAATCTGTCATACAAAAAGTATATCACAAGGCTTATGTTAAACCCTACTCAACTCCTCCCACAATTCCTTCTCCTTCCTATTCAACTTCCCCGGTACATGTATATTTATCCTCACATAATGATCCCCCCTCTTACCATCACCATTCAAAATATATGCACCTTTACCCTTTAATCTAAATATACTTCCAGATTGAGTACCATTAGGAATCTTTAAAACCACATTCCCAGCAACAGTATCCACATCAACCTTACCACCCAATACAGCCATATGAATAGGAATATCAACATCAGAATAAATATCATTACCCCTTCTCTCAAACTTAGAAGAAGTCTCAACCTCAATCTCTACATACAAATCCCCATGAGCACTACCATTGTTACCAGCATTACCACCACCCCTAAACCTTAAAATCATACCATCATATGCACCAGCAGGAATCTTCACCTTAACCTTCTCAGAAGTAGCATTAACACCAGAACCACCACAAACCTTACATGCATTCTTAATACTCTTACCCGTACCCTTACACTTAGAACACACACCCATTACAGCAATCTGCCCTAATATCGTATTCCTAACCTGTCTCTCCTGACCAGACCCATGACACACAGGACAAGTCTCAACCTTACCATCCTCACTACCAGTACCCTCACAATGCTCACAAGTCTCATCCCTCTGAACCTTAATCTCATACTCACCACCCTCCATAGCTTCATCAAATTTCAATCTCACTCTGTAACGAATATCTGCTCCACCCTGAGCTTGTCTTCTACCAGAGGAATTACCAAATCCAAAATCAAAACCCTGATTACCTCCACCAAAGAAAGAACTAAAAATATCCCCCATATCAAAAGGAGTATTACCATCAAAACCACTAAAATCAGAATATCCACCAGCTCCAGGATTAAACCCAGCAGTACCAGCATGACCATATTGATCATATGCAGAACGCTTAGATTCATCCGAAAGAATCTCATATGCCTCTTGTACTTCCTTAAACTTCTCTTCAGCTCCATCATCCTTGTTAGAATCAGGATGATATTTCTTAACAAGGTTTCTGTAAGCTTTTTTAAGCTCACTTTGAGTTGCTTTTTTGTCTACACCTAATACTTCATAGTAATCTCTTTTTTCCATAGTCAAGTATTTTAGCAAACACCATTTTAATTTGCTAGTAGGTCTCCCAATTGCATGTACAAATCTGGTAATATATCGTTATGCAAAATCCCGATTGGAACATACAAACCGAAAGCCAAACCAAAGTAAAAAAAACAAGAATATATATTTCTGTAGTACTAGCAGTAATTGGCCTCATAATCATATTGAGTCAAGTAATACCACTAGCAAAGTCATATATCGATGGAATGATTGAACAAGCTCGAGCAGATTCAAAGGTAGAACCAGTCCCAGAGTCATACCAAACATATATTGAATCCCAACTCGCCTACTACGACCCAGGCAAAAGCTACTTTGCAAACCTTTCACAACAGTTAGGAAATGTATCAGAATCACAATATTACGATCCAGTAACACAAACACAGAAGGATATTGTTGTTAACAAGGAATATGACAAACCAATGTATATCGATATCGCGAGTATTGGGATAGCGAATATTAAAATATCGGCAAATGTAGATAGCTACAACGAGAAGGTATACAACCAATATCTCAAACAAGGATTAGCACATTTCAAAGGAACACCCCTTCCAGGAGATGGAGGCAATTCCTTCATATATGGCCATAGTGCAGTAGAAAGCTTCTTTGACAGCCATCAAAATTTACCAGAGACAATCTTCTCTAGATTGGGTAATATAGATATTGGACAAGAAGTAGATATTAAAAAAGATGAGAAGGTATTAAAATACATAGTAAGAAGTAAAAAGATTGTTTCTCCAGATGATTTCTCCATACTAGAATCACAAAACAACAAAGAAACAATAACCATGATGACATGTTGGCCATTGGGTATTGGAACAAAGAGATTAATAGTAGTCGCTGAAAGACAGATTTAAAATTTTAAATACAAACAATGATAGATTTAAAAACCCTAGACCCAAAGAAAAAAACATTCTTGTTCATCGGTTTCGTAGCATTAATCGTAGTTGTAGTCGTAACAGTAGTAATACTTTTGATAACGGCGAATAGTAAGAATAATGACAACACATCGGATGTTGGAACCGGAGAACTAGTATATTGGGGACTTTGGGAACCATCAACCGTCATACAACCATTGATTGATGAATATGAATCAACTCATGAAGGAATCACCATCCTCTATTCTCAACAAACATACACCAACTACGAGAGCAGGCTTTACACACGTCTACAACAATCAACCACCTCTTCCGAACCAGCACCAGATATCTTCAGAATCCACAACACATGGATTCCAAAGTACTACAAATATCTCTACGCACTACCTTCAACCGTAATGACAAAGGAAAAATATGCCTCTACATTCTACCCAACTGCAACAACAGATCTAACTGCAAAAGATGGAAATATATATGCAATGCCATTGGAAATAGATGGGTTGGTAGTATTCTACAACAAACAACTACTAGCAACTGCCGGTGTAACTACCACTCCAACAGATTGGGATTCATTTGTAGAACTAGCACAAAAATTAACAAAGAAATCTACAACTGGGAAAATCACACAAGCAGGATTGGCTATGGGAACATCTAAGAATGTAAGTCATGCAGCAGAAATACTCTCTTTCCTAATGCTTTCTCAAGGTATCGATATTATTGACGAAACCAAAACCGCTGTAACTCTAAATACCACTAAAGCTGAAAGTGTAATGGATACATATATTAGCTTCGCTTCAGGAACTGATGCAACATGGGATTCAAGCTTAGGTACAGATCTAAATATGTTCTTCCAAGGCAAACTAGCTATGTTCATAGCTCCAAGTTGGAGAGCATTTGAGATAATTCAGTCTGCACCAACAATTGAATTTGGAATGGCAACTCTTCCACAACTCTCTGCTAACGAAGATCCTATCTACTACTCTACATACTGGGCAGAAGCTGTAAGTAAGAATAGTTCAAATCCAAAAGCGGCTTGGGATTTTGTAGCCTTCTTAGCTCAAAAGGAACAACAAAAAACCTTGTATTCTAATGCTGCAAAAATCAGAGCGTTTGGAGAACCATATTCATTGGTAGAATTAAATACCGAATTAGCAGCAAATTCATATGGAGCTGCACTCGCAACCTCTGCACCAGCTATGATCTCATGGCAGATGGGGGACGAATCATTTGTAAAGGCTACTCTAAATGAAGCAATAACTGCGATAGTTGAAGATGGTGATGATACTCAGACTGCATTAAAGAAGGCAGAGACAGATATAAATAATCAACTTGCACAAACCAACAAATAACGCTTATTATATATACAATGAAGATTCGAAATGCCCCGCGAAAAACTAAGTCACTTTTTGTAATATATTCGACATTCTTTTTGTTGCTCTCAATACCTTTAGTCACATGGGGAGTCATAAATGGATCTTTTGATATCAGAAATATGGCCTTTGACAGTGTTACTGTCAGCGATGAAAACCCCTGTGTCATATCCCTTCCAAATGTTAATCCATATACCTTAGAAGTTGGAAAAGAGATTACAATTCAAGTAGATGCTACATTAAAAGATGCTGGGATTGCTTCATTAAAAATAACTGACTCGACGGGAAATACAATCCATACTGAAGAATTTACCGAATCCCCTACTTCACTTGCTACTAGTTTCAAATTTACACCAATGAAATCGGGAACTGTAGATATGCTCGGTCTAATCTCTAAAGTTGGAGGTGGAAGTGTCGCATGTAAAATCAGTAGTGAATATGACATTCTCGGATTGAAAGCTATGGCTAGTAACTTGATCCCTGAATTTACATCTGTTCCCGCTGGATCCAAACCATCACAAGATATTAAGACAGGAATAATATATGAATATACTCTTACTGCATTAGATATTGATGGTGACCATATTAACTACAGTTACTCATTCACTCCAGGTGCTACATGGTTAAAACCAACAATCATCGAAGATGGTTCTAATGGTAAATTAACAATCAAATTCCAAGGCTCAACCGATACTCCTGCAAGCTACCTTGCCAATGTATTCATCCATGATGGATACAGTAAGCACTTAGCATCACAGACCTGGGTAGTAAGTGTAAGTCCTGCAACCAATGATATTCCAAATGTTAAAGTTCTCTCACCTGTTTCTAGTACAAGAGTAGATAGAGGGCAATCCATGAAAATATCATGGGAAGCAACTGATCTAAATGAGATAACCAAGTATGAGTTGTATGTAAGTCAAAATCCAACCGATCAAACCGATTGGGTAATGATCAACAACAATATCTCCTCCAAGACTACATCGTACATCATAGATACAACTAACTTAGAGCCTGGTAATTACAAAGCGATTCTTAGAGCAACAGATAATCAGAGTCCATCATTAACAGGTATTGGGCTTTCACCAGAGATTGTAGTTAGTGGAACTCCAACCAAACCTGCTGAGGACGATGTGGTCGTCATAGCTGATCCACAAGTTATTAATATGTCTCCAAACAGTACAGATACTGTTCAGAACAAACAGGTTACAACAAAGGCAACCATAATTGCTGGTACCAATGCAACCATAGACGAGGAGAGTATTTTGGTAAAGCTTGATGACAAGGATGTCAGTAGTGATGTAAGTATTAACCAGATCTCTGATCATGAGCATACCATCATATATCAACCTTCAGAGGATCTTACGACTGGATTGCACAAGATGGAGATATATTTTGAAGATTCTAATGGCAAATCTGTAACTAAGTCTTGGACATTTACAATACAGTCAGATGAGACTGTAGCTGAGGGATACGTAAAGATATTGGGAATGGAGATAAGTCAGAGAACATTAATAATCATTGGTGTTGGAATATTAGTAATCATTGCGGCAATAGTAGCTCCAATAATCATATTTAAGGTTTGGAAAGAAGAACAATACAAACAAGAAGATGCTCCACAGGATGGACGTTACATTCCTACTCTTCCTACAGAACCTGTACCTGCATTTACTCCTACTCCTTCAGAGATTTCAAACCTAGTCGCTACGCCTGTTGAGGAAGTTAAACCTGTTTCAGATGTTTGGGATAACTATGCTGCCCCTATCCCAAAGGAATCTTCAGTCACTATACAAACTCCAATCCCTGTGGAGGAAGCAAAGGTTGAATCGATTTCTGAATCAGTCGAAGAGGTTGTAGTTGAACCAGAACCAATAAAAGAAGAGGCTCCAGTTGAAGAACCTGTTGTTGAAGAAGTTATACCAGAACCAGTGAAAGAAGAAATTGTACCTGAACCTGTGATAGAGGAAGAAGTAGTTGTTCCAACACCTACTCCAGAGCCAATCCCAACTGAAGAACCAGCTTCAACCGAAGTAGAAGAAGATATTACTCCTACTGCTCCTGTAGTAGAGAATACCCCTCCTAATCCACCAGAACCAGATTTAAATGTAGACCTTAATGTTGGTGAAGACTTAGCTTCAATATATGAACAGATACAACAGGCAGAACAAGAAGAAGCATCAACAACCAAGGAATAGATTCTAAAGGCTTAAATTGATATAATCTCCCTTATGAATACTTTCTCATACAAAGAAATAAGGGATAAATATATTGAATATTTCAAAAAGAATAATCATCAAGAGATACCTAGTGCTCCACTCGTACCAGAGAATGATCCTTCTGTACTTTTTGTTAATGCTGGGATGTTTCCATTGGTACCATTTTTACAAGGAGAAACTCATCCTAAGGGTACAAGATTGGTAGATTCGCAAAGATGTGTTAGAACAATAGATATTGATGGGGTTGGAGATGCATATCACTGTACTACATTTGAAATGCTAGGAAACTGGTCCTTAAATGACTACTTTAAGAAAGAAGCTGTTGGTTTAACATTAAGATTTTTTGTTGAAGAATTAGGATTTGATATTAACAGAATATATGCAACAGTATTTAAGGGTGATGATACTTCTCCAAAAGATACAGAATCCATAGAGATATGGATTAACCTTTTCAAAGAGTATGGTATTGATGCAAAGGTTGGAGAAAAGATATTAGAAAAGGGCAAAGATGATAACTGGTGGGAATTAGCAACTGGTGGTCCATGTGGTCCTGACTCAGAAATTTTCTATGAGATCGATGGTCAATTGGTTGAGATTGGAAACAATGTGTTCATGGAATATCTCAAAGTCGGGAATGAATACAGACCATTAGGAAGACATAATGTGGACTTTGGTGGAGGGCTAGATAGATTGGCTTGTATATCTCAAGGCGTAGATAGTGTATATGATACTGATATATACAAACCAATATTTGATTTAGTTAAATCATTAGGTAAGAATGACATATTAGTTTCTCAAAGAATCATCACAGACCATATTAAAGCTGCTACATGGATGATTATGGATGGTGTAGAACCTAGTAGAAGTGAACAGGGATATATTTTAAGAAGGATAATTAGAAGAGCTATACGACATGGTAGAAAGTTAGGTATTGAGGGTTTGTTTACTAGAAAGGTTGGAGAGATAGCTGTACAACAGTTTTCACCAATATGGAACAAGTTAGAAACAGACAAAGAAAGAATTTTAAATACACTTGAAGAGGAAGAAAAAAAGTTTAGTAAAACTTTGGAGAATGGATTAAAAGAATTAGAGAAAATAATTGGATCAAAGACACCAGGCGAAGGAAATACTGGAATGCTTCCTGGATCAGAAAATTTAACCGGACCTACTGGAGTACAAGCATTTAGGCTTTACGAAACCTATGGGTTACCTTTAGAATTAACCGAAGAAATCTTGAAAGAAAGAGGCCTTGCTATTAAAAATGTTGAGCAGTTCGCTGAAACACAAAAACAAATGCAAGAACTCTCTCGAACCTCATCCGCAGGAATGTTTAAAGGAGGACTCGCAGATACTTCAGACATATCAATAAAATATCACACTACTACACACTTACTCCTTGCAACATTAAGAAAGATCTTGGGAGACCAGGTATACCAAATGGGAAGTAACATAACCGTTGAACGATTAAGATTTGATTACCCATCAGACAACAAACTAACCCCAGAACAAGTAAAACAAGTAGAAGAAATGATAAATGAACAAATACAAAAAGCCTTACCAATAACATGGGAAGAATATCCAAAAGAAGAAGCCCTAAAGATGGTACCATTTGCAGCATTCTCCGAAAAATATGGAGACATCGTAAAGGTATATACCATTGGAGAAAAAACAAACCCCTACTCTGTTGAAATCTGTAACGGACCACACGTATCCAATACCCAAGAACTAGGAAAATTCAAAATCTCCAAACAAGAAAATGTAGCAGCAGGAATAAAAAGAATTAAAGCTGTATTAGAATAATGATTGAATACCCAATCCTAGCCATAGACTACGGAAAGAAACACTTCGGATTAGCAATATCTGATTCAAAGGGAATCATTGCCTCACCATTGGAAGTACTATCCATAACCGAGCATCATGGACAGACAGACATCATCAAACAAATATTGGAAATATGTAAAGAATACAGAGTAAAAACCCTCCTTTTAGGATACCCACAAGCCTTCATAGAAAAGCACAATACAACTCAAAAACACGTCACTCAATTCGAATACAAACTCAAAGAAAACACTGATCTACCAATCATTTTGTACGACGAAAGTTTTTCTACAACTTCAGCAGAAAATATGTTAATATCTTCAGGACAGAACACAAAAGGATTCAGAAAGAAGATAGACAAAATAGCTGCAACAGTATTTTTACAGGAATTTTTAAATTCAAAACACTAGATAAATGAAGAGTATTGTAAAGATTTTTCTCCTCGCATTAATAACTGTAGTCATAGCTGGAGTAATCATCAAACTGGATTACACACATGCACTAAAAACAGCAAACAATGAAAGCTCAGACAAAGTAATATTAACAATAGCAGAGGGTGAATCCGCTCCAGATATATTACAGTCTCTAGTAGATCAAGGATTGATCAATCCTAAGTGGGTCAACTATTCCAAGATATATCTCAGATTAAATAACCTTGCTTCTAAATTACAAGCAGGAACATACAATATCCCAAAGAACTTGAATATTATTGAAATCTTCCAAACTCTACAGAATGGTAAAGACCAAGAAATATGGGTAACAATACCGGAGGGACTAAGAAAAGATGAAATTGCAGATATATTGGTAAAGAATATTGGTTCAACATTCTCAAAAGAGACATTCTTAGCATTAACCACCGATCAAGAATTCATAAAGACATTTGGATTGATTTCAGATGTAAAAGATTTAGAAGGATATCTCTTCCCTGACAAATATGCATTTGCACAAGATGTAACTGAAAAAGATATCGCTACCCGACTTATTGAGACATTCAAAACAAAGGTTGGAGTTAACGACCCATACCAGACCATCATACTTGCAAGCTTAACTGAAAAAGAAGGAAGAACAGCAACAGACAGAGCGATGATAACGGGAATCATATTAAAGAGGTACAACGAAGGATGGACATTAGGATTAGATACAACAACACTCTACTACCTTAAGACTTGGGATGAGAGCAAGATTACCGAAAATGATTTGAAAGCAAACAATCCATACAATACTCGGGTTGTAACAGGTTTTCCTCCTACCCCAATATGTAATCCTGGATTGGAGTCTATAAACGCGGCAAGAAATCCAGTAAATTCAACCTACTACTACTTCATCAGTGATCTAACAGGTGTTATGCACTATGCCAGAACAGCGGCAGAACATAACAACAATGTAAATCAGTATCTTAGATAATTTTAGTCCTGCCCCGCTATGACTATCGATATGAATATTACAGATGAAAAAGAAATAACAGCTCCAGAGCCAAAGATACAAATAGAAGAGCCTAAGAAAAAGAAAGGTAAAAAATGGGTCCTCTTTGTAGTTCTAGGAATCGTTGTAATCGTTCTAGCAGGAATAATCTTTGGTATCTTCAAAGGCATCTCAATATTTCAGAAGATAGGATTAAAACTTGATGCTGGTTCTCTCTCATTTAATAATGTTGAACCTGAACTTAAAAAAGACAGTACAGGAAAATATACCAGCTGCCTAATCATTGGAATAGACACAAGAGGAACATCTGATGGATTAAATACCGATACCATAATCATGGCGTCATACAATTATGAAACCAGTAATGTTGTAATGGTTTCCGTTCCAAGAGACTTAAGTGTAGAAATTGGAGAAGATTCAGATTGGTATAACAAAATTAATGCAGTATATGCATTTACAAAAGATGGAAATGACGCAGAAGGATTAAAGGAATTGAAGAGAACAGTTGAAGAATTAACTGGTACTGAAATCCAATACTATGCCATGGTAAATTTTGATGGCTTTACACAAATAGTAGACGCAGTTGGAGGTGTAGATATCAATGTTGAAAATAGTTTTACTGATTATTCATACCCATTAGGAACAAAATATCAAACCGTATCCTTCAAAGCTGGAATACAAACAATGGATGGGGAAACTGCACTTGAGTATGCAAGATCTAGACATTCAAATGACAATGGTGAAGGTTCAGATTTCATGCGAGCAAGAAGACAACAAAAAGTCATAATGGCAGTAAAAGACAAAATCCTAAGTACAGAAACCCTTACAAGTCCAAAAGCTGTAATGGGATTGATCTCCTCTGTAGCAGACAATATCAAAGTTTCCGAATTTACCATTAGTGATATTCAGGCAGCTTTAAATATTGCAAAAGATTTTAATGAAAAGAATGCTAAAACATATTCATTTGTATTAGATCCATCAGCAGGCAATTCTCAGTTAGTAGGAAACCTTTCCACATATGGAGCAGATGGCACCCTACTCGCCTACGTCATTGGTCCTAAATTAGGATTAGGGAAATATGAAGACATTAATGAATTCATCGACCTCATCATGGTCAAACCAGCAATATATAGCGAGAATGCAAAAATATATGTTTACAACACAGGCATAGGAAGTACTGAAGTAACTGCAAAAGTTAAGGCCTTAAAAGAGCAATATCCATATATGAATATTGTGAATAAGGGCACACTCTACTCTGACAAAGAAGGAACATATATATATACCCACACAGAAAATGAGTTTACCGCAACCGTTGATGAATTTGCTACAACATTAAATATTACAAACAAGACCAAACCAGAATTCATCACCAACAATTTAAACGGTGAAGATGTTACAATATTACTTGGAAAAGCAGTTCAATTAGCACAATAAAAAAGTGATATTCAAACTATACCATGGCTCATCGCCATATCTGTCCTTAAGGGCTTTAAAACAGGAGACCGCTCAATTCTCTGACCTACAATTTCAGATAATCAATGCTGAAACACAAGATGCACAAACAATCTTTGACAAACTTGGTAGCCAGAATCTTTTCGTTTCTAAAAGAGGAATCATAATCAAACGATTGTATAAGAACAAAGATAAGGACAAACTCATTGAAAGCATCTTAGCCTTACTCAAAAAAGATACAGGGACAGATACAATCTTCTTCTGGGAAGATGAGAAAGTTCGAGTAAACACCAGATACTTCAAATTCTTCAAAGAGAATAATGCATTTGAGCAATATGATGAAATGAACAAACGCTCGTTTGGAGCATGGTTAAAAGAAGAATTAGATTCAAATGGATTAAAGCTCGATCCTACAGTTCAAAGATTACTTGCCGAAAGAACCAACTATGATCCTGAAAGATGTGTGAATGAAATACAGAAATTAAAACTAGATCCAGAAAATGACACCACATACATAGCAGATACATTAGAAAAGGATATTTGGGCATTAATAGATGCCATAAATATAAAGGACAAGGCTAGAAGTATGGAAATATTGGAAAATTTGTATAAACAAAATAACGACCCTAACTACATCCTCTCAATGTTAGCCAGAAATTTAAGAATCTTAACATTGGTCAAACATCTAAATGATCAAAGAAAATCATTCAAAGAGATATGCTCCATTTTAAGAATTCCTCCATTTACCCTGCCCTCAATCTTGGATACATCCAAAAACTATGAGAACAAGCAGTTAATCCAGATATATCGTAAACTTTCCAATCTAGATTTACAAATTAAAACTGGGAAGATCGATGGACATTTAGGATTGACCCTCATATGCCCATACCTCTAGTTAAAATCACATTGACACCACATAGTTATTAACTTAAACTGAATAGAGAATATTCAAATCTATACCTGCCCTAATGGAAGAAGGAATAAGAGTAACAACACAGAAAAAATCAAAGAAATTACAAACCGTTCTTCTTGTCATAACAGGCATATTTGGCTTAGCGCTAATAGGTGTAGCAATATATTTCTACACCATCAAAGATACAAACACCAATACTGATACCACTAACAACGTTACCTGTGGATGTTACTACATAGATCCAGCCGTAACTACAGAATGTGGAGATCCACGAAGAGCATTCCAATTTGAAGTAGCAACTAATACCAGCACTGAAACATGTAAAGCTGCTTGCGCAACTAGCAAACTCTCAACAAACAATCTAAACAGTTCTACACAACAGGATCTGTACCAAATCTGTCAGTTACAAACCATCGCAGATTCAAGATGTAGTGCTATGACAATTACAGACAAAAATGGAAAAATTGTAACTGGAGAAATTTCTGCAACAGATCAATTAACCATCGAAGCTACATTCGACAAAGAATATTCGGATTACAAATTTGTCATAAATAATGAGACCGTAGAACCAGACATCATCACACCAAACAAACTTGGAATTAAGAAAACAATTACAGATCTCAGCACTGCAACCGCTATAAATATCGTTGCAACAGGAACTACCTCTGACAATCAACAAATTAACTCCCCTATCTGTCGTAGATTAATCGAAGTAACCCAAGCAGGTGAATCAAGTGTCAGCAATCTTCAACTTACAACTAGATTGGATGGAACAACAATGAAAATATCCAATGCAAAAATCTCTGCAGGAAATCTTACTTCATCTAACGATATGAAGATTAGCTTCACATTCGAAAATGCATATCCTGAATTAATAATGACAAAAGGATTTACAGTAGATACCACTGCAGGAATCATAGAAATATTGGAGCAAGACCTTTACAGTGCAACTAATTTCTCGAATTCCAAGAGTTTCTCACAACTCGATAGTCATACTGGGTCATTAGCAATTAAATCTGAAGTATATATATCAAATATATCCATTGGCTCTGCAACCAGTAGCGCAACATTCCCAGATGCTCAGGATGAAGATCCTGATACAGGAGGAAATAATGTCGTAGCATCAAGCTTCACAGTTGCCAATACATCAAATCTTACATGTGTAGAAAGAGTTGCACCTTCAAATACTGTACAGTACACAATAAATGTAACTAACAAGAGTACAACTTCACAAAAGATTACTTCCATCGTAGACAAGCTACCATTAGGATTCACATACGCAGCAGGAACAACCAAGATCAATGGTGTACTCGTAACCGACTCAAGCTATGTAACCGCTGCAACAGTTGGAAGCTCACAACAAGTTACCATATCAAAAACTGGTGGATGGACATTAAGTGCCAATCAATCATTGACTGTATTACTCCAAGCCCAAGCAGGAGCAAGCGCACTTACTGGAACAAACAAGAATGAGGTTGTAGTAACCCCTGAAGAAGTTCCAACAGATCCATCACAGCTTAGAGCTTCTGTTAATGTAACTGTATCACAGAATTGTGAAGATCCTGACGCAACAGAAGAAACACCTAACACACCAAGCACAGGTATCTTCGACTCAGTTATCTTCAAGGTAATACTAGGAATCGTAGTAATCACAACAGGTTGGTACATATACAGCAGACCAAAAGGTCGTGTTTTAGTAGAAAAGTTCGTTGATTCAGATGTATACAAATCAACAGAATTAAACACATGGAAGCTATTCAAACCTAAGAAATACTTCGAAGAAAGCATCATTAGAAAATCAGAGAAGAAGAATAACTAAAGTTCCTTTAGTAAGAAATCCAAAGCCGTACCATTGTATCCATATGCTGTGTTATCTGAATTCACTAAGAAATAGTACTTCTGTGTTGTCAAAAGCTTTTCTAAAATCACCTCATGCTCCTTTGACTGAACTGGATTTTTTTGATCTATCCCTATCGAGCTCAAAGTCTCTCTTTGACCACCATATTGTACAAATCCCATACACTCTTTTTTAGTACTCCAAGAAATTTTTACTGCATACTCCTGATCTGCCTTAGCTACAAAGATATTGTAAGGAACACAATCCTTTTTAGAAGTAGCCAAGATATCAGAGCCAAAAGTATTCTTAACAAAAATCAAGGTTGTAGCAATCCCAACTAGAAATAGTCCAAAGAACCCTGTAATTATGAACAACCTACTCTTCTTCATTTTCCTGCTTCTCTTGTACTAAAATATAGTTTTCCTGAATGGAAGAATTAACCCCATCAGATATTTTTACATTAAATTTGTATTGACCTACACTGCCAATCGGAGGAGTTCCGAAGATATGCAAACCCTCTACACTTAGCCATGAAGGAGCATTCTCCAAGGTTACACTTACATCCTCACTTTTACTATCACTATCCGAATATTTAAGATCGTATACATATTCAGTACCAATATATCCTACTAAAGGTGGAATACTGGTAATATATGGAACACCAGAAATATCCGATTGTCCCATTACAACGTCATTCTCCTCTTGCTTAGCTTTATTATTATTTATAACCGAGAATACAACACCAACTGTAACCAAAATCAAAACCAATACAAAACTAACAATAATTTTGATTTTACGGCTTCCTTCCATACTTCAAGTTTAACACAAAAGAATATGTTTACAAACAAAGGAATTATATATATAATACGCTAACTTTAGACAGTTTATATTATTAAAGAAATA
>Ga0209800_10001893_pt1 | contig 19856 bp, 10 predicted proteins | sample Higcelweek8metaG_FD_187174 | JGI IMG/M metagenome (GOLD analysis project Ga0209800, IMG submission 187174) | Freshwater pond sediment microbial communities from the University of Edinburgh, under environmental carbon perturbations - High... | ecosystem: Environmental > Aquatic > Freshwater >...
TTCATATAACAGCCATGCCCTGACAGGCACAACGAAGCATGAAAGTGTAGAGACGCAAGATCTTGCGTCTCTACGGGGTATCAACCAGTTTGTATCCCCAGACTTTCATATAAAAAAACAAAAAGGAGAAAATATGAAAAGAACAGTATTGATCATGGTTGCAGCCTTGGGAGTGCTTCTGCCCACGCTTCTGTTTGCCGCAACTCCGTTACTTCAGATAGTTGCACCCTGGGAGATCTCCTCAAAAGATCCATCAAAGGCAGGGTATGTATTTACAAGGCTGGAGGTGGGGGAGACTCTGGTCAATTTCGACCCTGACGGCCAGCCCCTTCCAGCTCTTGCCGAGAGCTGGAGCAGCTCTGAGGATCGCAGAGTCTGGAGATTCAACCTTCGCAGCGGGGTACATTTTCACAACAACACTCTTATGACCCCCCAGGCTGTACTCAACTCACTGAAGATAGCTTTGAAAAAACCTGGAGTTCTCTCTGAGATGGCGGTTGAGAGTATTGAGGCAGATGGTAATGCGATCGTATTCAGGTTGAGCAGGCCGTTTTCTCCGATTCTTGCCTTTCTGGCACACTACTCCACGATTATTCTTGCGCCGGAATCTTATAACGGTGAGGCTGATGTGGCTGATGTGATCGGGACAGGCCCCTATAAGATCGCTCTTCTTCAGATTCCGCAGAAGATGGAGATTGAGGCTTTTAAAGAGTACTGGGGGGCAAAGCCCTCAATTGACCGCGCGCTCTTTCTTGCAGTGGGGCGAGGAGAGACACGGGCGCTGCTTGCCGAAAGCGGTGAAGCACAGGTTGTCTTCAATCTTGACCCGGCAACGCTTATCCGTCTTGGTAAGATGGAGCATATTGATGTTATATCAATCCCTATCCCCAGGGTTGTTACAATTAAAATGAACTGTAATAACCCGGCATTAAACGACCCACGTGCACGTCTGGCTCTGAGCATGGCTATTGACAGAGCAGGTATTGCAAAGGCGATTCTCAGACAGCCAGATTTTCTTACTGACCAGTTTTTCCCTCCATGTATGGGCCAGTGGCATAACAAGAGCAGAGCCATGTTGAAAACAGATGTGAAAGAGGCCGAGCGACTTCTTGCACAGTGTGGCTGGAAGAAGATGGAGAGTGGTATGGTTGAGCGTGACGGCAGACCATTCAAAGTGGAACTGCTTACCTATCCTGATCGCCCGGAACTTCCGCTGATTGCAGCAGCAGTGCAGGATCAGTTCCGCTCAATAGGCGTTGATGCTGTCATCTCTATCAACAACTCAAGTGAAGTTCCAGCGCGCCACAGAGATAACACCCTGGAGATGGCTCTTGTTGCCAGAAATTTCTCCCTTGTGCCAGATCCTCTTGGAACTATGATTCAGGACTTTGATCCCAAGGGGGGAGACTGGGGAGCAATGAACTGGTCAAATGTTCATCTTACAAAAGCGATCTCTGATCTGGTAAGCTCTGGTGACCCTTCTGCCATGTCAGATTCAAAGCAGCAGATCATAACCACTCTTCATCAGGAGATGCCTGTCATTCCTGTTGTCTGGTATCAGCAGACTGCCGCTGTATCCAGATCACTTAAAAATGTGGTGATCGACCCTTATGAACGGACATACAGAATCTCAGCCATGGAGTGGAGAAAAAAATGAGTCACACTATAAGATACCGGCTCTTTCAGGCGCTGCTGGTGGCACTGACAGTCGGACTGCTCACTTTTATCATGGTGCGTCTGCTCCCCGGGGATCTGGCTTTCCGTATTGCAGCAGGCCGTTATGGCTATGATATGGTCAACAGTGCGGCAGCTGAAGCTGTGCGGCAGGAACTCTCGCTTGACCAGCCTGCTGTTTCAGCCTTTTTTCACTGGTTCTGGAACCTTATCCGCTTTGATCTGGGACACTCTCTGGTTACAGGAGAGCTTGTTCGTGACGCAATTGTCCATGAACTTGGCCACTCTCTGGATCTGGCTGCAACTGCCATGCTCCTCTCTCTTATCATAGGCCCTCCTCTTGGAATAGTGGCAGGAGTCCGTTCAGGCGGAGTTATTGATCATCTTCTGCTGGCCTCCTCAGTGGTTCTCAGGTCAGTACCGCAATTTGCAATAGGGATAGTTCTTATCATGCTCTTTTCAGTCAAGGCTGGAGTGTTGCCAGCAGCAGGTCACGGCCATTTTCTGTCGCGAATTCTTCCTGCTGTAACTCTGGCTCTTGGGCTTGCAGCAGTCTCAAGCCGTGTCGCAAGAGATGCCATGATCAGCGTTCTTAACTCGGAGTATTATATGTTTGGCCGTACAAAGGGGCTCTCTGGATTTGAACTCTTCTTACGTCACGGGTTGCGCAATGTTGCTGTTCCCATCATCACCTACATGGGGATGCAGTTTGTATATCTGATTGAGGGGGTTGTTGTGGTCGAGATCCTCTTTGCATGGCCTGGAATTGGTCATGGTCTTGTCCATGCAGTTGTTGCCCGTGATGTCCCAATGGTACAGGGTACAGCCCTGGTGATGGGGCTGATGTTTGTCTTTCTCAACGCACTGGTCGATTTTCTCAATCGTATGGTTGACCCAAGAAGGAGCATAGCATGAACGGATTGACTCTTATCAGAATCAGACCTCTATTCTCTTTCTCAACACAGGCAGCAGGCATGGCTATTCTTATTCTGCTTGTCATGTTCAGCATCTTTACACCTCTGCTCTTTCAGGGTGACCCTGTCAGCCAGAACCTCTCCGGGATATTGAACCCGCCCGGTACAGCAGGCGCTCTTATGGGCACTGACCACTTTGGCCGCAACATGTTGCTCCGTATGGCAGCAGCTATCCGGGTTTCAATGGGAATAGCTCTGCTTACAACAGCCACGGCAGCGATCTTTGGTGTGGCAGTGGGAGCTATCGCAGCTTTCAGAGGGGGAAAGACAGATCGCATATTTGCTCTGCTTGCTGATATTTTTCTGGCACTGCCAGGCCTTCTTCTGGTGCTGCTGCTTATTGCAGTTGCACCGGGCAGCTTCTGGCCTCTCTACCTTGGCATAGCGATGATTCTGTGGGTTGAATACTACAGGATGACACGGGCAATAGTTCAACCGCTGGTGGTATCATCAGCTGTTCAGGCAACAAGGCTGCTTGGATTTGATTCGTGGTATATATTCCGTCGCCATCTCTGGCCAGAGCTGCGGGCAAATATTCTCACCCTCAGCGCTTTTGGTGCATCCACCTCTATTCTCTCAGTGGCAGCTCTGGGGTTTGTCAACATAGGGGTACGACCTCCCACTCCTGAACTTGGACAGATCATGACAGAGCTTCTGCCCTATTATCAGGAAGCTCCACTCATATTCATTGAGCCGATCGTCATACTCTTTCTGCTGGTACTGAGCCTCAATCTGATTGCAGGAGGGAAAATACGATGAGACCTCTTCTTGAGATCAGAAATCTTACTGTCAGCGATGATAGTGCCATAGTGCGATCAGTTTCGCTGCATGTGGAGAGTTATCAGCCCCTGACAGTGGTTGGAGAGACCGGATGTGGTAAAAGTCTTCTTGCTCAGGCTGTAATGGGGGTGTTGCCTCCAGAACTCAAGGCTGATGGAGAGATTTTTCTGGAGGGGGTGGATCTGCTCTCACTTTCAGATATGGAGCGCCGTGCTCTCTGGGGAAAGAGGCTTGCAATATTGCCTCAGGAGCCGTGGCTTGCACTTGACCCCACCATGCGTGCTCTGCCTCAGGTTCAGGAGAGTTATATGATCCAGCCCTCAATGTCAAAAGAGAGATCGTACAGAATGGCAAAAGAGATGCTTGCGCACCTTGATCTCTCCGGTGTGGACGAAAAATTGCCATTGGAGCTTTCAGGCGGCATGGCTCAGAGGGTCACCTTTGCGGCTGCAACTGCCGGAGGCTCAGGGGTGATGCTTGTTGATGAACCGACAAAGGGGCTTGATGCCGACCGGAGGCATGATATAGTTGACCTTCTTTTAAAAAAGGCATCTGAAGGTATGGCACTGCTTGTCATAACCCATGACATTGAGGTTGCCCGCCGCCTTGGCGGCAGGATTGCAGTGATGTACAGCGGTGAGATCGTGGAGCAGGGGGTGACTGAGGATATTCTCAATGCTCCAGAGCATCAATATACACAAAAACTTCTGGGAGCAGATCCTGCCTCATGGAAGAGGAGAGGTTGCAGGGCTGCCTCTGCCGCACCTGTAGTCAAGGCAGATTCAGTAGCCATTGCAAGAGGTGGCAGAGTCATCTTTCACAATCAGAACTTTGCCATAGCCCCTGGAGAGATTGTCGGTGTCACAGGTCCAAGCGGCTGCGGGAAGAGCACATTTGGCGATCTGATGCTCGGATTGCTCAAACCTGATACAGGCACTGTGTGGCGCGATGAAACTTACTCCTCTTTGCGCTATCAGAAGCTCTATCAGGATCCTCCGGCAGCATTCCCACGCTACATAACAGTAGGTCTGGCGCTCTCTGATATGGTGCGTCGCCATAAACTTCAACCCGGAGCTGTTGCTGATCTTATGGAGCGTCTCCGTCTCCAGGAAGAGCTGCTGGAGCGGTTGCCATCCCAGGTCTCAGGAGGAGAGCTGCAGCGGTTCGCCCTTCTGAGGGTTCTTCTGCTTGATCCTGTCTTTCTCTTTGCTGACGAACCCACCTCACGTCTTGATCTCATAACTCAGCAGGAGATGATGGAGCTGCTTATCGCCTCTGCCAGGGAGAGAGAGTGTGCTCTTCTGCTGGTAAGTCACCACTCTGATCTGGTTGAGAAGAGCGTTGACCGTATTCACCCACTGACAGATCGTAAACAGTTGACAGCTCGTAAATGATCAGCAGTTGAGACTATCTTTCAACAAGGATCCAGGGAGAAAAACAGATATGGATATCTATGAACAGGGCAATAAGAGGCGGAGTGCAAAAGCCGTCAGAAAGAGAAGGGAAGAGGTGGTTGTATGCCGCGATCTCACTGTAGGGTATAAGAGAAAAGCCATTCTAAGCAGATTGAACTTAACATTTGAATCTGGCCACTTTATCTCTCTTCTCGGTCCTAACGGAGCTGGTAAAACCACGCTGCTGCGTACTCTGTCGCGCCATCTTGATCCACTTGGAGGCAGTGTAACACTTATGGGAGAGCCTCTTGGCACTGTCAACTCCACAGATCTTGCAAAGATCATGGCGGTTGTGCTGACAGATAAGATCTCTCCTCCGCTCTTTACAGTGTTTGAATTTACGGCACTTGGCCGATATCCCCATACCGATTTTCTTGGCAGACTCTCTTCTGAAGATAGAAGGGTTGTCAACCAGGCTCTGGCTGCAGTTCATGCCCAGGAGCTTGCTCAGAGACCCTTCTCAGATCTGAGTGACGGTGAGAGGCAGAAGGCCCTTGTTGCCAGGGCTCTTGCCCAGCAGCCCAGACTTCTTCTGCTTGATGAGCCGACCATCCATCTGGATCTTAAACACCGGGTGGAGGTTATGACCATTCTGCGTGATCTGTGCAAGAGCCATGGAATTACTGTGGTGGCATCAATGCACGATGTGGATGTTGCATCCAAGGTCTCTGACAGGGTGGCTCTTATCAAAGATGGCACACTTGCGGATTGGGGGGCTCCTGAGTCTGTACTGACGGGAAGGGCAGTGGCTCAACTCTATGATTTTACCGGAGCATCTTATGATCGTCACCTTGGAGCCATTGAGCTGCGTGGTGACGGAGTGAGTGGAAGGGCGTTTGTGGTTGCAGGCATGGGCAGCGGAACTCTGGTATATCGTATGCTTGCCAAGCGGGGATTTTCCCTCTCCACAGGGGTGCTTAACTCCAACGACATAGACTGCTATGTTGCCAGGTCTCTTGGGGCGGAGTGTGCGGTGCAACCAGCTATGGAGGCAGTCGGAAGTGATGCCATAGCCTCTGCTGTGAAGCTCATGGAGAGATGCGATCTGGTTGTTGACTGCGGCTTTGATGTGGGAGCCATGAATCAGGGTAACGTGACTCTTCTCAGAACCGCTCTTGAGAAGGGCAAAAACGTTTTAACTCTTCGTAATAAGAGCTTTGGAACTCTTATTGAAGCTGCTCCAGAGAGCGTGTCAGATAGTAATCAGAAGGTTAATCGCCACGGCTCTGTGATCAGGTGCAAAGATGTAAACCACCTTATTGAGATGCTTGATCAACAGATAGATGCAGACCCTGACCATCAACACTGTAATCCTGACCAATCAATACTGTAATGCGGGATAATTTTTTTTATGAAAGTCTGGGGATACAAACTGGTTGGTACCCCGTAGAGACGCAAGATCTTGCGTCTCTACAACTTTCATGCTTCGTTGTGCCCTGTCAGGGCATGGCCGTTTTTATATGAAAGTCTTCTCAACCACTTGTGATTATGGGGCTTTCATTCTTAGTTGTGGCAGGTCAATCTGCCATGTAGGTTTATAGAAACCCGGAGAGATTGCAATGATCCATTATAACTTATGCTACTATTCAGCCACATCAATGGAGATGCCCTCCTTAAGTCAGGGTGTCATAAAATTTCAGGAGAGTGGCGGGCAGATTACTGTACATGCCCGTACCCAGATTCAGCTTTTTGACAGATCCCGCCAGGAGGCATTTGTAAGAAAAGCTATGGCATCAGATGTGGTGATCATCACACTGCACGGAGGCAAGCTCTCCTTTCCAGCTTTTGATGATCTGATTGAGGCGATGGCAGCAGTTCCAGATGGAGAGAGAAAACCCTATCTGCACATTCAGCCTACAGGGGGAGATGAGGACTCTGTTGATGCTGCAAAAGAGCACTCTCCTGACTTTGGAACTGCTCTCTGGGATGAGATCCGGCGCTATCTGAGCTATGGAACTTATCTCAATTTTCACCAGCTTCTGATCTATATTGCCAACCTTCTGCATAGCTCCCATCCACTGTCAGGCTCAACCAACCACGAAAACGTGGTGGAAACCCCATGCAGGTGCCAAGGAGAGGTGAGGCATGGATGGGAACCACTGCAGTGCCATCCTCCTGCAGCTCTTCCTAACGAGGGAATCTATCATCCCGATTTTCCGGAGATTCCCTCGCTGGAGGAGTATCTTGAGGCCAGGGTCGATCCATCCAGACTCACTGTTGGCCTCTGGTTCTACCAGACATACTGGCTTAACAACAACCTGGAGTACATCAATGCCATCATACGCTCTGTGGAGGCTGCTGGGGCCAATGTGATACCTCTGTTTCATCTTCGTTACAAGGAGGCGGACAGGGGTAATTATGGATCTGACCATATTGTTAACCATTTTTTTATGGATGGAGATACTCCCCGCATTCAGGTGCTGATAAATCCCCTCATGTTCTCTATGACAATGGTGGCTAAGGAGTATAAACCACTTTTTCCCCGTATGAACGTCCCTGTGATCCAGGCAATTACAGGGATGATACCATTTGCCCAGTGGAGGGAGAGTGTGCAGGGGTTGAGCACCATGGAGGTCTCCTACTCGGTTGCGCAGCCCGAGTTTGACGGCAACCTGATAACTGTGCCGGTTGCAAGCAGGGAGCAGAACGATATTGATCCTGTAACCGGTGCCATGATTACAAAGTATATGCCTATTCATGAGAGGATTGACAAGGTGGTGCGTCTTGCCCTCAACTGGGCACGCCTGAGTCGTATCTCCAATAAAGATCGCAGGGTTGCCATAATATTTCACCACTACCCTCCAAGAAACGACCGTATCGGCTGCGCCGCAGGCCTTGACAGCTTCAGCAGCATAAAACTTCTCTTAGAGAGGATGAGAGATGATGGCTATACAGTGGCCAGAGATTTTGAAGATGGAGACCAGCTTGCCCATGAGATGCTTTCGCGCATGACCTGCGACAGAAGATGGCTCACACCTGATCAGATGGCTGCAAAGGCTGAGGCTCATGCCGGAGTTGACCATTTTGAACCATGGCACAGAGAGCTTCCCCAAGCCATACAGGAGAAGATGAGATCAGACTGGGGAGAGCTTCCCGGAGATCTCTTTGTCCATGACGATCAGATGCATTTTGCAGGTATGGTCAATGGGAATATCTTTATAACTATTCAGCCACCCCGTGGCTATCTTGAGAATATTGACAAGATATACCATGATATGTACCTATCACCTCCTCACCACTATCTTGCCCAGTACAGATGGATAAGAGATATCTTCAGAGCTGATGTTGTGATGCATGTAGGCAAGCACGGCTCTCTTGAGTGGCTCCCCGGCAAAGCTCTGGGGCTCTCTGAGAGCTGTTACCCTGACCTTGCCATAATGGAGCTGCCCAATATCTACCCTTATATAATCAATGATCCTGGAGAGGGTACTCAGGCAAAGAGGCGTTCATACGCCTGCATCATTGACCACTTGACCCCTGCCTCAACAAACGCTGACCTCTATGATGACCTTGAGAAGGTCAACGGACTGATATGTGACTACAACGCTGCCAGGGCAGAAGATCCCAACAAGGTGGAGATTTTGCAGAAGATGATCTGGGAGGCAGTTGCTGCTGCAAGCCTTGATAAGGATATCAAGATCGACAGAGAGAGGGCCTTGGCAGATTTTGACCTTTTCCTTGAGCAGCTTCACTCCTATCTCTCAGATCTATCTGATACCATGATCAATGACGGGCTGCATATCATGGGCACCCCTCCTGAGGGTGAACGTCTGGTTGAATTTATTGTACAGCTTACCCGAATGCCAAATGGCACTGTACCAAGTCTCAGAGAGGCTGTGGTGAGGCAGATGGGGTTTGATTATGATGACCTTCTTCAAAACAGAGGGGTATCTCTTCCAAGGTTTGGCAACTGCACAGGTGGCGAAATTATGCGTCAGGCACATCAGAGGGCTCTTGATCTGGTAAGAGATCTTTTCTCTGATGAAGAGAAGATGGGGCAGGTGACAGAGGAAGGTGGCTTTTCTCTTTCGGCTGAGGAGCAGGATGCGCGGAATATATCGCCGCAGATCGCTTCTGTCCGGAGTTATATCTCCCAGATTCTGGTGCCCAACATACTGCGTTGCAAAGAAGAGATCGACGCCTCTCTTCACGGGTTTCAGGGTGGCTTTGTGCTTCCAGGGCCATCAGGTGCTCCCAGTCGCGGGCAGGCAGATATTCTTCCGACAGGCCGTAACTTCTACTCGGTTGACCCTAACAAGATTCCCACACCAGCTGCCTGGGAGGTGGGTGTGAGGCTCGGGGATGCTCTTCTGGAGCGTTATCTTCAGGAGAGCGGGAACTACCCGGAGAGTGTCGGTATTCTGGTCTATGGCTCTCCAACCATGAGAACAAGGGGAGATGATATTGCAGAGATATTCTACCTCATGGGGGTAAAACCTCTCTGGCAGAAGGGGAGTGGCAATGTGTGCGGCCTTGAGGTTATCCCCTTAAGCGATCTGAAGAGGCCCAGAATAGATGTTGTTCCGCGTGTCTCAGGATTTTTCAGGGACTCATTTCCAAATCTGATGGAGCGTATTGATCAGGCAGTGCAGATGGTTGCAACTCTCAAGGAGGCACCTGAATCCAACTTTCTGCGCCGCAATGTATATAAGGATATAGAGGAGTACCGATCTCAGGGGATGAGTGAGCAGGACTCCTTCCGTGAGGCTACATTCCGCGTTTTTGGCTGTCCTCCTGGAACATACGGCGCAGGGGTTGCAGAGCTTGTGGAGTCAAAGAGCTGGAAGAGTCAGGATGATCTTGGCAATAACTACATAAGGTACTCTGCCCATGCCTATGGAGAGGGAAGCTATGGAAAGCAGAAACCCGATAACTTCAGAAAACTTCTCTCCCGCATGGATGTGACAGTCAAGAATGAGGACTCCCGAGAGTATGACATGATGTCATGCACAGACTACTACAACTACTACGGCGGTCTTATTGTGGCAGCCAAGAGTGTAAGGGGGGAACTGCCGTTTGCTTTGATGGGAGACAGCTCTGACCCACGGCGGGTGAAGGTTCGCACCACATTTGAGGAGGCAAAGCATGTGCTTCGCTCCCGTCTGGTCAATCCAAAGTGGATAGAGGGGATGAAACGGCACGGTTATAAAGGTGCAGGAGATATCTCCCACATGATGGATGTGGTTCTGGGATGGGATGCCACAGCTGAGGTTATTGACGACTGGATGTACGAAAAGGTGGCCAACGCTTATGCTCTGGACCCGAAGATGCAGGAGTGGATGAAAGAGGTGAACCCATATGCTCTTCAGAATATACTTGACAAGCTTCTGGAGGCGATAAGCCGTGGAATGTGGAATGCTGATGAGCAGATGGAGAACGATTTACGAAACGCCTATCTTGAGATGGAGGGGGAGATAGAAGAGTGGACAGAGTAAATTTCATGAGCCACTCAATATTTCTACCTGTTGTCGTCATGCTCTGCAGAAGAGTCATCTTGTCTCTTATCTCACTCTTCTGTATCTGTCTCCTCTCATCTTACCTCTTGGGGTATGTCGAAGCTGAGGAGAGCGGAGATGCCATCATAATAACAGAGCCGGAGATCAGGGCCATGAAGGCGCATAAGATGTCTGACCTTCTGAATCACCTCCCTGGTGTCACTGCCGGAGACTCATCTGTTGGCATACACGGTTCATACAAGGTGAAGGTATTTGTTGATGGTCGCTCGATAAACGATCCAAGCTCAAGTCACGGTGGCATCAACTGGGATATGGTATCGCCGGATGAGGTTGAACGTATTGAGATTCTGCGCGGCAAAGGAGGTTCAAGATATGGCCAGGATGCAAGTGGTGGGGTGATTCTCATCACCACAAGGCGCATTGGAGGTCTGACTGGAAATATCAAGACATATGGTGGCAATAATAGTACTGCTTACGGGTATGCCAACCTTCAGAAGAATATCGGCATGTGGGGTCTGGCGCTCAGCGGAGGAGGTGAAACCACTGACGGTTACACGCTGAACAACGATAAGAGACGGTATCAGGCAGGGGCAAAACTGGAGTGCTCTTTTGATGAGGAGAGGCAGATCTCCATCTCTGCCGACTATCTGGACGATGAGAGGGGGCTTACCGGCCTTCCCGAGTATCCAACTCCATCTTCCCGTAAATCCACTCAGAACAGCTCAGTTTCAATGGTTGCAGTTTATGGATCGCTCAGAGGAACCACCTCGTTCAATGAGGGGGTCAACCATAACAGTGACACAGATAGCGGTCTGGATAAGAGGCTCAGGGTGAATGAACTTAGTCAGGAGCTGAGCAGATCCTTTAAAACAGAGAGATGGGGTGAGTTGAATATGGGCGGCAATTTTATCATGGGCAGGGCATCAGGGAGCAGTTTTGATGATCAGCAGGAGGAGCGCTGTTCCACTTTTCTCTCAGACTCTTTCAAGTTCAAGGAGTTGCCCATCTCACTCTCTTCAGCTCTCCGGGCAAATTTCAACTCTGAGTTCGGTGATGCAGTCAATCCGGAGCTGAAGCTTACATATAAAAAAGTTAACTGGCATGCAACTGCTGGCTGGAGCAGAACCGACAACATCCCATCGTTTTATCAACGTTACAACCAGACAAGCTCCACCCTTCCAAATCCTGATCTTGATATGGAGAGCGCTGACAACTACTCAGTTTCGCTCTTTATTGAACCTTGGGATACAATTTCAGGCAGTATCTCACTCTTCTATAATCGTCTCAATGATCGCATTACCTATGTAACTGGAGATGATGGCGTTGGTCAGTACCAGAATTTCGGACTGGTAACTTACAAAGGGGCAGATCTGGCTCTTTCATGGAAGGTGTTGGATGAAGTTAAAGTGAATGGCAGCTATACATATCTTGAAGCTATAGACGAAGAGAGTAACCTGTGGCTCCCTGCCCAGTCACGCCACAAAACCAGGCTCAATATCTACTGGCAGCCGACCGAGCCTCTTACCATAGTGTCAACTGCCCAGTATAACTCCAGAGTCTATCGCAATAAGAGCAACACCTCCACTGTACCTGAATATGTTATTGCAACAGTAAGAGCTGAATATGCCTTTACCAGATTTACCATTTTTACTGAAATAGAAAATATATTTGATAAGAGCTACTACTATTCGGACGGTCTGCTTGCTCCGCCCCTGACATGGTTTATCGGTGTGAACTATAAAATATAGAAAAGAGAAGATGAGACAATGTACCGTAATATATATCCATTAGCTGCCATTGTAGGTCAGGAGAGTCTGAAACAGACCCTTCTGATCACTGCTGTAAACCCTGCAACAGGAGGGGTTCTCATACGCGGGGAGAAGGGAACCGCAAAATCCACGGCTGTAAGGGCACTTGCCGGGATTCTGCCTCAGATCGATGTGGTGATGGGGTGCCCCTTTTCATGCGAGCCTGATAAGCCTGAACTCATGTGTCCTCAATGCAGGCAAAGATATCCTCAGCTTGTGGTTGAACAGCGCAGGGTTCGAGTTGTCAACCTTCCCCTTAACGCCACAGAGGATAGGGTGGCAGGTGGCATTGATTTTACGCTTGCCCTCTGTCATGGACGTCCTCTGCTCTCCCCAGGGCTGATAGCCCAGAGCCACCGTGGTATTCTCTATGTTGATGAGGTGAACCTGCTTGATGACCACATTGTGGATATCATCCTTGATGCAGCATCTTCCGGCGAGAACAGGATAGAGAGGGAGGGGATCTCCTTTTCTCATCAAGCTCAGTTCATGCTGGTTGGCACCATGAACCCTGAAGAGGGGGAGCTTCGCCCCCAGCTTCTTGACCGGTTTGGTCTCTGTGTTGAGGTCTCAGGTACAAAAGATCCTGACGAGAGGGTCTCTCTTATGGAGCTGCGGGATAACTTTGACCGGAACCGTAGAAACTTCACAGATCAGTATGATAATGAGAGCGCTCAGCTGGCACGGCAGATAGCTGATGCCCGGAAACTTCTGCCGCATGTGAGGATCTCCCGCCATCTGAGAGGATTTATAAGTGAACTGTGCACTGAGAACAGTGTTGCTGGCCACAGGGCTGATCTTGTTATGGAGCAGGCATCCAGAGCGCTTGCCGCTCTGAAGATGCAAAGAGAGGTGACTCTGGAGCATATTCGCGAGATAGCCCCTATGGTGCTGATCCACAGGCGACGGGATAGTCAGCCTCCGCCTCCGCCACCACCACCTCCTTCTCCTGATGAGTCTGACAGTGACAGGGAGTCTGAGCCTGAAGAGAACTCCTCAGATGAGCAGCAGAAGGGCAGTGAAGAAAATGGCGACAAGGAGCGTGCTGCTCAACCCTCTCAGCCGGATGGGCAGAGTTCTCCTGATGATAAGAGCAATGAGAGATCTGACAGAGAGAAGAGGAGTGAGAGCCAGCCTGAACCTCAAAATGGTGAGGATCATATCTTTGATATAGGGATGACATTTAAGGTGCGCCATCTTTCGTCAGAAAAGGATCGCATGGTGCGTCGTGGTTCAGGACGCCGCTCCCGTACAAGGGTCTCTCAGAAGCAGGGAAGATATGTTAAGAGCTGCATGAAGCCAGAGCATGGTGATATCGCTCTGGATGCCACCCTCCGTGCTGCTGCGCCATATCAGAGATCGCGCCGTAACGGTTTTGGAAACAGTGGCTCAGATAATGTGAGGCTTGATAGAGATGAGGGGCCATGTTTCATACTCAGATCTGAGGATCTGCGTGGCAGGGTGAGAGAGAAGAGGATAGGCAACTTTCTGCTCTTTCTTGTTGATGCCAGCGGCTCAATGGGGGCGCGTGGACGCATGGCAGCCTCAAAGGGTGCTGTGATGTCTCTGCTGCTGGACGCCTATCAGAAGCGGGACAGGGTTGGAATGATCTCCTTTCGAAGAGATGGAGCTGTTGTCAATCTGCCGCCTACAACCTCGGTAGAGCTGGCAGGAAAGCTTCTTGCCCAGATGGCAGTAGGGGGGCGCACACCACTTTCAGCAGGGCTTGTCAAGACATATGAGCAGGTACGTAACCTTCTGCTGCGCGACCCTTCAGCCCGCCCTATTGTGATCATAATCACAGATGGAAAGAGCAACGTTGCCATGACCGATCAGAGACCTCTGGATGAGGTCTTTCATCTGGCCCGGACAATGAGTCTCAATGGGCAGGTGCAATACATTGTGGTTGACACTGAAGATGCGGGAATCGTCTCTTTCGGACTTGCCAGGAGTCTGGCAGATACCCTGCATGCACGCTATTTTAAAATTGACGATCTTAAAACTCAGACACTTGTAGATATTGTAAAAGGAGAGCTTTTATGAAGACGGCGAAAAAGAGCATATATCCATTCAGCGCCATTGTTGGGCAGGATAAGATGAAGCTTGCACTCATTCTTAATGTGATTAATCCGGCACTTTCCGGTGTTCTTATCAGGGGTGAGAAGGGGACTGCCAAATCAACGGCAGTGAGGGCACTGGCAGCAATCCTGCCGGAGATTGAGCAGTTCAAAGATGACCCGTTTCACCTTTCACCCAGTGAAGAGAGCGATATCTACATGGAGCTGCACAAGATGCTGGATATATCTCATACAGGAGCAAGGAAGTTACCAGAGAGTGTAATGCGAAGGGTACGGGTGGTTGAGCTGCCGGTCGGAGCAACTGAGGATCGTGTTGTGGGAACTCTTGATATGGAACATGCAATCAAAAAAGGTGAGAAGAGGTTTGAACCTGGCATTCTGGCTGCTGCTCATCGTGGAATCCTCTATGTTGATGAGGTCAACCTGCTCGATGACCATGTGGTGGATGTACTGCTCGACTCTGCAGCAATGGGGGTCAACACCATTGAGCGGGAGGGGGTCTCATTTTCCCATCCATCAAGTTTCACACTGGTGGGTACCATGAACCCTGAGGAGGGGGAGCTGCGTCCTCAGCTTCTGGACCGTTTTGGCTTATGTGTGAATATTGAGGGGATAGCTCTGGCAGATGACCGTGTTGAGATTATGGAGCGCAGAGCTGCCTTTGATGAAGATCCAGATGGTTTTGACCAGATCTGGAAGGAGAGATCTCAGCAGCTTACAGAGAGGATCATGCAGGCAAAGAGTATCTACCCGGATGTGACAGTTGAGAAGAAGATGCTCTACGAAATAGCCCACTACTGCCTTGATGTTGGTGTGGATGGCCACAGAGGAGATATCATCATGCTCAAAACTGCAAAGACACTGGCCTCCTATGAGGGGCGTATTGAGGTGCTTTCCGGGGATATTGAGGTTGCTGCTGAACTTGTACTGCCCCACAGGGTGAGACGCCAGCCTCTTATGGATATTGCAGATAACGTCTCATCATTACGGGGAGGAGCTGCACATAGAGAGAGCAGAACAGCCAGATGAGCGCTCTGTTTTGTTCTCTATGGTTATTTCCTGAACAAGATGGAGATAGGCTCTACTGCTTTAAAATAGAGAGAATATGAGAGGAGCTTGATGATGTTGATAGAGAGTTACTACAATGGTGTGGAACTTCATCGCGAGGATAAGATCATATATGCAAAATTTCTGCTTCCACATACAGTCCTGTCAACATGCCGCGTTGCAGGCGGGATGCAAAAAGGGCTCAGATATATCTATAACCATCAGGGGTGTGAGCCGACCGGACACAGCCACAGATTCGGAAGCAGAGTAAGGCTTGATCCAGCTGCCTGGCGCCGTATGACATGCGAATCGTATGCTCTTCCTGATGAGGCGTGTGCCACCCTTGGCACTGCTGCCAATATGAATAATGCATCATTTGTGTATGAGAAGTTTGGCGATCTCATGGTTGTGGCAGTCTGTACAGGGGGGGTGGAGACCAATGCAGGAAGAGCTGGAGATCCAGCCTCTGTCCATGAGACAGCCAAAGGGTTTGAGACTCTGCCTCCTGCAGAGAACCTGCCTGGACCGGGTACAATAAACAGCATGATCTTTATCAATCAGCCCCTGACACCAGGAGCCATCACCAGGGTTATCATGACTGCTACCGAGGCCAAGAGCGCTGCTCTTCAGGAGCTTGGAGTCAATTCACGCTATTCTGACGGGCTTGCTACAGGTACTGGTACTGATCAGATCGCTGTGGCAGCTCTTGAGAGGGAGGGGTATGCTCTGACCAGTGCTGGAAAGCACTCCAAACTTGGAGAGCTGATAGGAAAGGCGGTTCTGCGTGCCGTTAAAGAGACCCTTTCGATTCAGAACCGTCTTACACCATCTGGGCAGTGCTCTGCAAAGATACACCTTGAGAGATTTGGATTGACCCGTCAGAGCATGCAGGAGCTGGTATGCAGCTATCTGACAGAGGAGCATTCAGAACTTTTCTGCAACAATTTCAGCGTGGTTGAGCAGGACCCTCTAACTGTTGCTGCCGTTGCCGCCATGGTACACCTTAAAGATAAATTCACCTGGGGTGTTCTGCCTGCTGCATGCTGGAGTGAAATAATGGGGTCATATGGAGCTCAGACAGCCTGTGCTGTGTGCGGTGACTACACTCTTCTTGCAACTTATCGGGATAAACTCTCGTTAAGAGTAAGCCTTCGGGATAACAGCTCATTTGTGAATCTGGTCTGTCGAGCGATTGCGATGGGATTTACAGACAAGTGGGGCAGATCAGATCTGTTACAAAAGGGTGAGATGCAAAAAAATGAAACAGAGCAGTTAAAGATAGAGTCAGAGTAACAACAAAGATGAAAATTAATACTTAAAAAAGGAAGGATGGAAGAAGAATGGTGAAAAGCTATTTCAGGGTGGGGACTCTTATGCTGTTTCTGGTTATGTTGATTACAGCTCTGCCAGCCTTTGGAGATGAGTCTGAAACTGTTAAAAATGTTGAGAAGCTGGATGATGTGGTTGTAAAGAGTTCCAAGATGGAGAGAAAAATAGAGAACCTTACAGACTCTGTTACTGTAATAGATGAGCTGGATATTGAGCTTGAGGGTTTTACAGATACAACAGAGATTCTGCGTCTCACTCCAAGTGTTGAGTTCAAGCAGGCAGGAGGTCCGGGGCAGTTCAGCTACCCAAAGATGAGAGGGTATGGTCAGGGCCATTTTCTGGTTCTTCTCAATGGGATGAAGATCAATGAGGTTTTCAATGCAGGTGTTGGCAACTTCCTTGGTCAGCTTGATACCAGTCTGATAGAGTCGGTTGAGATCTTAAGAGGGCCTCAGGCCTCTCTCTACGGTTCAGATACCACAGCAGGTGTAATGGCCTTTGAGACAATAAGCGGAGAGGAGGGGTGCCACTTCAATGCAGGATTCGAGTTTGGTTCACTTGGTTGGAAAAAAGCTTACAGCTCAGTCAGAGCAGGCAGTGGAAACTGGAACTATGCAATTGGTGCTGCCTATACTGACAGCGATGGGGTGCATGATGATGAGTACTACAAGAATTTCAGCCCCACTTTCAAGGTGAACGGGCGTCAGGGTGATGTTGATGTGGAGTTTGCCTATCTCTATGTTGACAGCGAATTTCAGGCAGCAGAGCTTGATGAACCCAACAGTTTTCTGAGCAGCCGCTCAGAGGCGTGGGCGTTCCAGACTCCAGATCCAAATAATGCAAATGAAGCTGAATATCATGTTGCAACCTTGAATCTGTCGCATGAGATAAATGATAAATTCCGTCAGAAGATGTTAGTTGGCTGGTTTGAAAAAGAGGAGTATCGCAATGACCTTAATGATGGTCTTCTTGGATATCAGTCATCCCCTTTTGATAACTTCACATTTAATAGCGTGACCTATAACAGGGGTGATCAGATACCTATTTATGATGATGGTACAGGTGTCGCTTACGGCTATAACCATAAGAATATGCTGGCTGATTACAATCTTATCTGGGACAACAAGATTGGAGAAGCTGACAACTCAACGCTCTTCGGAGTTGAATATCTTTACCAGGAGGGTGGAAAGTGGGGCAAATATGGAGACCTCTCTGCCGATAACTACAACTACTCACTCTATCTCAACGATCAGCTTCTGCTTCTGAATGATGCACTGGTTCTTTCAGCAGGAGTCCGTCAGGATAACCATGAGGTCTATGGCAGCGAAACTACAGGGAAGACAGGAGCTGCCTATACCTTTCCCACCAGTACCACCCTGTTTGCCAATTATGGAACCAGCTTCAGGGCTCCAGCCATTTTCAACCTGTACGATGCAGTTTACGGAAATGAAGATATCACCCCGGAGACAGGATGGACAGTTGAATCAGGCATCAGGCAGGAGTGGATGGAGGGGCGCATTGATGGAGAGGTGACAGGGTGGTACTCTGAACTAGATAATGTGATTGTATTTGACTACTCAATTCCAAATGAGAACTCATCAGTTGGTTCAGGAAAGTATGCAAACAGAGATTCAGCTGAGACCAGCGGCGTTGAGGTGGCCTTTGGTGCAAAACTTACCGACCATGTTGATCTCAAGGGAAACTACACATACACCCACTCATACAGTGAGCAGGATGGAGAACGGTTCAGGACAGTGCAGATTGCCCGTAACAAGGGCAGTATCACGCTCTCCTATAAGGCAGATAGATATAACTTGGGTATCACAGAGTACTATTCAGGTCCAAGACTTCGCTGGAAAGGGGATGTTGAGATGGAGGAGTATTTCAGGCTGGACTGCTTTGCACGCTATCTCCTTACAGATACAGTGAGCCTCTACACCCGCATTGAAAATCTGCTGGATGAGAATATAGAAGAGGGGCTTGGGTATGAGGAGCCAGGTTTCTATGGCATTGTGGGGGTTGAGTTTAAGATATGATCTACATGGCAGATCCTGTTGCCACCACAAAGCATAAACTGCAGGGGCGGTCCACCTCCTTTCTGTGGTGCCCTCGTAAAGGGCTGCCTTCAGAGGCCTGCCCCTGCGTTCTGTTGTGCCTGTCAGGGCATGGCAGTTACAGCATGGATTAATATGGTCAATATCCGCTACCTTATTCTGGTGCTTACAAACCGCTGCAATCTCAACTGCCTCTACTGCTATAATGGAGATATTCAAAGTCCAATGGATATGTCTGAAGAGGTTATGGCAAGAGCTTTTGCCCTTGCCAGAGATGGTGAGGGGCCACTGCATCTGCAGCTGACAGGTGGAGAGCCATCTCTTGTTCCCCATCTGATAAGGATGGCGATTAAGATGGCAGGTTGCATCGCCCGCCCGCTCTCAGTTGCAGTTCAGACCAACGCCACCTGTCTCACCCCTGAGCTTCTCTCTTTTTTCAGGAATTCTGAAATTGAGGTGGGGGTGAGTATTGATGGCCCTCCTGCTGTTCATGAGGCTCTGAGAGGGAAGAGTGCTATGGCTTTGAAGGGTCTTCAGCTTCTTGAAGCCATGGCAGTTCCGTTTAGAGTGACCACAGTGGTGAGCCGTGAAAATGTGCAATCCCTGGATCGACTTGTTCTGATGGTGGGCGGATTTTCACAGGCACGCGGCATCGGCCTTGATCTGCTTGTTCGTAAAGGGCGAGCAGCAGAGAGTGCCCCCCCTGTAATGGGGGCAGACTCCAGAGAGCTTGGCCAGGGGATTGAGAAGATGGTTAAAGCTTTGAGCCATATCAACCGCAGACGTTCCATTCCACTGGAGCTGCGCGAGCTTGAGATGGTCTTAAGGCAGTCTCAACTCATGGCGAACCGCCAGTCGTTCTGCCACGCATGTAAGGGGGAGAGTGTGGCTGTCCATCCTGATGGCACTCTCTTTCCCTGTGGTCAGACTCTTGGTGATCCAGATCTGGCAGCAGGCACAGTATGGATGCCAGATCCTGAGAGGCTGCATCTTTTAAAAAAGATAGCGCTCTCTTCAGAGTGGGGAAAAAGTGCAGAAGCGGGTCTCCCTTACATCAGCTGTGATGGGTGTCAGCTTCAGGGTCGATGTCCTGGTGAGTGTCCAGGAAGGTTGTATTACAACAGGGGGAAGGCTGGAGAGGCAGCCTGTATCATGTACCGGAAATTATGGGACTCTGTAAGCTCTGAGGCTGATCTGGCAGA
>Ga0209800_10001898_pt1 | contig 19806 bp, 17 predicted proteins | sample Higcelweek8metaG_FD_187174 | JGI IMG/M metagenome (GOLD analysis project Ga0209800, IMG submission 187174) | Freshwater pond sediment microbial communities from the University of Edinburgh, under environmental carbon perturbations - High... | ecosystem: Environmental > Aquatic > Freshwater >...
CAGGCAGCCGAAGGCCGCCAGATTCACCAGCACGGTGTGCCACATCTCCGGCTCCAGGCCGCCGCCCTGGCTGGCCAAAACCGCCGGGTGCACGCTGCGCCAAATGCGCGCGGAGTAGAACACCAGCGGCACATCGAGGAAGGCCACGACGCCGAGCACGGCGCAGACCAGCGCCCGCCTCTCTCCGCCCATGTCCGAGCCGCGCAGCACCAGATAGCCCGCATACACGAACCACATGATGAGCGTGGTGGTGAGCCGGGGATCCCAGGTCCACCAGACATTCCAGGCCGCGCGGCCCCAGATGGAGCCGGAAACGAGCGCAAGCCCGCTCATGAGCACGCCGATCTCCGCCGCGGCCCCGGCCAGGATGTCCGAGCCCGCGTCGCGCTTCATCAAATGGCGGATGCTGGCGCAGAACACCACGAAAAAGCTGACGAGCGACCACCAGGCCAGGGGCATGTGGATGTAGAAGATCTTCTGCACCACGCCCATGGTCTCCTCAAGGGGCGCATAGGCCCAGATGAACCACTGGCCCACGGCCAGGGCGAGGACGCTCAAAGCGGCAAGAAGGCGAATCGGCATAAGCATGCTCCCAGAACGGCGCTGGCGCCGCTATTCCTCTCCCGTATACAAGAACGGGAATAAAAAGGCTCCGGCGGCGGTGAACACGGCGTCGAAAGCCACGATGATTCCGGACCACAGGGCCTGGTCCATTGCGGGCTCGCCGGAGAAACACCCGGCGAAGATGCGGATGCCGCCCAGCAGCACCGGCAAAAGCAGCGGAAACAGGATGACGGAGAAAAGCGACTCGCGTGCGCCCTGCCCTTGGGCCAGCGCGCCCAAAAGCGCGCCCAGGGCGGCGAGCCCCCAGTCCACGCCGACGAGCGCCAGGAGCAAAACGCCCCAGTCGCCCTTGATGTCCTGCCCGAGGAACACGGCGGCCGCGGGCAGAAACACCGCCTGCGAGAGCAGCAGCAGCGCGAACCCGGCCAGGCCCTTGCCCAGCCACACGGCGTGCTCCGGCACGGGCGAGGACAAAAGGCCCAGGCGGCAGCCCTGGGCTTCCTCAATGCTGAAGAGATCGTTGAACACCAGCACCAGGCCGAAGGCCGAGGCCAACCAGAAGATGGCCGCCGCCGCCTGGGGCGAAACAAGCTCCGTGGTCGGGCGCGAGAGGGAAAAGAGGAAGATCAGCAGCAGGCCGAGCAAAACCGCCTGCACCAGCCCCTGCCCGCCGCCTGCGGCAAGGCGCAGGTCCTTGGCCGCCATGAATCCGGCCCGCCTCAGCATGTGAGCCCCCCGGCGTCGAAGCCCTCTGCCGGGCCGAAGTAGGCCGCGCGCGTGTCCTTGAGAAAGAGCACCCGCTCCGCAAGGGGCAGATCCGAATTCAAATGGTGGCTGACCCAGACCACGGCCGCGCCGGAAGCCTTGAGCGCGATGATCTCGCGGCGGAGCAGATCCTGGGAGGCGGGGTCCAGCCCGGTGCCCGGCTCGTCCAGGAACACCAGTTTGGGGCCGATCAGGAACACCCGCGCCAAGTTGAGGCGCTGGGCCATGCCGCGGGAGAAGGTCCCGGCGGGCTCGTCGCCCACGCGGGAAAGCCCCACGCGGGAAAGCACGGCGGCGATGGCCTCCTGGCTGGGCGCAAAGCCGTACATGCGTCCCCAGAACAAGAGGTTGGCCTGGGCCGACAGGCGCGGATACAGGAAGGTGGCATGGCCGAGGTAGGCGCTGGCCTCCGGGGCCACGCGCAGGTCCACGGTCCCGGCCGAGGGCCGGCAAAGCCCGGCCATGATCTTGAGCAGGGTCGTTTTGCCCGCACCATTGCCGCCCACCACAAGCAGCGCCTCGCCAGCGCGGGCGCTCACGCTCACGTCGCGCAGCACAAGACGCGAACCGAAGAACTTGCCCACGCCGCTGACGGCGAGGCGCACGTCCCCTTCCGGTTCCGGGCCTGTGCCCGCGCCCGTCGCTGTATCGGCGTCGGCCACGCGGCTACTCCCGTTCCTTGCCCCGGCCATAGCGCAGAATGAACAGCGGAGCCAGGCAGAAGATGATGCCGCCGATCCAGATCCAGTTCACCAGCGGGTTCACGTTGACCTTGACGGAAACGCCGCCGTCCTCGGTGGCGCCCAGCAGCACGGCAAAGATCTCGTCGCCCAGGCCGGGAATGACCTCCACCTCGGCAAAGGCCTGCTCGTAGCCGCGGTACATGCGGCGCTCCGGCTCCACAACGCCCACAAGCGCGCCGCCCTTCTTCACTTCCAGCTGCGCGATGAGCTGGGCCATGTTGCGCGAACTCTTCTCATGCACGTCCTTCAAGGTCACGGTATACGCGCCCACCTCGAAGCTCTGGCCCACGGAGATCTCTTTCTCCGCCGAAAGCTGGTACGGGCCGGAAAAGGCCACGCCCAGGGCCATGAGGCCCAGGCCCAGATGGATGACATACGCTCCGAGGGTCTGACGGGTGCGCGCCTCCGGCAGCAGGCCCATGGCCAGCACGGCGGTGGTCATGCACGAAACCGCACCCGCGGCGCCCACAAGGGCCAGAGGCAGGCGGTAGCCCAGGGCCACGAACAAGCCCAGGGAAGCCGCAAAGGCCACGCCCGCGGCGATAAGCCCGCGCTTGTCGCGTACGCCCTCCTTCCAGCCGAGCCAGGGGCAGGCGGAAAAGAGCAGCACCAGAAACGCGAAGAGCGGCAGGCACACGCGGTTGTAGAAGCGCGCATCGAGCCCGACGGACTTGACGCTCCACATCTTGCTGATGACCGGCCACATGGTGCCCAGGCCCACCACAAGGCCCAGGGCCATGAGGGTCCAGGCCACGATGACGAGCAGGCCCTCGCGGCTCAGCAGATCGCCCAGGCGGCGCTGTTCCTCGCCCTTGGCGACGGCCACGGCGAAAATCGACACGGCGGAAAGGAACATGATGAACAGCAGCAGCGGCATGGCCACGCCGCCCTCGCCAAAGGCGTGCAGCGATTCGACGACGCCGCTGCGCACCAGATAGGTGCCGAACACGCACATGATGAAGGTGAGGGCCATGATGAAGATGTTGGTCTTGGCAAGGGCCTTGCGGCGGCTGCCCACAATGGCCGTGTGCAGAAAGGCCGTGCCCGTGCACCAGGGGATGAGCGAGGCGTTCTCAACGGGGTCCCAGGCCCAGTAGCCGCCCCAGCCCAGTTCCATGTACGACCACCAGGCGCCCAGGATGATGCCGCCGGACAGAAGGGTCCAGGAAAGGATGCTCCAGTTGCGCGTGGCGGAAATCCACTCCCTGGTCTCGCCGGAGAGCGCCCCGGCCAGGGCTGCGCAGGCCGGGATGACGTACATGGCGTAGCCCAGCAGCAGCATCGGCGGATGGAAGATCATGCCGGGATTGCGCAAAAGCGGGTTCATGCCCTTGCCGTCCGGCGGGGCGGGAACGGCGGAGAGGAAGGGATTCACCCAGCAGGTGAGCATGAGCAGGAAGAAGCCGTTGATGACGAAGAAGAAGAGCCAGAAATAGGCCTTGGTGCGGTCGGAAAGGGATTTGTACCCCGGCGTGAACACGAAGATGGCCGCGCACAGCGCCATGGAGAGTTCCCAGAAGAGCAGCGAGCCCTCGCTGCCGGCCCAGAAGGCCGTGACGACGTAGGCCAGCTCCAGGGTGTTGTCTACGTGGGAGAGCACCGAATAGAAGCCGTAATTGCGCGTCATCAGCGCCCAGAGCATGATGCCCGAGGCGAAAAGCACGAGCAGGGTGATGGCCTGGTGGCCGCGCTCGGAAAAGCCCACGCGCTCCTGCTTGCCCGCAAGCATGGCCGAGCCGGTCCACCCTGCCAGAAACAGGGTGCCTATGAGCGCGAAAAGCATGGAAATATACGCTGTCATTTGCATAACGTTCAGGGCTCCTGGGTAAAGCGGACGCGACACATCAGGAGAAGGCTTGCGCCTTTTCCTGCTGGCGGGTCTACCCCCGGTTCTGCTTCTGGTACTTGGAAGGGCACTTGGTGATGAGGGTGCTGGCCGTGAAGGTCTTGCCCTCGCTGTCCAGCCCGCCTTCGACGATGACCTCGGCCCCGGCCTTGAAGGCGTCGGGCACCGCGCCGCGATAGCTCACGTGCAGCGTCTGGCCGGGATTGTCCTTGTCGAGCAGGGTGAAGCTGACGCCAGGGCCGGGCTGCATGGGCGCTATGCCCTCCGCCGCCACGTTGCCGAACAGCCGCGCCTGCTTGAGATGCGCGCTGTCGGTGGCCAGGGCCTCGCCCACATTGAGGAAATAAACGCTGTCCTTGGTCACGCCGGTGGCCACAAGGTAGCCAACGCCGCCAAGAAACAGCACAAGGGCTGCGATATAAATGCCTTTGCCGCCTTTTGTGGCCATGCTCTTCCCGCTGTCAGTCCGTTGTTGGCTCTTCACTTCCAGAACAACGCCCGCACACCTTTACACGTCAAGCGTCCTGCTGTCCACCGCCGCCGCGCCTGCCCGAGACGATTTCACTTCTGCGCCTGCGGGCCAGCTCACGCATGTCCACAACCTCATCGGTCTCATCCACAATCTCGCTGCCAAGCATCTCTTCCAGCACGTCCTCAAGGCTCACCACGCCAGCCATGCCGCCGTATTCGTCAAGCACCACAAAAAGATGCGTGCGGCTTTCCAAAAAGCTGCGCAGGGCCTTGTCCAGGGTCAGGTTCTCCACCACAAAGCGCACGGGCTTCATCAAATCGCCCAGTGTGAGCTGGCCCTGATTGTCGGCCGCAGCCTCGAAAACCTGCCTGCGGTAGACGATGCCGACCACGTCTTCGGCTTCATCACCCTCATACACGGGCACGCGGGTGTGCGGCCAGGCCCGGTGCTGGGCCATGGCCTCGTCCACGGTCATGGCTTCCGGCAGGGAGAAGACGACCATGCGCGGCGTCATTATCTCGCCGACGCGCTTGCTGTCGAGCGAGAGAATGCTTTTGATGGCCGATTCCTCGTAGGGCTTCAATATCCCCTGCTGCCTGGTCAGGGAAACCAGGGCGCGGATGTCGTCCTCGTCCGCCTCCGGCGTTTTGCTGCGCTTGCGGATGAGCTTGACCAGACTGCCCAGGAGCCAGATGACCGGAAGGCACAGGAAAATCATGATCTTTAATGGCTTGGCAAGAGCAGGAGCCAGTTGTCTGGCATAGGCCACGCCCGTGGTCTTGGGCACTATTTCGCCAAACAAAAGAATAAGCAGGGTGAAGGCCGCGGTGAACCAGGCCAGGGAATCATCACCAAAGACCTTTACCGCCGCCGCGCCAGCCACGGCCGCGCCAGCGGTGGCCGCTGCCGTGTTGAACGTGAGGATGGCGGTGATGGGCTTCTCTACGTCGCGCCGGAGTTCGGCAAGTATCTCACCGGATTTCTTTCCTTCCTTGCGCAGCTTCTCCACCCGGCTCATGGGAAAGGAATAGAACGCCGCTTCCGTGATGGAGCAGAAGAAGGAGACCGCAGTGGCCAGTCCAACGGCGAGGAGAAGTTCAAGCATAGTGGTTGTGTCCGGTTCCGGCCAGGGGTTGATTTATGGGCCGGTGTATGCACAGCATTATCAGTTCCGCAAAGACCGCGCAACAGCCTTAATTCTTGACTTGGGCCCCGTTCCACGCCATGTTTCACGCCGTTGGGCGCTTGCTCTCGGCTGCCAATATCATGGAGTTTATAGGATGGTCAGGGATTTTCCGGACAGATGGGTGGTGTTCCGCGCCAGCGCGCTCGGCGACGTGGCCTTGACCACCGGCGTGCTCTCCTGGTGGCACAAGACGCGCGAGCTGCGCTTCACCGTGGTGACGCGCAGCGCCCTGGCTCCGCTTCTGGCCGGGCATCCCGCCGTCGACGAGGTCATCGCCGTCACCCAGGACGAAATCGACGGCCACGCCTGGTGGCGCAAGTCGCGGCAAATCGCCAGCGACTGCGCGGGGCAGGGGTTCATCGACCTGCACCGCTCCCTGCGCTCCCTGGCGCTCACCTTGCGCTGGGACGGCCCGGTGCGCAGCTACCCAAAGTTCGGCATCGCCCGTCGGCTGTACAACCTTTACCCCCTTGGCCCGCTGGAGCGCCGCCTGCTGGCGCTGAACGTGCCGCAGCGCTATGCCCTCGCCCTGGACAACACCCCGCCGCCCGTTTCCGAACTGCGGCCGGTTATCCACCTTTCCGAACTCGAAACCGCAAGCGCACGCCAGTACTTGGCGCACATAGGCCTCACGCGGCCCTTTGTGGCCCTGCATCCCTTTGCCACGCACCCGGACAAGGCCTGGCCCATGGGCTACTGGCTCTCGCTCATTCCGCTCATAGAACGCCAGGGGCTTGACTGGATCATCATCGGCAAGAACCCGGACCACCTGGAAGCGCTGGATGATCCGCGCAATCTGACGGCCAAGACAGCCCTGCGCGAAACCTGCGCGCTCATCTCCCAGGCCCAGGCGCTCATCACGGCGGATTCCGGCCCCATGCACCTGGCCACGGCCGTGGGCACGCCGGTGGTGGCGCTGTTCGGCCCCACGTCCAAAGTTTGGGGCTTCTTCCCCAGCGGCCCGTTCGACACCGTGCTTGAACAGACCTTGTCCTGCCGCCCATGCTCGCTGCACGGCACCACCCGCTGCAAAAACGGCCGGGAATGCCTCACAGCCATCGAGCCGGAGGAAGTGGCGACCCGGCTGTTCAAAACCCTCGACAGCGCCGCAAGCGCCAACGGCTGACCCGCTTCGCGCACGCCGCTTTTCGCGGCCGCCCCGCGCCGATGTCAGCTAATGCCCGTCAGGAGCGGGCTTGGCCGGCGTTCCCGGCAGCCTTTTGCCCGGCGCAAGCTTCACGGCGGATTCCGTCAGCGGACAGCTGACATCAAGCACGTACTTGCCCGAAAGGAAGCAGTCCGCCATGGCCTGCACGCTTTGGTCGTTCACCATGAGCATGTCCGTCTGCCGGGTGAACTGCAGCAGCTTGCCCATGAGCCACAGCTTCTCCAGAATCACTTCGGTGTCGTGCTTCTGCAGGCGGCCCACCACGCGGTCGCCCTGAACATCGACCGTGAAGCCGTTGGCCTCCAGAATGAGCCCGATGGCCCGCGCCCGCCGCGCGCGCTTCTGGTCATCCGCCGCGCCGCCCTTGAACGAGAACGTAATGTAGTTCTTGCTCACGGTGCGCCCGCAGTAGCAGTCGAGCACACCATAATGGTACCCGACGCGCGAGCTGAAGTTGATGTACTTGTCTGAGATGATAGCATAGCTGCGGTCGCCGAAGCGCTGCCCGTCTGCGCTCGGGTTGGTGATCATCTGCTGGGCCATGACCGAGAGCAGGCCTTTGACCTGCACCGGACGCGGTGTGGTGAGCTGCTCCTGGTCCAGGGTCAGGCCGTCGAGCAGGGCCTTGAACGGACGCGACTCGACATCCTCCGGGTGCAGTTCGCGCCGGTGGTCCGCATTCGCCCGCACGCCCCCTCCCAGGTCGATGACATGCAGGTCGAGCCCTGTTTTCGCCTTGAGCCGCATGGCGACGCCTTCCTTGCCGGAGGCCATGTCGCTTAGCGTAAACATCTCAGCGTAGCAGCGCTCGTGCAGCAGCCGCATGACGTCATGGATCGTGGAGCAGCCGCGCACCCGGAAGTTCTCAGCCTTGGGATCCACAAGATGCAGGGGGACGATGTGCGCCGCCACGCGGGAAAGCACGTCGTGCACGGGCGTGCCTTTCATGTGCGCGGTTTTGGGCGCCTGGAACGCCAGCAGCTCCTCCACCTCGCCCGCGTAAACGCGGCCGGAGTAGGCGTCCACCGTGATCGGCATGCCGCTTTTGATGTCGCGCGTGGCGGTTTTGAGCCCCAGAATGGTGGGCACGCCGAACTCCCGCGAAAGCGAAGCCATGTGCCCGGTGATGCTGCCGAAATCCGTTATGATGGCCTGGGCCTTCTGCATCAGCACCATGAACTTGGGCGAGGAATGCGGCGCGACCAGCACGCCGCCCTCGGGAAAGTCCGCCAGATCCTCGTCGGAGAGCACGACATGCGCGGGACCGGAACCGATGCCCGGCTGCGCCGCCTCGCCCCCGGACGCCAGCACCTCCCGCCCCTCTATGCGCGGCATGCCAGCCGGCACCACGCCCTGCCCCGTCACCAGCCCCAAGGGCCGGGACTGAAGAATCAGCAGCCTGCCGCGCGGGGTCAGCGCCCACTCGATGTCCTGCGCGGTGCCGTAGTGCTCCTCAAGGGCGAGGGCATAGCGGGCCAGGGTCTGCGCCTGCTCCCGCGTCAGGCAGGGCTTGGCGCGCTGCTCCTCCGGAACCTGCTTCTCCACCAGGGCCCCGCCAGGGCCGCACACCAGCTGCACCGTCTTTTCGGCAATGCGCACTTCCTGCGGCTCCAAGGTCGAGCGCGGAAAGGACTGGCTGTCCGGTGTCACCACGCCGTCCACAGCATATGGGCCGAGGCCCCACACGGCGTTCAGCAGCACGCGGTCATCATGGGGATTATATGGATGGCGCGTGTACATGACGCCGCTGGCCACGGAATCGATCATCTCCAGGCAGGCCACGCTCATCCCCATGTCCTCGTCCACAATGCCCTTGAGCAGGCGGTAGGAGATGGCACGCGAGGTGTAGAGGCTCGCCAGCACGTAGCGGTAGGTCATGAGGATCTTGTCCCTGGAGACGTTCAGCATGGACAGGTACTGTCCGGCGAAGGAGAGCTCGCTGTCCTCGCCGATGGCGCTGCTGCGCAAGGCCACGCGCAGGTTGTCCGGGTCGCGGCCGCACTCCACGGCGAGCCGCGCATGGGCGTCCATAATCTCCCGCTCCAGTTCCGCGGGCATGGGCGCAGTGATGACGATGCGCTGGATTTCCTCGCTCGCGGCCTCCAAGGTCTCCGGCACTTCCGGCATGATGGTCAGCTTGATGCGCTTGATTTCCGACCATAATCCGGCATGGGTGAAAAAATCCTGGAACGCGCTGGTGGTTATGGCGAAACCGCGCGGCACCGGCAGCCCTACCCGATTCAGGATCTCGCCCAGGTTCGCGCTTTTTCCGCCCACGGCGTCCACCATATCTCGGGTGATGGCGGTATATGGAAGGACGTGTTCTGAACCGTGAAAAGTCTTGCGCGACTCCAAGGCTTCTTTGATTTTATTCTGAATTTCTTCTACTTTTTCGCGCAGTCGCTGGTTTGATGCACCGCTGAGACCGTCGAAGCTGCCGGCCATGCGCAGCGCGTGGAACACGGCGCGGGTCGCCTGGGCGCGGATGTAGGACATGCCGTAAACCTGCTCGCCCCGCAGCTTAAGCTCCATGTCCGTCACGATCTTCAACAGTTCAGCGTTTGACTCAAGCAACTCCTGAAAGTTCTTGTACTTGCGCCTGAATTCTTCCTCCAAAACCTGCTGTGAGTCAGCCTTTTCCGCCTTGCCCAGCAGGGTGCAAAACAACTTCTTCAGGTTCGTCAGGATTTCGCTTTGGGCCGCCATGGAACGCACTCCTTTTTCATCCTGAAAACTGCCACGATTCTTTTCTGATTTTCTTCGCGCAATCACGCAGTGCATGACGCAACGCGCAATAAAAATCACGCATCAGACAAAAGATACAACGTCGACGGTCCCTTGCCAGACTTGCGCAACAGTCCGCTCTTCACCAGGGTTTGGAGATCGTACTGCGCAGTGCGCTGCGAAATCCCCGAGCCAATGGCCTGCTGATAGTCCTGACGGGAGAATGATCCCCGTTCCCGCGCCATGCGCAAGGCGATTTGCAGCCGGCTTCCTCCAGGCTGGCCAACCGAGTGGTCAACCGAGTGGGGCTCCACTGCTTCAATCCGCTGCGCCAAAACCGGTTGCGGCGTCACCTCCTCCTCCTGATCCATGACCGCGGCGGAAGCGGTGGGCGGCGGCGGCGGCGCTGCCGCGATCTCCTGCACCGGAATCCTGTAGCCGCGGGGCTCAGTTCCCCCCTCGTCTTGCCCAAAGCTCGTGGCGTCGTCGAAGACCAGATCCTCGGCGTACAGCACATCGCCATCGGCAAAGGCCAGCGCCCGGGTGAGACAGTTCTTAAGCTCCCGCACATTGCCCGGCCAATGGTAGCCTGAAAGCTTCTCCAGGGCCCCGCGCGAGAGCCCCACCTCCGGCCGGCCGGACGTGACGGCCAGCTCCTTGAGGAAATGATTCGCCAGGACGGGAATGTCCTCCTTGCGCTGTCGCAGAGGAGGCGTCTGTATGAAGATGACCTTGAGGCGGTAGTACAGGTCGTCGCGGAACTCCCCGCGCTGCACCATCTCCATCAGGTCCTCGTTGGTGGCGGCAATGACGCGGACATTGAACTCGATTTCCTGGTCGCTGCCGAGCGGCCTGATGCGCCTAACCGAGAGCGCGCGGAGCAGCGCCTTCTGCACCGTCAGCGTGGCCGTGCCGATCTCGTCCAGGAAGAGCGTGCCACCATCGCTGGCCAAAAACGCTCCCTTGCGGTCTATCTTGGCTTCTGTGAAGGCGCCTTTCACGTGGCCGAACAAGGTATCCATGAGCAGATTTTCATCCAACCCGCCGCAATTGATTGAAATGAACGGTTTTTCAGATCTGCTGCTGAACTTGTGGATGGCCTCTGCCGTCAGCTCCTTGCCCGTGCCTGTTTCGCCCACGACCAGCACATCGGCCTCTGTTCCCGCAGCCTTGCGGATCAGGCTCTGCAAGGTCGCCATGGGTTGGCTTTGCCCGATGAGATCCGGAATCTCACCCACGAGCCGCCAGCCCAATGAGGCGGGTATCTCGCTGTCGAAGGAGACCTTTTCCCGCTGCTGCACAAGGTGAATCTGCTCGTCGCGCTTGCGTATCTGCTCCTGTTTGTCCTCGATGGAGTTGATCAAGCGGTTGATGGCGCGCGTCAGAAGGCCGGACTCCATGTCTTTGCTGTCCAGGCGTATGGGGCGCAGGGTCTTGTCCTCGAACATGTTGCGCATCTCCGCCGCAAGTCGGTGCATTGGGCTTGTGATGACGCGGCTGATGAACAGGATGACCAGCGTCACGAGGCCCATGCCGGAAATGGTGATGATAAGCATGACGTCCAGGTGCCGGAACTCCGCGGCATCGGTCAGCCTGCTGCGGTCCACGTAGGCGATGCCGCCGATGATCGTGGGCCCTTTGTCCGGATTCTCCATGAAGTGGACCGGAGCGTAGACGAGAAAATGGTTGGGGCTCAGAAGGTCGGCGGATTCAGAAGGCATGTCGATATCGTTCACGCCGCCCCGGCCAGACTGAATGTCCACGATCATGCGCCAATAGGATTCGTGCTTGGGCAGAGGCCGGAACGCCTTGTCATAGTCCGGCAGGCCGTAGTCGCCTGTCATTCCAAGCCGCGCGGTTTCGACGCCGAGACTGCGCTCCGGCTCCTCGTAATTTTCAGATTGGAACAGTATCCAGCCTTGGTCGTCAAAAAAATAGCTGAAGCGCGTCTCGCTCGTCCGAGCAAAGGCGTACAGCGGCGACTTTGGCGAATTGTACAAGGAAAGAATGTTGCGCAGCGCGTGCGCATCTATGCCAAGGGAGAGATACCCGCGCAGCGCGCCCTGAGCATCCGCAAGCGGCGTGACCAGACGGAACACGACGTAGGTCTGCGGCTCCGGCAGGTTCGAAATGACGGCCTGCGGATAGACAACCTCTGTCATATCCGAAAACGGCACGGCGCCGGGCTTGAGACCGCGCAGACGCTGGGCTTGGGAAATGGGACTGCCCTTGATGGAGGCGTACTGATCGTGCCGGATTTCCACAATGCCGGAGTCCGACTGGATCAGGAGCACACTTTCGGCCGTGTTGACGCTGCAGAACGCCAGTTCCTTCACCGCGCCGGGGTGGTGGACATTCCAGCGCTCAATGGCGCTCTGCAAATGCTCGCGATCGGGCGGCAGCTTGGTCAGGTTGAGCAGCGACAGGCGGTAGTAGTCGAGCAGCCCTTCCATCTCCCGCGCCTGGGCAAGATTTTGGACCTGGGCGGTGCGCTGCAGGGCTTGATTCAGATACCGCGTGGAGAACCAGTTAGTGACGTACCCCGCCACAACAAGAATGAACAGAATGGATGGAATGAGTGAAGCCAGAAGTTTTTTGCGGACGCTCCACGAGGCCAAATAGGTATTGGCCGCATTGCTCTCCGCCTTGGCGCGATACGCTCCCCAGGCCATGGCACCCTCCCCAATGATGTTCTTCAGCCTGCCTAATCACGCAGAATTTGTGAAATTAAGCGCAATACGGCTGCGCGATTCCAGCAAGCACAACTGCACGATTACAATAAATACAATGATTCCGTCAAGTTTATTTCGCGTGGCACGGCGTTTGCTTTCTCTTTCGCGAAATCCGGAGGATCGAACCGGCCGAGTGGCGGGAAATCTTTCACAAAGCCGGATGTGTGGTTGGGGCTCGAAGTTTTGAACAAGCTTTAGGAGGATCCAAATGAAAGCTCGTCTGTACAAGCTGTTCACCTGGTGCATGGTCCTCTGCCTTACGTTGCCCGAGTTCGCTCTGGCAGCCGGCGGAGGCAAGATCGAGAACATCGTCATCGTGGCGGACACGCGCAAGTTCACGGGCTGGGAAGCCTGGTGGACCAATCTCTATAACGAGAGCCACCTGTACTTCGCCTTGCTGACAATCGTGTTGATTCCGACCATCGGCGTGATCTTTGGTGTGTTTGCGGACTTTCTGATGGGCTTCATCGGCATCGATCTGAAGTCCCGCGATCTCGCAGACCACTAAACCAGGGCCAAACAAGAGGAGAGTGCAATATGGAATGGCTGTACGTCCTCATGCCCATCGCGGGCGTGAAAATTTTCTGGCCCGGCCTCATCATCCTTGGCGTGGGCGTGGGCATCATCGGCGGTTTCTTCGGCATGGGCGGCGCCTGGATGGTCACCCCCGGCCTTAACATCCTCGGCTTCCCCATGGCGTTCGCCATCGGCACCGACATCGCCCACATGGCTGGCAAGTCGCTTATTTCCACCATGCGGCACGGCAAGTTCGGCAACGTCGACTACAAGCTGGGCCTGATCATGCTCATAGGAACAGTGGTGGGCTTCGAAATCGGGGCGCAAATGATCATGTGGCTCGAACGATTAGGCAGCGTTGAAAAAGTCGTGCGCTACCTCTACATCGTTCTGCTCACCTTCATCGCCTGGATGGTCTTCCACGACATCAACGTGAAGAAGCGCAAGGAAGCGGAAATGCGCGCCGCCGGGCAGGACGCGAGCCAGGCCGTGGGCGTGCAGTGGCACAAGACCTTCCACGCCATCAAGATTCCGCCCATGGTCCACTTCAATGAAGCCGGCATCTATTGCTCCGCTTGGCTGCCCATCTTCGTGAGCTTCCTCACCGGCTGGCTGGCTGGCATCCTGGGCATCGGCGGCGGTCTCATCCGCATGCCTTCGCTCATCTACATTGTTGGCTGCCCGACCCACGTGGCCGTCGGCACCGACCTCTTCGAAGTCGCCATCTCCGGCCTGTACGGCGCTGGCACATACACTTACAAGGGCCGCACCGAGCTCGTGGCCGCGGTCATCATGCTCATCGGCGCCTCCATGGGCGCGCAGGTCGGCGCTGTCGCCACCAAGTACATCAAGGGCTACGGCATCCGCTACGCTTTCGGCATCGCGGTCGTCGGCTGTATCGCCTCCATCGTCACCAAGCTCATGGCCAAGGGCATGAGCATGCCTTTCCTGGACGACGTCTCCACAGCCATCGTCCTGGTCACGGTTTCGAGCCTTTCGCTCTACATCCTGCTCAAGTTCATTGCCGGATGTAAGAAGGAAGTCGCGATGAAGGCGGCCAGGGGCTAGCAGGGAGTCTGCCTCCCTTGTGTTTGACAAAACGCACTTGAGATGAACTGAAGGAGACTCGCTATGACCCGTAAAAGCATGTGGCGCACCTTGCTCGTGGCCCTGCCCGTGGTGTTGCTCATGGGCTGCTCGGATCCCGGAAAGGTCGACCAGGGCCGTGTCATTAAGTATGACAAGGAAACCAAGACCATAACCATGATCCGCGACAAGGCCAACGACACGCAGAACCCGGACTACACCTATCTGCCGCCGGTGACCTACACCATGCCCACCAATCCGGAAGAGGTCGGCCCGGAACCCAAGGCCGGCGGCCGTATGAAGATCGACAACAAGAAGAACCAGATCACGATCTTCGACCCGGCCACGCAGAGCTTCAAGACCATTGACTTCATCATGGTCGATTTCAAGGAGAACATCGACAAGAACCATCCGCTCGTGTACGACAAGGACGCGGAGAAGGCCAAGAAGTTCCCCGTCATCGACAAGGACAAGAAGACCGTCACCATTTATTCTGGCCGTCAGAAGACCCTGTCCGTCATTCAGCTGCCTGAAGAGTACTTCACCATGCCGGACAGCACCTGGGACGCCGGCGACGAAGCCCGCGTGTACTACAAGGAAGAAGGCAAGGCCCTGCGGTTCATGAACGTCAGCAAGACCAACATCTTCAAGAAGTAAGCAAGCGATTCAGCGGCGGGCCGGGGCGAACCGGCCCGCCACTCCCAAAAAAACAAGGAGCCAGGCATGTTCTTCAACGACGACAACGACGCCCCCAGAATCCGCATGAACGGCCGCCAGAAGCTCTTCATCTGCGCCATCGACCTGTGCATCATCGTCGAGCTCTGCATCGCCATGGCCAAGGCCACATCCGTCGCGCCGGAGATATTCACGCCCACGTTCATGAAGCTCTTCTTCGCCATGTTCCTGCCCACCCTGGTGGTGGCCTTCACGGGCTTCCGCAAGCTGCGCGACCGCGCTGAAAACGCTTAGGGCCTCATGGATTTTCCAACCCTGTTCGCCAGGCGCAGGCAGGCCGGTTTCTGCGGCGCCGTCATTCTCTGCCTAGTGCTGGCCCTCACCATCGACGGCATGATCGCCGGAGGCCGCAAAGATCCCAACGCCTTCAACCTTCTGCCCGGCCAGAGCCTTGCGCTCAGCGACGTGATGCCGCGCGGAGCCGAGCAACTGGACACACTTTCCCTTCGCGCCAGCAACCCGGGCATATCCCTAAAGCTCACAGAGACCTTCTCCGGCTTTTGGCTTGGCGGCACCCTTTGGCGGGCGCAGCTTGCGCTCCCGGCCGACATGCCCCTGGGCGACTACGCCGTGGACATGTACTACCAGAACGGCACCCTGGCCACGCCCCGGCAGAAGTTCGACATCCATGTGCTGAAGGACGACAAGGCCGTGCAGGCCGCCTCGCTTTCCGCCACCATGCGGATCCTCGGCGTATCGCCCTATGCGCTTGCCGCCCTGTTGCTGCCCCTGGCGGTTCTGCCCATGGTGGCGAGCTTCTTGCTTTCGCGCAAGATCACGCTGACGCTGCGTAAGCGCGGCATGTCTGAAATTTTCCGCGCCATGGCCTCGCCCGAGGGCCAACGGATTTTCTTCACCCTGGCGGACGCGAACGCCCTCCCCGCCGATACCGAAATCCAGGTGCTCGATGAGCGCGGCCAGCACCCCCTCGGCACGGCGCGCATTTTCACCGTGGGCAAGGGCGATGCCGAAGCCGTCATGCAGAACGGCGTGCAAATCCGTCCCGGAGCGCTCGCCAAGTTCCTCTGATACGTAGTTTAGCACCAGCCCAAAATACACCGCCCTATTTCAAACAACCTATTTCCGCCCTTGAGCTTTTTTTCGCACGCCAGAGTGTCGGCGAGGCGACATTTTTTTTCATTTTCCCTTCGTCCTACAGTTGTCTGCATTGAGACAGAATTCCTACCGCCGTAATGTCATTTTTTCTGGCACAACCCCCTTTCCTTGCCCTCCATTTTGGGATAATGGCCTCCCTTCAGATAAGTTCATCAAGTTTTTGAGGGGGTTTCATATCATGCTTGATGCGTACATTGGGGTTCTTGTCTTATGGCCCCTGGTCGCAGGCCTGCTTTGCCTGGTGCTTAAAAGCCCTGGCGTGCGGTCTGCACTGGTGCTGGCCACTGGCGCGGTTTTGGCCGTTGGCGCCCTGGGAATCGCTTCCCAGGCCCCTTTCACGGCCAGTCCTGGCTTCCTTGGATCGGAAACGGCTTTGCATGTCGCGGAGGGCGCAGCCTTCGTGCTTCCGGCCTATTTCCTCATCCGCGGCCTAATGGAAAAACACCTGCTGGTCATCGTGTTCGCGTGCCTGCAGCTGACCCTTGCGGTCGTGGGCTTCATGACGCTGCCCGCGCCAGAGGCGGCGCAGAGCGCCGTGGTCTGTGACGGCCTGTCCCTGGCCCTCGTGCTTGTGGTCGCCATCGCGGGCTCGCTCATCTGCATCTTCGCCATTCCTTACATGCAGCACCACGAGGAGCACCTGCACCTCAAGGTGAGCCGTCAGCCCGGGTTCTTCCTGGTGCTGCTCGCGTTCCTCGGCTTCATGAACGGGCTGGCCCTTTCGAACGATCTGCGGATGTTCGAGGCCTTCTTTGAAGCCACGACCTTGTGCTCCTTCCTGCTCATCGGCCACGACAACACCGCCGAGTCCAGAAAGAGCGCCTTCCGCGCCCTGTGGATGAACGCCCTGGGCGGCGTGTTCCTGCACGCGGGCATCATCCTCATCCAGAAGCAGACCGGCCTGGTGGACTTCCACGCCATCGTGAATCCGGCTGTCTGGGCCAGCGCCTCGCTGCTGCCCATCGCCTGCCTGGCCGTGGCCGGATGCATCAAGGCCGCGCAGATGCCCTTCCAGGGCTGGCTGCTCGGCGCCATGGTCGCGCCCACGCCGGTTTCCGCGCTGCTGCACTCAAGCACCATGGTCAAGGCGGGCGTGTTCCTGTGCCTGCGCCTGAGCCCCGTGCTTGAGGGAACCAGCACGGGCCGCATCCTGGCCCTTGTGGGCGCCTTCACCTTCTTCGCCACCTCGGCCCTTTCCCTTGGGCAGAGCAACGCCAAAAAGATCCTGGCGTACTCCACCATCGCGAACCTGGGCCTCATCATCGTCTGCGCAGGCATCGGCACGCCTTTGGCTGTCGCCGCCGGCGTTGTGCTGCTGGTCATCCACGCGGCCACCAAGGGGCTTTTGTTCCTGTGCGTGGGCGACATGGAGCAGACCGTCGGCAGCCGCGATCTGGAAGACCTGCGCGGCATGATCGCCAAGAGCCCGGTGACGGCCCTGGCCGCCAGCGCTGGCGCCATGGCCATGGTGCTGCCGCCTCTCGGCATGCTGGTCGGCAAATGGGCCACCCTTGAGGCCGCCCAGGCCAGCCCGATCATCATGGTGCTCATTGCCCTTGGCAGCGCCCTGGCGGTTGTCTGCTGGGTGCGCTTCGCCGGAACGCTCATGAGCGGCAAGACCATCAAGGGCCCGCGCCCGCACGTCTCCGCCCTCACCAGCACGTCCATTCTGACCATGCTTGCCTGCGCCATCGGCCTGGGCATGGCATCTCCCTGGATCAACGCCCTGCTCCTGCCCGACGCCAGCGCCGCAAGCGCCCTGGCCGGCGGCTGGGGCCTTTTGCCGCCGCTGTTCGTGGTGGCCATGCTGGGCTGGATTATCGGCATGAAGGTGCTGGGACGTCAAAGCTCCGTCGCCTTGTCCTCGCCCTACATCGGCGGCCTGCCCTCTGCGGAGCCCGGAACCTTTGTGGGCGCGCTGGGCAAGAGCTGGACCCTCTCCGAGGGCAATGAATACGCCACGGAGCTGTTCGGCGAACCCATGCTGACCAAGTTCGGCGGAATCCTGGCGGGCGCTCTTCTGCTCGCCCTTGTTGGAGGTGCCTTCATATGAACCTGACGACATTCTACCTCGCGGTGGCCGGACTTGTGCTGGCCCCCTTGCTGGGCGGCCTTGTGGCCGGCGTGGACCGGGTGGTCACCGCCCGTCTGCAGTCGCGCATGGGCCCGCCCCTGCTCCAGCCCTTCTATGACGTGGGCAAGCTCATGAGCAAGGTCATCGCCCCGGCCAGCCAGTGGCAGGGCCTGTTCGTGCGCTGGGCCCTCGTGGCCTCCCTGGCCTCCGACGTGCTCCTGGCCGCCGGCGCGGACGTGCTGATGTGCTTCTTCGTCCAGGCCGCCAGCGCGTGCTTCGTGGCCCTGGGCGCGTTCTCCGGCTCCTCTCCCTACAGCAAGCTCGGCGCCCAGCGCGAGCTGTTCCAGATGCTCTCCTACGAGCCGGTGTTCCTGGTCTGCATTCTGTGCATGGCCAAGGCCTCCGGCGGCTTCGACGCCTATTCCATGATGGGCGCCTCGGCCCAGCCGCTGCTGTACAAAATGCCGCTCATCATCCCCGGCCTCATCTTCGTGGTGCTGGTCAAGATGCGCAAGAGCCCGTTCGACATCGCGGCCAGCCACCACATGCACCAGGAAGTGGTGCGCGGCGTGTACACCGACTACGCCGGGCGCGACTTCGCCCTGCTTGAAATCGCCCACTGGGCCGATGTGGTCGTGGTGCTCTGGATCTGCTCGTTCCTGTGGGCCACCGGCCCCCTGCAGATGCTCGCCGTCGGGGCCATCACCCTGTTTGTGGCCCTGGTCATCGACAACATCAGCGCCCGCCTGACCTGGCGCCACATGGTGAAGGTTGCGGCCCCCCTGTCATTGGTCCTGGCGACCGCCAACCTGCTTTGGCTGTACTTGGAGTAAGACAATGTCATTCCTCAAGAAATCACAGATCAAGTCGCCGTGGCTCATGCACTTCGACTGCGGATCATGCAATGGCTGCGACATCGAGACCCTGGCCTGCTTGACCCCGGTCTATGACGTGGAGCGCTTCGGCATCATCAACGTGGGCAACCCGCGCCACGCCGACGTGCTCGTGGTCACCGGCACGGTGAACCCGCGCAACGCCGTGATTCTGAAAAACATCTACGACCAGATGCCGACGCCCAAGCTCGTCATCGCCGTGGGCGCCTGCGGCTGCTCCGGCGGCGTCTTCCGCGAGGCCCCCAACGTCCTTGGCGGCGTGGACAAGGTCATCCCGGTCGACGTCTACGTGCCTGGCTGCCCGGCCAAGCCCGAGGCCATCATGGACGCCGTCGTCACCGGCCTTGCCAAGCTGAAGGGCATTTTGGAGGAAAGCAAATGAGCATCGAAGCAACCGCCATCACCGCCGACAAGCTCGTGGCCGAGGTGACCCGGCTCAAGAACGAGGGTTGGCGCCTTGTGACCTTCTCCAGCGTCGAAATCGACGCGGCGAACATGGAGATCCTGTACCACTTCGACAAGGACCTGAAACTGACCAACCTGCGCCTGAGCCTGCCCAAGGGCGGCACCGTGCCCAGCATCTCCGGCGTGCTCTTTGGCGCGTTTTTGATTGAAAACGAAATCCGCGACCAGTTCGGCGTCACCTTCGAAGGCCTTGTGATCGACTACCAGGGCCGCCTGCTGAACGAATGCACCGCGACCACGAGCAACTCGCCCTTCTGCCGCCTTTTGGTGAACCAGAGCGGCGTGACCGTCGCCAAGGAGGCTCACTAATGGCCCGCACCGTCATCCCCTTCGGCCCGCAGCACCCGGTGCTGCCCGAACCCATCCACCTCTCCCTGGTGCTTGAGGACGAGAAAGTCGTCGAGGCGCTGCCCACCCTGGGCTACGTGCACCGCGGCCTGGAGATGCTGGCCACCAAGCGCGACTACAACCAGATGATCCAGATCGTGGAGCGCGTTTGCGGCATCTGCTCCATGATCCACGCCATGTGCTACTGCCAGGGCATTGAGGAAATGATGGGCATCGAGGTGCCCCGCCGCGCGCGCATGCTGCGCGTGGTTTGGAGCGAGCTGCACCGCATGCACAGCCACCTGCTGTGGCTGGGGCTCTTTGCCGACAGCTTCGGCTTCGAGGCCCTGTTCATGCAGCTGTGGAAAATCCGCGAAAAGATCATGGACGTGAA
>Ga0209800_10001899_pt1 | contig 19801 bp, 16 predicted proteins | sample Higcelweek8metaG_FD_187174 | JGI IMG/M metagenome (GOLD analysis project Ga0209800, IMG submission 187174) | Freshwater pond sediment microbial communities from the University of Edinburgh, under environmental carbon perturbations - High... | ecosystem: Environmental > Aquatic > Freshwater >...
TTTCGCGAGGGCGGCCCCATCGAGAAGCTGCCCGGCGGCAAGTTCTTTTTGGGCGAATACGAGAAGGCCGGGTATTCCGAGGCCCCCGAGGCCTATGGCGCCTTCTCCTTCGCAGCCATGAACCTGATCATGGACGCCATCGAAAAGGTCGGACCAGACCGTCTCAAGGTCACGGAATACCTCGCCAATGTGAAGGACGTGGACTCCATCATCGGCAAGATCACCTTTGACGATCACGGCCAGAACATCACCCCGGTGATCACCAAGTACGTGGTCCAGGACAAAAAGTGGGTCCCCTGGGAGGATTCGGAGTACGTCACCGGCAAACGCAAGCTTGGCAAGTAACGGCGCATGGATACGCTCCAGGGCCGTTTGGCCCTGGAGCGCCGTCTGAGAACAAGGAGGCGAATCGTGGATAGTATGGGTCAGGTGCTCCAACTGGTGCTGGGCGGCTTGATGCTCGGCCTGGTGTACGCGCTGGTCGCCGTGGGCTTCACCTTGTTCTTCGGCGTGCTGGATGTGATCAAGTTTTCCCACGGGGACGTGCTGACGCTTGGCGTCTTTACGGCCTACAGCATGTTTCTGGGGCTCAACGCGCTGGGGATCACCTCGCCGCTTGTGCAACTGGCCCTGATCACCATCGGTTCGGTGGCGCTGATCGGGCTTGTGGGCGCGGCCATCGCGCGCGGGATCGTGCTCCCGCTCAAGGGCGCTCCCCCCCTGAACATCCTGCTCATCACCATGATGCTCGGCACGGTGTTGCGCGAGGCCATCCGCCTGTTTTTCCCTGACGGCGCCAACCCGAAACCCTTTCCCGCCCTGCTGCCGACCGACCGCTTCAACCTGGGGTCGTTCACCCTGCGCGTGGACAACCTCATCCTGCTCGGGGCCGGGCTGGTCCTGATCTTTCTGGTGCAGGCGCTCATTAACCGCACCAAGGTCGGCCTGGCCATCCGGGCCGTGGCCCAGGACGAGGAGACGGCCAAGGTCATGGGCATCAATTTCAACCTGGTGGTCTACGCCACCTTCGCCATCGGCTCCGGCCTGGCCGCCTTCGCCGGGGTCATCTACGGCCTGTACTACAACGAAATGAACTTCAGCATGGGCCTTCTGCTGGGGGTCATCGGGTTTTCCGCCGCAGCCGTGGGCGGCTTCGGCAACATCTACGGGGCCATCGTGGGCGGCTTTTTGTTTTCCATGCTGCAGACGGTGGGCACGTTCATGGGGTCCTACAAGGACGTGTTCGCCTTTGGCATGGTCATCGTGCTCATTGGCATACGGCCCACCGGATTTTTAAGTGAAAAGCAGACCGAGAGGGTGTGACCATGGCCCAGCGCGAGAAAACATCCTTTGTTCCGGCCGGGCTTTCCGCCCTGGGGGCGACGATCTACGCGGGCCTTTTGCTTGGGGCCGAGTCCCAGACCTACGTCTTGTGCCTGCTGGCGGCCGGGGCCGTCCTGCTCGCCGTCCTGAAGGCGGCCAAACTTTTTGGGCGCATCGGCGCCAGCGTCGCGGCGAACCAGACGCTTTTCGGCGCGGCCATGGCCGCCGGGACCGTGGCCCTGGCCCTGGTCTTCCACGCGGACCCGTTCATTCTCTTTCTGATAGCCACGGTGCTGACCTACATGCTGGCCTGCCTGGGCCTCAACATCCAGTTCGGCTATTGCGGGGTGGTGAATTTCGCCGGGGCCTCGTTTTTCGGGGTCGGGTGCTACGTCGCGGCGCTTCTGGCCAAACATACGGCCCTGCCGCATCTGCTCGTGCTTCCCCTCGCCGGGGTGATAGCGGCCCTGGTGGGACTTATCCTCGTGGTGCCGGTGCTCAAGACGCGGGGGCACTATGCGGCCCTGGTCACCATCGCCTTCGCCCTGCTTTTCAAGACCTTCCTTGAGGTGACGGACTCCCTGGGCGGCCCCCAGGGGCTCAAGGTCCCGGCCTTCAAACTGCTCGGCTGGTCCTTCTCCAAGGACATCGTGGTATTGGGCCTGCGCGGCAACTTCTACCTAAACTACATCGCCCTGATCCTCGTGCTGACGGCCGTGGGATTCACCCTGGCCCGCAGGCTGGAACGCAGTTGGATCGGCCTGAACATGGACGCGGTGCGCATCGACGAGACCGTCAGCGCCTGCTTCGGCATCAACATCACCCGCTGGAAGATCCTGGCCTACACCCTGGGCAACTTCTATTGCGGCGTGGCCGGGGCCATCTTCGCCATGATGCTCGGCTTCATCGCCCCGTCCAATTTCACCTTCGGCGACTCCCTGATCCTCATCTCCATCATCATTCTAGGCGGCCTGGGCTCGTCCTGGGGGACGATGGTCGCCGCCTGCATCGTCATCCTGTTGCCCGAGAAGTTCCAGACCATGCAGGAATACCGGTTCCTCATCTATTCGGCCCTGGTGATCTTCATCCTGCTTTTCAGGCCGCAGGGGATATTGCCCAGGGGCGTGCGGTCATTCGGCCTGGAGGGAGGCGCCCGGTCATGAGCAAGGACGTATTGCTGGCCGTAACCCGGCTGACCAAACGTTTTGGCGGGCTGGCCGCCCTGTCGGAGCTCACCCTGGACGTGGAGCGGGGGAAGGTCCTGGGGCTGATTGGTCCCAACGGGTCAGGCAAGACCACCTTTTTCAACGTGATCACCGGCCTCTACGAGCCGACATCGGGACATGTGGTCTTCGACGATTCGCCCATAACCGGGCTTTCGGCCCAGGAGGTCCACCACCGGGGCGTCTCGCGCACCTTCCAGCGGTCGCGGCTGCTTCTGCCCCTGTCCATTTTCGACAACATCGCCCTGGGCATGCACCTGCGCCAGGGCAAGGGCCTGTGGGGCAACCTGTTCTCCCGCACCCGCCTGCTGGCCCAGGTCCGGGAGTTCGCCCACGAGGCCGGAGAGCTTTTGGCCGTGTTTGATCCGGAGCTTGCCCGGGACATGTCGCGGCCGGTGGAAGGGCTGCCCATGATCAGCCGCAGGCGTGTGGAGATCTGCCGGGCACTGGCCTCGCGCCCCAAGCTCCTGCTTCTGGACGAACCCTCGGCGGGCATGACCCACGACGAGACCATGCGTCTGGTGGACGACATCCTTCTCGTGAAAAAGCGTTCCGACGATCTGGCCATCGTGATCATTGAGCACGAGATGAGCGTCATGGAACGCATCACGGACCATTGCGCCGTGATGAACTTCGGGACCATGATCTGCGAGGGGACCTACCACGCCGTGGCCAAGGACCCCCGGGTCCAGGAAGCCTATCTGGGAGGCGAATGATGTCCGAACCCATCCTGACGATTTCCAACCTCTACGTGGGCTACGACAAGGCCGACGTCATCGAGGACGCCAGCCTGAGCGTGGCGGCCGGGGGCATCACCTGCCTTCTGGGCTCAAACGGCATGGGCAAGACCACCCTGATCCGGGCCATCCTCGGGCTGACCCCGGCCAGGCAGGGGGCCATCGTCTTCAAGGGCCGGGACATCACCCGCCTGCCGACCCACAAGATCGTCCGTCTGGGCATCGCCTCCATCCCGGAGGGCCGCAAGGTGTTCCCCAAGATGAGCGTGGCCGAGAACCTGCGCCTGGGGGCCTTTCAGGAATCCTCCGCCGCCGTGATCGACGGGCGCATGCAGCGGGTGTTCGAAATCTTTCCCCGCCTGCGCGAGCGCATGGACCAGACGGCCGGAACCATGTCCGGCGGCGAGCAGGCCATGGTGTCCATCGGACGCGGCCTCATGGGGGAGCCGGCCCTGCTCATCGTCGACGAGCCGTCGCTTGGCCTGTCGCCGCTTTTCGTCAAGGAGAATTTCAGGGTCATCAAGCACATAAACGACACGGGCGTGTCCGTGTTCCTGGTCGAGCAAAACGTGAAGCAGACCCTGGCCATCGCCCACACCGGATACATTCTGGCCAAGGGCCGGGTCGCCGCATCCGGCACGGCCCGGGAGCTGGAGGCCGACGCGGTGGTCAGGGAGGCGTACTTTGGCTAGGTCCGGGACGGCTGACGCCGCCTGGGCCGTGGACCCGGTCCTGCTGACGCAGCGTCTCGTCGGGGCCGAAAGCGTCAACCCGCCCGGAGACACCTCGGGCGTGGCGGCGATCCTGCGCTCGGTTCTGGAACCGGCCGGGTTTGTCGTGACCTCGGTGGACACCCCGGAGGGCGGGGAGAACCTGCTGGCGGTCCTGCCCGGGGAGGGCTGCCGGGCGCCGCTTTGCCTGACCGGCCATATGGACACCGTCCCCCTCGGGGCCGCGCCCTGGCGCCAGGAGCCCTTCGGCGGCCGGATACGCGGCGGCCGGATGTACGGCCGGGGGGTCAGCGACATGAAGGCCGGGCTGGCGGCGCTTTCGGCTGCGGCGGTCGGGCTGGCCGACATGGATCGCCGGGCTGGGGACGTGGTCCTCGTGCTGACGGCGGCGGAGGAGACGGGCTGCCTGGGGGCCAAGGCCCTGGCCCAATCGGGCTTTTTGCCGCCCCGGGCCGGGGCGCTGGTGGTGGCGGAGCCCACGGCCTGCCGCCCCCTGGTCGGGCACAAGGGGGCGCTTTGGGTGCGGGCGCGGTTCACGGGGAAGGCGGCCCACGGCTCCATGCCCGGGTGCGGGATAAATGCCGTGGATATGGCGATTCGGGCCGCCGGGGAGCTGCCGCGACTTCTCTGCGAATATTGTCCGCATCCGCTTTTGGAGAATCCGACGGCGAGCATCGGGACCTTTCAGGGCGGCGGCAAGGTCAATGTGGTGCCGGACTGGGCCGTTTTGGAGGTGGACCTACGCACCCTCCCGGGCATGGACCACGCCGGGCTTCTGGACGGGCTGCGACGGCTCTGGCCGGAGGCGGCCATTACCGCCTTCGCGGACGTGCCGCCGGTTTTGACCGCGCCGGATGATCCCTTCGTGACTTTGGCCCTGGACATCCTGGAACGCCAGGAGGGGGCGCGGCCCACGCTTGGCGCGGTGAGCTACTTCACCGACGCCTCGGTGCTGGCTGCGGCCCTTGGGCGGCCGCCCGTGCTGCTTTTCGGCCCGGGGGAGCCCGGCCAGGCCCACCAGACCGACGAATCCTGCCCGGTGGCGGCCATCACCCGGGCCGCAGCCTTCTATCTGGCGCTGGCCCAGGACTGGCTTCGTCCGGAGGCGTAGGGACACGCGCTCCGGCTGGCCATGAAGACGCTGTAGCGCCGCCGCCTAGGCCCGGGCGCGCCGGGCGCGAAACGCACGACGGCCGGGAGGGGGAGTCCCCGTTCCCGGCCGGTTTTGTCTGTGTCCGCCGCTGGCGGCCGTCGTCGCCTGGCGTTTAGAGGTCGTGGCCGCACTCGTGGCCGTGGTGCTGGCACAGCTCGTCGCGGTCGGCGAGGCTGCCCGCAAGATACGCGGCAACCGCCGCATCCACCGGCCCCGCGGCCCCGCGAAAGACCTGGATGCCGCCCTGGCGCAGCCGCATAACCGCGCCCTCGCCCATGTTCCCGGCCACCAGCACCGACACGCCCATGGACAAAAGGGTGGGGATCAGGTCGGACTTGCAGCCGCACTGGGGCGGCGGCGTGAAGGACTCGCTGCCGGTCACGGTTTTGGCCTCGTCAATGGACACGATGGTGAAGGACTCGCAGTGGCCGAAGTGTTCGTCCACCATGCCGCCCTTGGTTGGAATCGCGATTTTCGTCATTAAAAAACCTCCCGGATGATGTCTTTGGCTGTGTAGCCCAACATGTGAAAAACCGCCAGCGGCGGCGGGTGAATTCCAGGGCCGCGCCCGGCCGGGGCCTTACTCGAACGTGATGCGCGCCGCCGTGGTCAAAACGGTCTTGCCCCGGCTGGCCGGTCCCGTAAACAGGCACCACAGGGCGGCGGCCTCGGTATAGGGGTCTTCGGCCGAGACGCCGTCCACGGGCACGACGAGCCGCAGTCCCCGCTGGGCCGCGCCTGTGGCCGTATGCAGCACGGCCCCGTGGGCCGCCGTGCCGGTGACGATCACCGTTTCCGTCCCGTGCCCGGCCAGGGCCTTGTCCAGGTCCGTGCCCAAAAACTTGTCCACGCCGGACGCCGCCGCAAAGTCCGTGGGCAGGCGCCCCATGGACTCGAAGATGTCCTCGGGCCTGCCGTTTCGGGTCAGGCTGTAGATGACCGGAACCCCGGCCGCCCTGGCCCGGGCGGCAAGCTCCGCCACCACGGGGAGGGTGTCCAGGCAGCGCGGCCTGCGCTCGGCGTTGCAGGTCTGGGGCTGCATGTCCAGGATCAAAAGGGCCGTCTTGGCCCTGGGCAGGGTCACGTCCTCAAGGGCCGGGGCGGGCGGCGGGACGATGCGCGGCCACATGTCAAGCGCCGACTCCGCAGCCTGGGCGGGGCGCGTCGAAAAAAGGGCCAGGATCATCCCCACCGCGCCAAAAAGCGCCATGCGCCACAGGCCTAGCCGTCTCGTTTCGCCATCCATGTCTTGCTCCTTTCCCGGGATCAGGTCCGCCCGGACGGCGCCGCCTGGGCCAGAACCGCGCGCAGTTCGTCCATCTCGAAGGGTTTGGCCAGATAGGCGTTCATCCCGGCCCGCAAAAACTTCTCCCGGTCGCCGGTCATGGCGTAGGCCGTGAGCGCCACGATGGGGATGTCCGCCTTGGCGGCGAAGGCCGGTTCGCGGCGGATGCGCCGGGCGGCGTCCACGCCGTCCAGGACCGGCATCTGCACGTCCATGAGAATGAGGTCGAAATCCTCCCTGGTCAAGGCCTCCAGGGCCTCCTGGCCGTTGACGACGGCCTCGGCCAGATAGCCGAGCTTATGCAGCATGTGCACAAGCCCCATGCGGCTGACGGGATCGTCCTCGGCCACCAGGACCCGCCGGGCGCCCTGTCGGGCCGGGGGCCTTACGCCGGGGGCTGCGGCTGCCTCGGCCGTCGGCCTCACGGCCGCCTCCGGCAGGCCGCATTCCACGCAGCAGTAAAACGTGGTCCCCGCCCCGGGCTGGCTCACCACGCAGACCGAACCGTTCATGGCCGAGGCCAGACGGCGCACGATGGACAGCCCAAGCCCCGCCCCCTGATGTCGGCGGGTATAGGCCCCCTCCACCTGGGTGAAGGTCTCGAAAATGCGCCTGAGCTGGTCGTCGGCGATGCCCGCGCCGGTGTCCTCCACGCTGATGAGCAGCATGGCCAGATGGGGGGCGCGGCCGGGCAAGACCGCCGTCTCGATGCGGATATGGCCCGTGGCAGTATATTTCACCGCGTTTCCGGCCAGATTGGTGAGGATCTGGCGGATGCGCAGGTCGTCGCCCACCAGCCGCCTGCGGCCCGGGGGCGCGGCCATGTGCAGGGCCAGGCCGTGTTCCCGGCAGGCCGGGGCGATGCTGTCGCGCACGCCGTCCAAAACGTCGTCCAGGGAGAAGGGGGCCTGGGCCATCTCCATCTTTCCGGCCTCGATGCGCGACAGGTCCAGGATGTCGGACAAAAGGGCCGTGAGGCGCTGCCCGGATCTGACGGCCATGGCCACGTATTCGTCCTGCTCCGGGGTGGGGTTGGTGAGCATGAGCAGTTGCAGCATGCCCAGGATGCCGTTTAGGGGGGTCCTTATCTCGTGGCTCATGTTGGCTAGAAATTCGCTCTTGGACAGGCTGGCGGCGTCGGCCTGGAGCTTGGCCGCCACCAGGGACTCCTCGGCGGCCTTGCGGGCGGTGACGTCCATGGCCATGGTGATGCGTCCGGGCCTGCCGTCCGGCAGCGGCCCAAGGGGGGCGCAGGCCACCTCCCAGATCCGTGTCGCGCCGTTTTTGCAGACGATGCGGCACGGGGCCGTGCGGCCGGGTTCGGACGGACAGGGCGGAAACCCCGTGCTGCCGGTGATGCCGGGGTCCACGCAGGCGACCATGGGCGCGAAGACGTCGAGGTGCGGCAGGTCGTCCAGGCCATAGCCGCTTTGTTCGGTGAAGGCCCGGTTGATGCTGAACACCCGGCCGTCCTCGGAATGGATCATGATGGGGAAGGGGGCCTCGCGCACGGCGGTGCGGAAGCGCTCCTCGCTCTGGCGCATATGCTCCCGGGCGGTGTACTGGGCCGTGACGTCGGAGAAGACCAGGACCACGCCCATCACGGTCCCGGCCGCGTCGTGGATGGGCGCGGCGCTGTCCGCGATCTGGTGTTCCTGGCCGTCTCTGGCCAGAAGCGAGGTGTGGTTGGCCAGCCCGATCACCTCGCCGGTGCGCATGACCCGGGCCACGATGTCCGGACAGGGCGTGCGGCTCAGGGTGTCCACGATGGCGAAGACCGTTTGCAGGGGCCGCCCCAGGGCCTCGGCCTCGGACCAGCCCGTGAGCCGCTCGGCCGTGGGGTTCATGCGGCTGATGCCGCCGGTCGCGTCCGTGACCATGACCGCGTCGCCTATGGAGCGCAGGGTCACTTCCAGATTCTCGCGGCTTTCGCGCAGGGCCTCCTGGACGGCCTTGATCCCCGAGATGTCGGCGTGGGTGCCGATGAAGCGCAGGCCCCGGCCTGTCTCGTCCCGGGCCACGATCCGGCCCCGGTCGAGTATCCATTTGTACGAACCGTCCTTGCAGCGCATCCGGAATTCTGCGGAATATTCGGGCGTATCGCCCTGGATATGGGCGGTCAGGGCGGCCTCGGCCATGCCCAGATCCTCGGGATGCACCAGTTGCGCCCAGGTCTGGTAGGTGTCTGCGAGCTCGTCTGCGGAAAACCCCAACATCTCCTTCCAGCGCCGTGACAACGCGACGGCGTCGGTTTGCACGTCCCAGTCCCACACGCCGTCGCCTGCGCCCTCCAGGGCGTACTGCCAGCGCAGTTCGCTTTCGCGCAAAAGCGCCTCGTTTCTGCGGCGCGCGATGTTCGCCGTGCCCATAAAGGCCGCCAGAAGCAGCAGAAAGCAGATCCAGGCGACCAGAAGCGAGGTGGTGAAGGTGTCCTGCCGTTCGGCCAGGGCTGCAAATCCCGCCCGGGCGTCGCGCTCCATGCCGTCGCCCAGTTCCTCCAGGGCGGCGTAGATGCTGCGTAGCTCCAGGGCCAGGGTCTGGTCGTCGGGGCCTGTGGGCAGGGTTCGCCTGGCCGAGAGCCGCCCCATGTCCGTGATCAGGGACGCGAAACGGTTCAGTTTGTCCCCAAGCGCGGTCTCGTCCCGTGATCCCGGGCGGCCGCCTGCCCCGTCCAGGCCTTCCGAAATCTCGCGGATGCGATGGGCGGCCTGCTCGAACAGGGCGTCCCGGACGGCCAGGGACACCCCCTGCTCCCCGGCCAGATGACGCTGGGTGATGAGCGCCCCCTTGAGGGCCTCGATCCTGGCCCGTTGCAGGTTCTCGATGACCGGCAGATAGCCGCGCCGGTTTTCCCGCCAGGATTCGCCAGCCAGCCAGAACAAAAATCCGGAGAGGATGGTGACCAGGATGATGGCGTAAAACGGGACGTCGCCGGAGAGGAGGGCGGCTTTGAGCCTTGCGGGGATGGTGCGTTTCGGGGCCACGGTGTTCTCCGCCGCACGGCGGTGCGGACCGCAGAAAGAGGTTACGGGAAAAGGCCGCTACTTCCGGAGGCGGCCTTCTCCTCCTGGCCCAGGCGCCAAAACGCCAGGGCGGCGAGGAGGCCAAGGATGGCCAGGGCGGTGAGCGCCATGGAGGCTGTGCGTTTCATGCGTCGGTTCCCTGCCGCCGGGGCTGGCCACGCGGAAAAAGGCGGCGGCGCATCCCAGCGGTCACTACGGGGACACGATACCACCTATCGCATCATATGAACAACCTGCGGCGGGGAAAAAGAGGGGATCGGGGCCGGAAGCGAGCGGGAAAAAAACCGGGGGCAGGAACCTGTCCGGCCCCCGGGGGGAAACCTCGTTATCGGAGGGCCTTTTGGCGGGGCTTTCCGGGCAGGCCCTTCGCCGCCGCGCCCGATGCGCCGCCGCCGTCGGCCTGGAGCTCCTGCACGAGCAGGGCCAGCTCCCTGGCCTGTCCGGCCATGTCGGCCACGGCCCCGGAGGCCTCGCGCATGGCCTGGGAGGTGTCTGCGGAGATGGTGTTGATCTCCTCGATGGAGCGGTTGATCTCCTCGCTGGCCGAGGATTGCTGCTCCGAGGCCGTGGCGATGGAGCGCACCTGATCCGCAGCCATCTCCACCAGATGCACGATATCCTTCAAGGATTCCCCGGCCTTGGTGGCCAGTTCCGTGGCATCCTCGATGGTGCGCACAGCCTGCTCCACGTTTTTGACATTGGTCGAGGCGCCGGTCTGGATGCCCCGGATGGCGTCGCCCACTTCCTTGGTGGCGGTCATGGTCTTTTCGGCCAGCTTGCGGACCTCGTCGGCCACCACGGCGAATCCCCTCCCGGCGTCCCCGGCCCGGGCGGCCTCGATGGCGGCGTTTAGGGCCAAAAGGTTGGTCTGGTCGGCGATGTCGGAGATCACGTTCATGATCCGGCCGATGCCCTCGGCCTGACGGCCCAGGCTGTCCATGTCCTGCTTGAGGCCGAAGGCCTGGGTGCGCACCATGCCCACCCCGTCCACCACGCGCCCCACCACCGTGGCCCCGTCCTCGGCCTTGCGCTTGGCGGAGTCTGCGGTCTCGGCGGCCTGGGAGGCGTTTTTGGCCACCTCGAGCACCGTGGCGTTCATCTCCTCCATGGCCGTGGCCGTCTCGCCCACCCGGCGGGCCTGATTCTCGGCCCCCTGGCTCGACTGCTCAATGCGCGAGGTCAGTTCGTCGGAGGCGGCGTTGACCACCTGGACCACGCCGTCGATCTTGTCGGCGGCGTGGAGCATGCCCTCGGCCTTGGCCCGTTCGGCCTCATCCTTGGCGGCCTGGGCCTCGGCCATGGCCTGCTGGGCCTTATTGGTCTCGGCGGCGGCCGTCTCCAGGGCTTTTCCCGCCTCGGTGATCTTGTCTTTGAGGGCGGCCACCATGTTGCCCATGGAGGTGGCCAGATCGCCGATCTCGTCGTTGACCTTGACGTCAAGGGCGCTGGAATAGTCTCCGGCCTCGACCTTGCGGGCGAACGCCGCCAGCCGCAGCACCGGGGTGGTGAATTTTTTGGAGGCCAGAAAGCCCGCCGCCGCCAAAAGCGCCATGGATCCGAGGCAGACGTAGAGGATGTGCAGGAAGACGTTGACCTGGGCGTTTTTGACCACGGACATGTCCTTGCCCAGGAAAAACATGCCCACGGCCTTGCCGTCGGCGTTTAAAAACGGCCAGTACGCAGCCATGTACGGCTTGCCGAAAAGCGGCAGCTTGAGCAGGTGCACCTCTTTGCGGCCGAGCACGCTGTCCAGGACCGCCTTGTTGTCCATGGTGGTGCCGATGGCCCGCTTGCCTTCGGTCATGATGGTGGTGGACTCGCGCACGTTGCCGAAAAAGATGGTACACTCCACATTGAGCAGTTTCTTGATGGCGTCCACGAAGGCGTTGTCCTGCGAGATGTTCATGCCCACGATGACCGCGCCGATGGTCTTGCCGTCTTTTTGCACCGGGGCCGAGGCCCGGAGCGAGATCTTGACCACCTTGCCGGGTTCGAAGGTGCTGCAGCTTGATCCAGACAGGGCCTTCACCACGCATTCCTGCTGGGCGATGCTGTCGCCGTGGTTGTCGTCGTGGCCCCGGGCCAGCACCGTGCCCTTGGCGTCCACGAAGACGATGAAATCCGATTGTCCGGTCTTCATCAGATCCTGCCCCATTTTTTTGAGCAGGTCGTGGTCCGCCGTGGCCACGCCGTTTATGACGTTGGGACGCACGGCCTGGGACTGGGCCAGCCCCACGTAGTCGGCCATCATGCGCGCCACCCGGTCCTGGACCACTTTTTGGTCCGAGCGGATGGAGTCGGTGAAGGCGCTCTCAAAACCGTCGCCTACGGAATAATAGGACGCCACCAGGGCCGAGGCCCCGCTGACGATGACCGAGGCCATGACCAAAAAGACCAGCTTGAAGGATATGTTGATGCGCACGTCAGGTCTCCCGGGCTGCTGGTTTGAGGGGGTGTCCCGCCGTTATGGCGTAGACAGGGGAAGCGGCCCATCCATGTCGCGACGGTTACAGGAAAGCCTCAATATCGGCAACGAAAAATCGGAATTGTAGCAATGGGCAAGGGCGCCGGAAGGGGCATGCGGCAAAAGGGCCGGGAAAAAGCCCCGCAGCACGGGAGATGTGCGGGGCTTCATGGCGACATGGCGGATGGACCAAAAGCGTGCGGCAATGGTCGGCGCGGATTAGTAATTGATGATGCGGTCCGCCTTTTTGATCTGCTCGTAGAGATATTTCATATTCGAAAAAGACACATGCTCGATGGCCTCCACACCGTGGATGCCCATGCACTTGCCTCAGGCCGCAAGCGCGCCTTCGCTCAAGGCGAAAAGTTTGGCCTGCTCCGCAATGGGGAATTGCGTCCCGTCTCCGGCATACAGCTCCACAGCCGGACCGTTGAGGAAGATGGCCACCTCCTCGCCCTCGTTTAAGAGAAAATTCCCAAAGCGCACGGCGTTCCACTTGATTTCCGGATCGGCGCTCGAAAGGATGATAAGTATTTGCATTTCTGATCCTCCAGGCATGTGTGTATAGAAATACACAATGACTTGGTGGGCGTAAAGCCGGGGGGGGGGCGGTTTACGGCAGGGCGCGGGGCATGGCGGGACCGGAGGCCGGGAAGAGATCAGGGGCGGCCCTGCACCCGGGAAAGGACTTGGCGGAAGGCGGCCAAATCCACGGGTTTGGGGATATAGTCGTCCATGCCGGCGGCCAAAAACGTCTCCCTGTCGCCATCCATGGCGTAGGCGGTCATGGCGATGATGGGGATGCGGGCGTTCTCGCCCAGGGAGGTCGAGGCGCGCACGGCCCTGGTGGCCGCGACCCCGTCCATGACCGGCATCTGCACATCCATGAGCACCAGATCGTAGTGATGCGCCGCCAGGTGGTCCAGAACCTCCTGTCCGTTGCCGACCGGGGTGACGGCGTACCCGTAGATTTCCAGCATGCGCCGGGCGGCGGTCAGGCTGGCCTCGTCGTCGTCGGCCAGCAGGATGCGCAGGCGTTTCGCCTCGGGCGTCGGCGCCGTCAGCCCCTGGGGGAGGGGGCGCGCCGTGGCCTTGGCGGGCAGGGCGAACGGCAAGACGAGATATATGGCCGTTCCCTGGCCGGGGGTGTTGTCGATGGCGACCTCGCCGTGCAGAAGCGCCGTCAGCTTGCGCACGATGGATAATCCCAGTCCCGCGCCCTGGAAGCGCCGGGAATAGGCCCCCTCCGCCTGGACGAAGGGTTCGAAGATGCTCTTGAGCTGGTCGTCGGAGATGCCGATGCCCGAGTCGCTGACGATGAAAAGAACCCGGAGTCCGGCCGTGTCGGGATGGGAGAAGGGGTAGGCCTCCACCCGCACGCCGCCTTCAGTCGTAAACTTCACGGCGTTTCCCACCAGATTAAACAGTATCTGGCGGACGCGGGCTTCGTCACCCACAAGTCGTTGCGGCATGTCCCCGGACAGTTGGAAATCCAGGGTGAGGCCCTTTGCCCTGGCGGTTGGGCCGAAAAGCTCCAAAATGGCCTCCCGCAGGAAGTCCATGGAGAACTCTTCGCTTACGATTCGCATCCTGCCAGCCTCGATTCTGGAGATGTCCAGGATGTCGGAGAGCAGGCGGGTCAGACGGTTGGTCGAGCGGATTGCGGCCTGGACGTACTCCGCCTGCTGGGCTGTTGGGTCGCACAGTTGCAGCAGTTGGAGCATGCCCAGGACGCCGTTTAAGGGCGTTCTGATCTCGTGGCTCATATTGGCCAGAAATTCCGATTTGGCCGTGTTGGCGACCTCCGCCGCCTCCTTGGCCTCCATGAGGTCGGTGACGTCGATCTCCACCCCGTCGAAAACGACATGCCCGTTTTCCAACGTTCGCGGGGCCGAGGCGAAGTAGCGCCATCGCTTCTCCCCGGAGGGCAGGTTGAGCCGGGCCTGGGTGTTGAAGGTGGACATGGCGGCCAGGGCCTGGGCCTCCAGGTCGGCCAGGGCGCCTCGCTGCGATTCGGGAACCTGGTCATAGATGACCGAGGCGTCCGCAAGGGCCTGGGCCACGGTCACGCCGTGGAGCCGTTCGACTCCGGCGCTGACGTAGGTGAAGCGGCGCTGCGCGCCGTCTTTTCCCGCGTCCAACTGATAGACCATGCCGTTTGGCAGGTTGTCGCTCAAGGAGCCCAACTGGGCCTCCCGCTCGTGCAGGGCGAGCTCGGCCCGGTGACGGTCCAGGACTTTCCATACGGCGTCCATGAGCAGGGAGAGCTGATAGACGTCGGTGTTGGTGTAGCCGTCCTTCTTGTTGGCCATGCCCACGACGGATACGATCCTGTCATTTATGAAGACGGGGATGGTCATGAAGGTGCGCAGGGGGGCGTGCCCTGGCGGATATCCCCTCTTCAAGGGGTGCCCGGCCTGGAAATCGTTGACGATCAGGGGGGCGCGCTGTCTGACGGCCTCTCCCCACAGGCCGGTTTCGTCCAGGTCGTAGCTGATCTCCCGGTTGACGATGGAGCACTCCTGCATCACCCCCTGCGACCAGGCGTTGAGCGTAAAGCGCCGGGTCTGCTCGTCGTAGTGGTAGATGTATCCGAGTTCGCTGCCGGTCATGGCCAGGGCCTTTTCCAGGGCGTAGTCGAGGAATTCCTGGGAGGTCGTGAACGGGTGCTGCAGGATGCTGATGAGGCCGAGCAGGCGGGCCTCGTTGAGGCGGAGCGCCTCCTCGCTGCGGGTGCGCTGGGTGATGTCTCGGGCGATGCCCAAAACCCCGATGAGATGGTCTTTCGAGTCCCGCATGGGGGTCTTGACGGTCTCAAACAGCCCCCGGTAGCCGGTTTTCGCGAAGGTGAGCCATTCCTCGTTGATGGACGGCTTGTTCAATTCCAGGGCCAGCCGGTCCTTGGCCCGGAAAAAGTCGGCAAGCTCCCGCTCCACGAAATCGTAGTCGGTCTTGCCGATGATGTCGCGCTCCGCTGTTCCGAAGAATTCCTCGAAGACGGGGTTGCAGTTCAAGTACCGGCCCTGGCTGTCCTTGAGCCAGACCATGTCGGGGATGGTGCGGACCAGGGTGCGCAGTTGGGCCTCGGAATGGCGCAGGCTGGCCTCGATCTGCTTGTGCTCCGCCACATCCCAGGCCATGTCCGCCAGAAGGCTGACGGAATCGATGTCCGTCTGGGTGTACGCGCCGGGTTTGTCGCCCAGGCCGAGTATGGCCACGATCCTGTTTTTCCGGAACACGGGGACCGCCAGTCCGCAGGCAGGCAGCCACGTGGTGTGCGGCGGCGAGGGAGGATCGTTGTGGATGACGGGTCGTCTTTTACGAATGCATTCGACAAAGATTTCGGATGTTGCGATGTCGCAGCAGTTGCTTTCAGACTCGTCGCTGGACATGCCCTGCGGCGTGGCCGTGGACCTGGCCGCGAGGGACAGGGTTTTCTCGTCCGGATCGACGAAGTGGTAAAACCCGACCTGGCTGCCGGTCAGCTTTACCGCCTCGTCGATGGTGGCGGCCAGCAGTTCCTTGAGGGAGTGCGTCACGGCAAAGTGCATCAGCCGAAGCCGCGTCTGCAGGATCACTTCGGAACGCTTTCGTGTGCTGATGTCGGTAAACATGGCGAAGGACCCGGCAAAATCGCCGTGGGCATCCATGAGGGCCTTGGCCGAGACCATGGCCCACAGTTCGCCGCCGTCCTTGCGCCGCAGGCGTCGCTCGTAGCTCGCGTCGACGCCCGCGTGGCGGTTCTCCATGTGCCGGGCATGCGACGCCAGATCTTCTGGAAAAAGGAACGCCTCGGCAGGCTGGCGCCGCAATTCCTCGGCGCTGTACCCGAGCATGTTCGACAGGCCCTGGTTGACGAAGCTCGTCCGGTCCTGGGCGTCCATTGCCCAGATGCCCTCGTTGGCGGTCTCGACGAGCAGTCTGTAGCGCTCCTCGCTTGTGCGCAGTTCCTCGCCGAACCGTTCCTGCCTCAGGCGGTTGGCCAGCAGGGCGCCCATCAAGGCGACGCCGACGGGATAGATGAGAAGCACGGGGAGGGTGATGTTGGCGAGGACGCGCCGGGCGATGTCCCATGGCAGGGTGAGCATCAGACACAACATGGCGACATGGATGGCCAGGCCGAACAGGTAGAACTCCCGCCAGGACGCCTGATGCAGGGGTTTTTTCCTGAGGCCGCGCCAGAAAAGCCCGATGGCCCCGGAAACGACAATCACGCTGACCCCGGTCAGGGCGCCCTGGCCGCCCTGGTGCAGTCGGAAGGCGGCGGTCATGACCACGGCGACGGCCGTGGGGAGAAGGCCGAAAAAGAGTCCGGAGATGCCGATGAGCACCGAGCGGGTGTCGAAAACGACTCCCGGCATGAGCGTCCAGGGGGTGAGCATGACGCTGATGCCGATGACGCCCAGGGCCAGGCCGACCAGGGCCTGGACGACCCAGGCCCTGCCCATCCGCCAGCGGGTCGCCATGACGTCGAAAAGCAGGGCGGCGGCAAGAAGCAGCGATATATTCTGGCACAGGCCGACGAACGAGTCATCCATCCTATTTGCCTTATGCAGCCATAGGGGGCTTGTTGCGCGCGGGGAGCACGCCTGATGCAACGTCTACGGCCAACCCTGCGCGCCGTCAATCGAGGCCATCATCCGGCCATGGGCGGCATGCGTCTTTTTCCATGCGTTTGGACGTGTTTTGCATATGCCATGCACAAACCCAGATCGTTTGAAAGGGCAGGCCGCGCCCTTTCCGGACGACGGCGTCAGGGGGGCGCGACATGCGTCCCGGCTTGTCAGCGGCCCGCCAGGAAGGCTATAACCCCGGGACGGCCTGCAATCCGGCCGACGACATCCCCGGCGGCACGCCCGGGGCAGGGAGGACCGCATGATCAGCACCACGCTTTTTCCCGGACGCTACGTCCAGGGGCCAAACGCCCTGGCGCGGCTTGGCCGGGAGCTGGCCCGCCTGGGCGACCGGCATCTTGTCATCGCCTCGCCGCATCCCCTTGAGCGCCTGGCGCCGCCGCTTCTGCCCTCGCTGCGCCAGGCCGGGGCCGTGCGCCTGGAGCCCTTCGGCCGGGAATGCACCGACGAGGAGATCGAGCGCCTGACGGCCGTGGCCCGGGAGTTTTCGGCCCGCACCGTGACCGGCCTGGGCGGCGGCAAGACCCTGGACGCGGCCAAGGCCGTGGCCGCCAGGATCGGGGCGGCGGCCGCAGCGGTCCCAACCATCGCCTCAACTGACGCGCCGTGCAGTTGCGTCTGCGTGGTCTACACCCCGGATGGGGTCTTTAAGCGGGTGGACGTCCTGCCCCGCAACCCGGATGTGGTGCTGGCGGATACGCAGGTCATCGCCCGCGCCCCGGCCCGGTTTCTGGTGTCGGGCATGGGCGACGCCCTGGCCACCTGGTTTGAGGCCGAGTCCTGTCGCATTTCGCGCGGCAAAAACATCGCCGGGGAGGCGGGCGCCATGGCCGCCCACGCCCTGGCCCGGCTGTGCTACGAGACCGTCCGGGACTACGGGCTGGCCGCGCGCACGGCCTGCGAGGCCCAGGCGGTCGTCCCGGCCCTGGAGCGGGTGGTGGAGGCCAACACGCTTCTAAGCGGCCTGGGATTTGAGAGCGGGGGCCTTGGCGCGGCCCATTCCATCCATAACGGCTTGACGGCCCTGCCTGGGACGCGGGGGCTTCACCACGGCGAAAAGGTGGCCTTCGGGGTCCTGGCCTCGCTTTTCCTCACGGACAAGCCCATGCCCCTCGTCGACGAGGTCTATGGCCTGTGCGAGACGCTTGGACTGCCCACCACCTTTGCCGACCTGGGCCTGGCCGGGGTGTCGCAGGAGGAGTTGCTGTGCGTGGCCGAGAAGGCCTGCGCTAAAGGGGAGAGCATTTACAACGAGCCGGTTGAGGTGTCGCCGGAGGTGGCGGCGGCGGCGCTTACGGTCGCCGACGCCCAGGGTCGCCGCCGCAAGGCCCTGGGCTAGCGTCCCTTACATAATACGGCGGTCGCGACACGAGGGGCCGCCGTGGCCCAGGCGGCTCACCAGACGGGCCACCATGGGACCGGCCAGCACCACGGCGAAAAGCCGCAGGGTCTGCACGGCCAGCACGAAGGGCACGTCGCAGCCGCTGCCCACGGCGATCACCGTCACCGAGTCCAGGCCGCCGGGGGTGGTGGCCAGATAGGCGCTTAGGGCGTCGATGCCGGTCCAGGCCGAAAGCAGCCAGGCCGTGGCCCCGCACAGGGCGATGAGCGTGAAGGTGGCGGCCAGCAGCCGGGGGATGGCCGCGAGGGCGTGGCGCACGGTGCGGGCCGTGAAGCGCAGGCCGATGAACCAGCCCAGCAGCGCATAGGCGCACCACAAAAGCCAGGGCGGCAGGGTGATGGTCATGATCCCCGCCCCGCCAAGGACCGCGCCGCACAGCATGGGCGCAAGAAGCGCCCCGGCCGGGATGCGCCGCCATCTCCCGGCCAGCACGCCGCAGGCGACCAGGGCCAGGGTCTGGGCCAGGGGGAGAAGCGGGGCGTCAAACCCCGGGGAAAAGCCCACGGGTCCGGTTTGCGGCATCTCGTGCCCAAGCAGCAGGCGCGAGACGCCAGACGCCGTCAGCACCACCACGAACACCCGCAGATATTGCATGAAGGCCACCAGCCGCACGTCCGCGCCGTAGGCCTCGGCCATGGCCGTCATGGCCGCCGCCCCGCCGGGGGACGCGCCCCAGGCGGCCGTATTTCCGGGTAGCGCCCCCGAGCGCACAAGCAGATATCCCACCAGCCCCCCGGCCGCGACGACCAGGACGATCACCGTCAGGATGGCCAGCCAGTCCCGGCCAAGGGCGGCCAGGGTGGAGGGGGTGAGGGTCATGGCCACCAGACAGCCCACCACGGACTGGGCCACGGCGAACCCCAGGCGCGGCGTCGCCAGTTCGGCCCCGCACAGGGCGAAGGCCATGCCCGCCAGCATGGGGCCAAGCAGCATGGCGGCCGGAACGGCGGCCCGGTTGAGGGCCACGGACAAGATGGCGGAGACCACAAGCAGCGCGACCCACTGGCCGCCCCGCCGCACAGCGGACATAGGCGCTCCGGGCGGCCCGCGCCGCCCCAGGGACTTGCCGACGGCGCGACTGCCGGGGCGGCGGCATGCTACGCAAGGCCGCCCGGGAAGTACAGACCGGGCCGGGACGCCCGCCAGGGCCGCCCGATTCCGGAAAAAGGGCGCGGTCATGGACCGCAGGGGGGGGGCGGCCTTGCCTTGCCCCGGCCGGGACGGTAATGACGGCCACGACAGAAAGTAACGCCTAACGGTCGTCCGGACCGGGACGCGCCGTCCGCGACACGCCAGGATGCCTGAAATGCCCCATGTTTTCCCCGCCACTGGCGCCGGGCGCCGCCTGCCGCGCGTCTGCTTCGTGCAGCCGCGGGTCTATCCCTGTTTCGACAGCGCCTCGGGCAACGCCCGGGGCGGCGGCGCGGAACGCCAGATCCATCACCTAAGCGCCGGGCTTGCGGCCCAGGGCGGCTTCGCGGTCTCGGCCTGCGTCGCGGACTTCGGCCAGCCCCTGGAGACGACGTTTCAGGGGGTGCGGCTGCGCCGGGCCTTCTCCTTCGACAGCCCGAAACCCAAGGCCCTGCTCGACCTTTTGCGGGCCATGCGGGACCTGGATGCCGACGTGTACGTCTTTCGCAGCGCCGACCTGGGCGTGGCCGCCGCCATCACCCTGGTCAGGACGGTCTTGGGCAAAAAATGCCTGTACATGCTGGCCCACTGCGACGAGCGAAACCTGGCCTCGCTGCGGCGGATGAGCGGCGCCGCCGCCGCCGTGGGCATGGGGCTGGCCTACCGCCTGGCCGATGCGGTGACCGCGCAGTTCG
>Ga0209800_10001900_pt1 | contig 19797 bp, 18 predicted proteins | sample Higcelweek8metaG_FD_187174 | JGI IMG/M metagenome (GOLD analysis project Ga0209800, IMG submission 187174) | Freshwater pond sediment microbial communities from the University of Edinburgh, under environmental carbon perturbations - High... | ecosystem: Environmental > Aquatic > Freshwater >...
CAGCATCCGTTTGAGGGCGGTGGCTTCGCAGGCGTCCTCGTAGGCACGCCCGCCCTTCTCCCAGAAGGAGGTTTGATAATCGGAGCCTTCGTAACTGCAGACGGGGGGTGTTTCCATAGATGTTCCTTCAGGTTAAAAGTGCGTCCGGACAGGTTTGCCGGCGGCGCCCAGAGGATCCTCCTTACCGCTGCTTCCTCTCGGACCTGACGGGGTTCGCAGGGCTCTGCCGCGCCGGTCCCATCCGGGCGCGGGGTTAAGGATACCATAATTTTATCTCTCGCCAAGCCGCTTGTAAAACAAAAACTCCTTTTTTAGTTTTTCTTTCCATGATTCACACTATAATTTGCGCATGCAGAATAAATGGTTATATGCCTCTCTTTGCTTGACTCTCTTTCTCTCTTCCTGCCAGGGAGGTGAACCCCGCGCCATCATCCCTCCGATAACACCATTGCATACCTTGGTCAGCACCAAAACCAGTACGCCAACTTTTCCAATTACGCCAGCCCAAACAGCAACGCCCGCGTTCTATCCCACCATTGCGGCAGGCTCACTTCCGACCGTGCTGCAGGAGTTCCTGGAGCGTTATGATTCATTCGAGGAAATGAATGCAGCTATCCAAAAAGATTACCGCTTCATCGCCATTGAACTGAATGGGCGTCCGGCGGGCTCCCTTGATTCTTCCCCCTTGAGCGCTTTATCGCAGGGGATCTCGGATTGCTATGAGACAGCTGTTATCAGCGCCCTCTTAGGCGAGAAATTTGGCTACAAACCCTACCTGCTCGTGCTGGAGCATCCGGTGTTTTCATCCCTGCAGCCGCATTCGATCCATGTTTTCCAGGACGAAGTATCCGGTAAGTGGGGATATAACGATTACCTGCTTGAACTGGAGCAACCCGTCTTTGATTCGATCAAGGAACTGGCTGATTTCTACATAAAGAATCATCCTGTCGAACCCGGGCATTACGATTTCTGGTACCTGGTTGACCTGACAAAAATCAACGAGTCGTATGGGTTGGATTGGAGAACCACCACGAAGAGCATCCGTTTCAGGGACAAGATCATTGTCGACACAGGGGTGTATATTCCGTAAAAAAATTTGATGCAGGTGCATGCATGACAGGTAAAGGGGTTAAATCAAAAAGAGCGGGGGACCAGTCCCGCTCGTTTTGATCTGATTTCTCAGCACCAAACAAAATCCAAAAAGGAGGAAAACCTATCAGTTTAGTGCCGTAAATATAATTCTGAAACATTAAAAAAAAGGAAATTTTACTTAAGAGTTTATTAAGAATTCTCAGTTTTAATCAAATCTTGAAGAATGTCGCTGCCAGCGCCACAACTGAAGCGATGAAGATCAGCACGGAACCGCCGATGGCGATCCACTTCTGCCACGGCCTGTTGGTGTATTTTCCCATCAGACCGCGGTCATTGGTGAGCTTGATGAGGTAATAAAACACCAGCGGCAGCGCCACCGCGTTGATGGTCTGGGTGATAATGGCTAGCTTGAATAGCGACACTCCGGGGATAAGAGCTAAACCGGCTGCAAGCAGGATTTGCCCGGTGAAAAGCCAGTAAAAGGCTTTGCTCTGTTTGAAGTTGGAATCCAGGCTGCCGGACAGACCAAAAAACTCCGAGAAGGCATAAGCTGTGGAGAGCGCCACAACGATTAGCCCCATGAAACCGGCATTAAGGATGCCCAGTGCAAAAAGCTCTCCGGCCAGCTGACCGGCAAAGGGTTCAATGGCCCTGGCGGCTGCTTCACCGGATGTGAGTGGGATCTTATTCAAATAAAGGGTTGCAGCCGTGGCAACGATCATAAAGAAGGAAAAGAAATCGGTCAGAAACGCGCCTACGTAGGTTTCGAGTTGCGAAAAACCGATCTTTCCGGCTTCAATATTCTTGTCAAACGCAAAACTGCTGATGAAGAATTGCCCCCACGGGGTGATGGTGGTGCCAAGTACTCCCATGCCGATGAGCAAATAGTTTTTCATATACGCCGGCGTGAAATCAACCCCATGCGGGTAAACCAGGTTGGAAAGTGCCAGCCCCCAATCGGGTTTGGCTTTGGCAGCCGCAATGATGTAAGCCAGGTAAAAAAGGCTGGTGAGCAACATTAGACCCTGGGTGAGTTTGTAATTGCCTTTGGTAACCACCAACATGGCAACCGCGACGATGACGATCATGAAGGGGATGACGGGAATATTGAGCATGGCAGCGGTGGTTTTGACTGCCGAGAAATCAACCGTAATGGTGCCGAGGTTGGCTACCACCAGCGCCCCGAAAATCACCATCGAAACGCGCACGCCCCATTTTTCGCGGATCAGGTCCGCCAGACCGCGGCGGGTGACCAGTGTCAGGCGCATGCCCATCTCCTGGGTAAGCCCAAGCAGGGGCGTGATGATGAGCAGCAAAAAGAGGATGGGATAGCCGAGGGTCGCGCCAGCCATTGAATAGGTGGCAACCCCGCCGGCATCGTTATCCGCCATAGCGGTGACGGTAGCTGGCCCGAATACACTGAGGAAGAGCAGCATTTTGTGAATGGCAGGGTTGGCTACCATCCGGCGCAGGACGGGATTGGTTATACGGCGCATACTTTCAACACTTTCAAACTAATTCGAGACTACAAATCATTTCAGATGACTTTTATGACTTCAAAATTGTAGCGGCCAGGGCATAAGCAGAGGCAATAAAGATCAATATCGATCCACCAATAGCAAACCATTTTTGGAAAGAGGTATTGATATATTTTCCCATTAGAGCCTTGTTACAGGTCAGGTGGACGAGGTAGTAAAAAACAAGCGGGAGTGCGATGGCGTTAATCGTCTGAGTGACGATAGCAAGTTTAAACAATGAGATACCCGGTAAAACGGCAAAGCACCCCGCCACCAGGATCTGCAAAATGTAGATCCAGTAAAAAGATTTACTCTGCTTGAAATTTGAATCCAGGCTGCCTGAATGACCGAAGAACTCAGAAAAGGCGTAGGCGGTGGAGAGGCTGACGACCACCAGCCCAATGAAGCCGGCGTTAAGCAAGCCCACGGCAAACAGCACGCTGGCAAACTTGCCGGTAAAGGGTTCGATCGCTAGGGCAGCCTGCTCGCCGGAAGTGAGGACGATCTTATTAACGAACAGAGTGGCAGCGGTGGCTACCACCAGGAAGAAGGCGATTATGTGGGTGAGGAAAGACCCCACGTACGTTTCAAACCTGGAGAATGCCACTTTGCCGATCTCAATATTTTTATCGAAGGCAAAACTGCTGATAAAGAACTGTCCCCAGGGGGTGATCATGGTGCCGACCACGCCCATGGCAATGATGAGGTAGCTCTTGAGATACTCGGGCGTAAAATCAACGCCGTGCGGGTAGAAAAGGTTGGATGTCGCCAACCCCCAATCCGGTTTGGCTTTTACGGCAGAAACCACGTAGACGATGTAGAAGAAGCTCACAAGCAGCATGATCGCCTGGGTGATTTTGTAATTACCGCGCGTGACCACCAGGAAGGAAAGGATGATCATCAGGATGAGGAAAGGAATGGCCGGGATGTTGAGCATGGTGCTGGTGGTCTTGATGGCTGCCAGTTCAACAGTGACAGTTCCCAAATTGGCTATCACCAGCGCGGCGAAGATCAACAACGAGGCTTTGACACCAAATTGCTCGCGAATCAGATCCGCCAGTCCGCGGCGGGTGACGATTGCCAGGCGCATGCCCATCTCCTGGGTGATAGCCAGCAAAGGGGTGGTAAGGAGGAAGATAAACAGAACCGGGTAGCCTAAAGTTGCGCCAGCCACCGACAGGGTGGCGACACCGCTGGCGTCATTATCTGCCATGGCGGTAATGGTAGCCGGACCGAAGACGCCAAAGAACAGGATTAGTTTTCTGGCAGAAGGTGATAATAACCACCGCTTGATAAAGGGGTTTGTAATGCGAGCCATATTCCCCCCCCTTTTTAGTAAAAGCGCGGCAGGCGTTTCTTCCAGGATGTGGGGATGATCTTGTCCAGCGCGTCATCCGCGGTGACGATACCAAGCAGACGATTGCTTTCGTCAACCACCGGAACAGCCTGCAGGTTGTACTTAGCCACCACCTGTGCCAGATCATCCTGTTTATCAGTTACGTTAACTGAGACGAATTTCTTGTGCATGAAATCGTTCACCCTGGTGCGCGGCTGGGCGAAGATCAATTCGCTGAGCGAGAAGGTGCCAATGAGGTGTTTGTGCTCATCCACCACGTACACGTAAAGCACATCATCCACTTCTTCTTCCTGCGCCCGGACAGACTCGATAGCCTGGTTGGCGGTCATGGTGGGGGTCACAGTTACCAGGTCAGTGGTCATCAAGCCGCCGGCGGTATCTTCAGGGTAAGAGAGCAGGATTTTGACCTCATCGCGCTCTTCGGTTTCCATCATTTCCAGCAGGTCTTCACTGCGTTCCTGCGGCAGCTCGGCTAACAGGTCAGCGGCTTCGTCAGGAGACATTTCTTCGAGGACGTCGGCGATCCTCTCATCTGACATGTTCTTCACCAGTGAAGCCTGGAAATCCGGTTCCACTTCCTCCAGGGCATCCGCCAAATGTTCGATATCCAATGAATTGAGCAGTTGACCGGATTCGGAGTGGCTCATGTCGCTGATCAACTCGGCAATATCCGCAGGGTGCAAGTCTTTAAGTTTATCGGCAGGAACCTTGAGGTGCATGAATTCATCATGACGCAGAGGTTCCACGTAATCCCACGAGATGAAGTTTTGCGGATTCTTGGCTTTGAGGCTTTCAAAAGGTTTGCTCATGCCCATGCGGCGCAGCAGCCCCATGCTGCCGATATCCACATTGGAGACGTAGTAGTCCCCCGCGACGCGCGTGATCTCAAGGTCGTTGACGCGCACCACGCGGATGCCGTTGGTATCGAGGATTTGCTTATCGAGGATATCCTGGATGAGCGGGAGTTCATCGCCGGTTAATACGTAATGAGCCAGGTTGCCAGAGGAATGATTCAGCGGGATGACAGGAGCAAACAGCACAGCCACCGCGGAGATGGGGTAAGTTTCGACACCGCTTTTCTGGCGTACAGAAATCGCCGTGATGAGCGGGTGCGTCATCCCTTCTTTTTGGATGGCGTACATTTCTTCGATCTTCCCCAGGGCTGCGCCATTGGCGTCGACGACGGGTTTGTTGATGATCTGGCTGATGAACGGCATGTTTCCTCCTCGCACAAAATAATAACCGGCAGGCACAAATTGCCAGCCGGTTACACATCACCGCTGTGCGATCAGGAAACCCTGATCAGGCTGGCGCCTTTATTAATCCAATTTCAATTGCCAATGTTGAAACCACCAACTGGCAATTGGATGAATTTTGTTTTTGATCAAATGTGGATACGCTCTGACTTCCCCAACGTATAAGAGGGGGGACGTCTTTGGCTGTATCCGTTTCTTGCAGCAACATTGAAAAGCCTTTCTTCCGAATTACAGGATTTACCCTAACGGCTAGCCTATTTTAAGAATTTCACCCGTTCTTGTCAAGAGGTTGATTCTATCAGTTTACTGCGCTCCAGGCGGAAATTGAGGCCCTTCTCGTCCTGGCCAATTTCAACAAATCCGTTTCTAAGCAACACTTTTTGAGAGGCAAAGTTATCCACCAGCACAGATGTGGCGGTGATGGCGCGGCACTCGGAGTGAGAAAAAGCCCACTTGATCAACGCCTCCACCGCCTCGCTCATATAGCCGCGGCGCTGAAAGAATGGATCAATGCCATACCCTATCTCCACAGCACCCTTTTCGTTTGGTATGCCCTTATACCCGACCATTCCAATACCCGTATTTTCTTCATCGACAACAATTAACCAATAGGTATACCAAAGATGCAACTTTTGGTCTGCTTTGGTCATTTTATCCACTTTCATTGTTACCGCCCGGTGAACCTTTCCGTCAAAAAGCGATTCAACCAATGGAACCTCAAGTATAGTAGAAAGGTCCTTAATGGAATCCAGGCCGCTTTTCAACTGGGAAAGGGTGAGAGGGAGTAACCTGAGACGTTCAGTTTTGATTGTTTCCATTTTTCCTCACGCGTTTAACTCAATTCGAATTGTCTCGAATAAATACTGTTTCGGGGTATGAGGGACTTTGTCCTTCAAGTAGCGGCGAGGGGATACCCTTCAGGTACTGGTCGAAAAACGCCAAAGTATATGTGTTGATGATGGACAATCCGCGCAGCCCATTTATGGGGCCTTTTAATCCGATCAATGGTGCAAGTGGAGTTAACATGGGGATATCTGTAAAATCGTAATGCTTGCTTCCGTTGATCACTATTTTATATTCTATTGCAACGTCGTTATTAAAAAGTCGGTTGAATAATTCAGTATTACGCGCGGTGGACCAGGTCTCGCTTTGCATGAAAAAGAATGGCTGTGTCAATCCTTTATCCAGCATTTCCCGTGAATAGGGAACCATCCACGCATCCTCTGTTAAACCTGCCTTACAGCGGCTATCGATGAAACAGGTCTCAACGACTGCTCCGCCGCCAGTGGAGTGACCAAAAAACCCTACTTTTGAAAGGTCCAATTTGTTCTTGAAGATTGAAGTTATTTCCCCGGTGTTTAACCGTTCAGTCTGGTCAAGTACAAATTGAAGATCGCCAATCCATGCCTGACCAAGGATCCGAGCGGCCCTATCATATTCCTCAACACTCGTAGAATCATCCGGAAGGAGCTTTGGGTTGTTGAGAATCGAATGCCCGTTAGGGAACACCACGATACCAGCGCCGTATGTATGGTCTGGTGCAATAACAATATAGCCGTGGCTTGCCAGGTTCTCAGCTTGATAGGTATTTTGGGTTCGCACTCCCGTCCATCCATGTGAAAAAAGCAAGACCGGGTATTGATTGTTGTTCTCTGAGAGAGGGGCATTTAGATACGAATGGGTTTTTGCCAGGCTGATATGATCAAAAAGGAAAGGCGGCAGGTTAAACTGTTTGGCTAACACGGGACCGGTAATATCCCATTGTTCCATGTATGGAGCCAATTGGGTATCTTGGTTGTCTGCAGCAGGGTACCAAACCTGCACCATGATCTCCCGTTTTCCACCGGGAACTGGCGAGAGGGTTTCAGACCGACTTTCATCGACCCAATAGTAAGAAGTTGTGCCTATCGCGTATGGTCCGGTTGGTTCGGGTAGTGAAGGGACCGGGAATAAAGCAGGAGGAAGAACAAAGAGGAATAAAACAACAAGTGTAACTATCCAAATCCAACGCCGCGATTTTTTTACAACTCGATTGCCTGGTATCATATTCTGCCAGATGACAATTAGAGCCAAAAGGCTTGCAAGGATGATTACCGGAGCCATTTGCCAGCGAGTCTTTTCGAAAACGATGTGAATAACGATTGAAACAAGCAACAGCAAAGATAAAGATAACAGTATTTTTCTACTGATATTTTTCACAGGAAAATTCAAAATAAGGGTGATGCCTGCAAGAATAAAAATAATAATCTCAAAAATGCGCATCCTGAACTCTCCCGGTAATCTTATGTTCATAGTGTAGACTACGAGTACACGTGTGTCAACATATTGAAAAAGTACGAGTTTTACCCCAAGCCAATACAGTCGATAGCATTTTTTTGGTCACCAAATAGAAAGCCTCCTTTGATATAATCGTCATGTAAAATTGGATTCCACGAAAAAGGGCGATAAAAAATGACATCACAAGTGTTTTATGGTTCTCCACGCCAATCAAAATTGACTGCCAAAGAATCCCTGCCGGCAAAACTTGACCTGATCCTTGAGCGATTGCATTTGCGCGACCGCGTTAAGGGTGAGACGGTATGCCTCAAGCTGCATGTTGGCAACTATATAGGCTATTCTGTTATCCACCCAGTCTTCGTGCGCAAGGTGGTGCAAGCCATCAAGGATGGCGGCGGCAAACCCTTTGTGGCGGACGTGGATTGGGATGTAGAAGGCTGCGAGACCCGCGGATATACCACCGAAGTGCTTGGCTGCCCGGTCTACCCGGTGGCAGGTCCGCGCGATGAATATTACAAAGAACATGAGTGGGCGTTCAAGAACATCAAAACCTGGAAGGTTGCCGGAATGGTGGAAGATGCATCCTTTTTGGTCAATTTTGCCCATGTCAAAGGTCACCCGGCGTGCGGATTCGGCGGCGCATTCAAGAATATTGCGCTCGGCTGCATGATCGGCGAAACCCGCGGGCAGATCCACGATACCGTGCATTTTGATAAATACTGGTTCAAGGAAAACTGCCCGGATAAATCCGTGATGCAGAAGATCGTCGACTCCTGCCCCTTTGGGGCTATCGTCTTTGACCGCCATGACCCCGAGGAGTTGCACATCCACTTTGACCCGTGCAACCAGTGCATGCGCTGCCAGAAGGTGTCACCCGCCGGCAGCCTCAAGATCGACCCGGTCAATGTCAGCGCTTTCCAGGAAGCCTGCGCCATCTCTACTGCCATCACGCTCTCCACTTTTGAGAAAACCAAGATGGTACACATGGCTCTTGCCACCCACATGACCCCCGTATGTGACTGCTTCGGCTTTACCAGCATGCCCATCATGCACGACGCAGGCATCTTTGGTTCGGATGATATTGTGGCGCTGGATAAAGCTGTTCTGGACAAAACCGCCGATTCTAAATTGTTTATTGAGAACTTGCCTACCTCGATGGAACCGCAGAATAACGGCGGGCACCCGTTTGCCCAACTTCACGGCATTTACAAGGATCCGTACAACATTGTGCGTTATGGCGAAAAACTAGGGCTGGGCAGCCAGCAGTATGACCTGGTGGATGTCTTCCCGGTGGAGGACCGCGGACCGAGCGTCAATTCCTATTACATCTCAGCCAGCTAAAAAAGGACGAGAATCGGAGTGTATTACCCGGGGAGGTGCTTGCACCTCCCTTTTGCTACGTGACCCTGTAAACCGATGGTTCGATTTCAGAAACCTGCAGCGATTCAAACAATTTGACCAGGACGGCTTTCCGGACTTTGAGCATCGTTTTATAGTCCAGGTTTTCTGTCCTGGAAATCTCTGCATGCAGATCGCTGATACAGGTTTCAACCAGCTCGAGCAGGATTGCCTTTTCTTCATTATCCAGGTGAAGGTTGAACACGAAGACCTCCTTTCAGAAAACAAAAAACTGTCCGTAATTTCGGACAGCCCGGTTATGACTGGTATAGGAATAAGAGCCGTCAACAGTGCTTTGTCAATTTCAGTATAGAAGCTTTCAACGTCAAAGTCAATACAGGCAAGCCTGCAACCAAATCCATCCCGGCAGCGTATACGATGTATACAGGAAACGTTCAAGGAGAGAGAAATGGTTAAGAAAGTTTTGTTACTTGTTATTGTGTTAGGGCTGGCGCTGACCGGCTGTACTGTAAACGGATTCAATATCAATGTTCCCGGCAAAGTTATTGATGGCTCCGGGGATGTTGTGACCGAGAATCGCGACGTGGCTGGTTTTGACCGAGTTGACATGCAGGGCATTGGCAACTTGACCATCGTCCAGGGAAGCGAGGAATCCCTCACTATCTCTGCTGACGAGAATTTGCTGCCCTACATCACCACTGGTGTTGTCAACGGCACGCTGCAAATTGGAATGAAACCCAATATCTCCCTCAACCCCTCGCGGGCGATCGAGTACAAACTGGTGATGAAATCAGTTGCTGGTGTGCAGCTTTCAGGGTTCGGCAATATCGAATCCGAGAGGCTGAAGGGTGAGGACCTTGAGGTCAAGCTTTCGGGGTCTGGCGATATCAATATCGGTACGATCGAAAGTGATGCACTGCTGGTGCGCATATCCGGGTTTGGCGATTTCGATGCCCAATCAATCAATGCCAAGACCCCCACCATTGAGATCACCGGTTCGGGCGATATTAATGTAGACGAGTTGGATGCCGAAGACCTGGAAGTCAAGATCAGCGGTTTTGGCAATGCGATGCTGTCTGGTAAGGTTCTCACGCAAGATATCCAGATCCTTGGTTCAGGTGATTTCGAAGCCGATGACCTTGAAGCTAACAGCGCGGTAGTCAAGATTACCGGTTTTGGCAATGCCACCATGTGGGTGAAGGATGCATTAGACATCACCATCACTGGCAGCGGTAACGTGACCTATTATGGCAGCCCGCGCGTCACTCAAACCATGACGGGTTTTGGCAAGGTCAATTCGCTGGGTGACCACAAGTAAATAAGCAGCTTTTTTCTCTAAATACACCTTGATGAGGTTAACACATTCCTTGTCAGGGTGGATTAACGAATTATATGAATAAATAATTTCGGGAAGGTTGATTGCAACCTTCCCGAAATTGATTTAAATCCCAGTCTCGTAGACGCGGTAGCGGCGCAGGTTTTTCACCCCCAGCTTATACAACGCATTATTCATGCGGTCGTTGTCCTCCAGGACGTAATTGATCTCCAGGCGGATCTTATTTGTGTAGATAGCCTCATATGTGGCGCGGTAGAGCAGGGTATCAATGGCCTTTCCCTGGTACTCCGGGATCACACCCAGAGCCCACATACGGTACTGGTTGAGGTGGGGTAGTTTCGCCAGCATTTTCAACCAGCCAAAGGGCAGCAGCGAACCTTTGAGCCCCTTGAGGATCACGTTCACATCAGGCAGCGTCATGGCAAAACCAATGGGCTGACCCTCGGCAGTTTCGGCGATGATCACGGCTTTGGGATTGATGATCTGCTTGAGGTCGTGCGCCATGGTGCGGGCTTCCTCATCGGTCACAGGGTAAAACCCCCAGTTGTCCGAGATGGATTCATTCGCAAGCCGGGTGATGGTCATCACATCGGCTTCAAGGTTGTGCATATCCACCGCCCGGGTATGGACGTTGTAGCGTTTGGCAACCTTCTCGGTCAACTCGAGTATGCGCGGAGGAATGGCATAGCCTTCCCGGGCGTCGATAACGTAGACCATCAGGTCTTTGGCTTTGGAAAAACCAAATTGATTCAGCAAGTCGTTGTAGTAAGGCGGGTTATAAGGCGCCAGGATCACAGGCGATGGCGTGAAACCTTCAACAACCAGCCCCCATTCCTGGCTGGCAAAGCTCCACGGACCACGCATACTGGTCATGCCCTTGCTGCGCAACCAATCGCGTGCGGTGGAAAATAGCATGTTGGCAGCGTCAGGGTCGTTGATGCACTCAAAAGAGCCAAACAGTCCGATCGGCTGCTTCCAATGACCCAGCGCCAGGTGATCGAGGAAGGCGGAAATCCTGCCAATGCAGGTGCCATTGTCCATCGCCAGGAAGAGCGTATAAGTGCAGTGGTTCAACATTGGATTCTTGGCAGGCACAAATTGCGACTGCTGTTCCGAGCGTAATGGTGCCACCCATACCGGATCTTCTTTATATAAGCGGTAAGGAAGGTTGATGAATTCCTGTAATTCGTTTGGTGACTTGACCTGTAGGATCTCCATAAAGGCTCCTTGATGCAAGATGGATTAATTATGCACAGAAATAAGTGTAGAAGTATTAATCTTTGACAGCAGTGATAACCAGGTTGCCGCTTTTCTCCGCATCAAAATCGCCGCCGCCCAGGCTGCCAAAAAAGCGAGGGTTCGTAAACCCTGCCTGTGTTAACGCAGCAGTGAGATCAGCATGCGTCTGCGGGAAGAGATGGGTGGAGGTCAGCCTGGCGCGCCATTCTTCGCTGCCCTCTCGGTAGAGGGTGACGATATTAAACCGTATCAGCCCGTCAGGTTCAAAATCATAAAAACGCTGAAATACCCATTGGTGCTCCCCCTCGTTATGTGCCTGGGGATCCATCCAACGTTCGTGTTTGGCAAGGACGATGTCAAAGTTGCGATTCTGGATGAGTAGCAGACCTCCCGGCGCAAGGCAGGAGTGAAAATCATTTAGTGCGTTTGCCAGTTGAGTTTGGGTTAGCAAATGCGGCAGGGAATTACCCAGGCAGAGAAGCGCATCAAATGTGCCGGCACCAAACGTCTGCGCCAGGCTGCCAAAACCCACGGCTTCAAAGCGGAGGTCAGCCCCGGCAGCACTGGCATTTTCCCGCGCCACCCTGATCATTTCAAGGCTCAAGTCTGCGCCAAATGCCCGCATCCCCTCCTTCGCCAGTGCCAGCACGTGCTGCCCGGTTCCGCAGGCAGCATCCAGCACCCGCAATGGGGTATCCGCCGGCTTTTTGATACTGCCAAGCTGATTGAGCAGGAAGGGCATTTCAAACGCCAGCCGGTTGGGCCAGTTTACAAAGCGGTCATAATCCCTGGATAATAGATCGTACATGTTGCCTCCTTTTGATGAATCGAATGCAGCAGGAGTAGAATTAACAAAACGGGTCGGAAAGGAAAATCAAACCTTCAATGATTGCATTGTTATTGTTAGTTTACCCTTATTTAGCCTGGGGCGGTACCCTGATCATAATGATAGGCGTTGTAATTGCTTCTATTTCGTACCGGGGCCGCAAGCAGGAGCGTTACTCCCTCTTCAACCATTTCATTTCCGAGTTGGGCGAGGTGGGGATCTCGAAGAATGCATGGGCATTCAATATTGGGATGATAATCGGCGGAATTCTCTTTCTCCCGTTAATGATCGGGCTGGGTCTGCGGCTCAACACGGTTTTTGGATGGCTGGGGACGGTGTTTGGGCTGGTGGCAGCAATATCAGCCACGCTGGTGGGAGTGTTCTCGATGGAACGCCTCACTCCGCACCGCCGCGCCGCCATGACATTCTTCCGCAGCGGGCTATTGACCGTCCTGTTTTTTACGATCGCGATATTTACCCAATCCGGGGAGCAAAAATTGATTCCCCTGGGCGTGAATATCATCGGCATCATTGCGCTTGCCAGTTACAGCACCTTTTTGCTCACGGTACGCAATAAGATGGATAAGGATGAGAATCCCAATTACATCCTCGACCCCCAACAACAACCGGATAGACCCCGCGTGTGGCGGTCTGCGGTGTTGGAATGGAGCATCTTCTTTTCCACGCTGATATGGTTTGTTATGGCTGGAGTCTATTCACTTTTATGAAATTTCTGGAACCGAATGAGAATTTACTGCGTCTTAAGGGTAAAACGTGAGGAGGTTCAAAATGAAACCACGAAAAGTATTACCAATTATAGGGATTGCCTTGCTCCTAGTCCTGCTGGCAGGCTGTGACAAAATGGTGAATGTGGACTCTTCAATGAATGGCAGTTCTGTTGTTCTCAAAAAGGGGCAGCAGATGGTGCTCAAGCTGGTATCCAATCCGACCACCGGTTTCGACTGGGAAATTGTTGGTCTGGATCCTGCTGTCCTGAAGCAAGTTGGCGAGGTAGAGTATAAATCGGATTCCATGCTCATCGGGTCTGGCGGGGTAGATACCTGGACTTTTGAGGCAGCAGGCAGTGGACAGATGCACCTGCAGTTGATCTATCACCGCAGTTGGGAAAATGATATTCCCCCACTTGACACATTTGATCTCGAAATTGAGGTTAAATGAGCAATCAAATAAATGATGGTTTCCTTGCTCAGAAGATAAAAGACCTGGTGGCTGAACAGGAAAGTGCCGGAAAATTTTCCGGAGCAATCCTGGTTGCTCATAATGACCTCCCAATAATTAGGGCTGCGTCTGGATACGCAATCCGCCCCGATATTTTGCGAAATCGACCAAACACGAAATTCAACTTAGCCTCCGTGACAAAAATGCTGACTGCAGTTGCCGCCATGAAATTAGTGGAACAAGGGAAACTTAATTTACATTCTCTGGTATCGGAGTACAACCCGGATCTTCCTCACGCCAACCAAATCACATTGCACCAATTGTTAACGCATACGGCTGGTTTTGATCGATACTGGAATGATGCATATCGCTCAGCCCGTTCGGATTTGCGAACCATAGGGGATTACTTGAAGTTATTTAACAATGAACCCTTATTATTCGAACCGGGAACCCAATTTCATTATGGAAACACGGGTTATGTGGTTATTGGGGCATTGATCGAACAGGTTTCAGGACTCTCCTATTATGAATTTATGAAAAAGGAAATTTTTGAGCCTACTGGTATGAATGACACTGATTTCTATGAAATGGATGTCCCCATCTCAAATTGCGCAATCGGATATACAAGAGAGAGGTGGGATGAACCCCTCGATGGGCAATTGCGCAGCAACCAGTTTATATACGGAGTAAAAGGCAGCCCTTCGGAACACTGTTTTTCGACAACAGATGATTTGTTTTTCAAAGCCTTAAAAAGTAATAACTTGATTGGTAAACCTTTTGTGGATCTGTGCTTCACACCCCATGCGCAAGACGAAAAGCCCGGTGTGAATTACGGGTATGGATTTCATATTATTGATGATGGTATCCATGGCCGGTTAATTGGGCATGGCGGGCGGGGAATGGGCGCCGACACCTTTGCGGTCATCTATGATGTTGGATATACAGTAATAATTCTGTCAAATTTTGACCGCCCCGCAGCACGAACAATTTTAAATAAAATTGCGGACATGTTCATAGCTTAAAAAATCTAAGCGGGAAAAAAAGACCGGGTTTGATTCCAGACCCGGTCTTATGTTTAGTTCAACTTCTGTCCCGTCATTTCTGCATGTTTCTGGCGGGTGATGGGGTACCAGATGAGCAGCGGTAGCGCGATGAGGAAGGCGATGACCGGCACGATGGCAAAGAAGAAGCGGATGCCAAAGAGCGTCTGTGTGGATTGCACCGTCGCGCCCCCATAGAAGCCGTAGAATTTCAACGCCCAGCCCATAATGAATGCACCCAGTCCGCTGGAGATCTTGCCCAGCAGGGAGTTGGCACCGAAGTAAATGCCCTCATGGCGTTCGCCGGTCCTCGCCTGGTCCACCTCAACCACATCGGGGATCATGCTCCATGGGAAGACGTACTGCGCCGAAAAACCCAGCCCTGCTACAAAAGCCACCGCATAGATCAAAGGGGTAGGATGGTTGGGCAGGAAGAAAGCGCCGATGATCGCAACGCAGGCAATGCCAAGGCCGAGGGCGTAAGCCGGACCCTTGTTAAGTTTCTTTGATACCAACTGCCAGGGGATAAGGAATAAGCCGATGGTGCCCAGCATCACCAGCATAACCAGAAAGAATTGGTCAGCCATTTGGAGTTGATAAGTCACAAAATAAGTGAGCAGACCGGTGAGCAAGGTAAAACTGACACTGATGATGGTGCTCATGATCATGTACTGGACGAAGGGGCGATTCTTGAAAATCTGGACGATCTGCTTCCAGGGCGGCATTGTAGCAGGCACAAGGTCAGGATTGGGTCTCTCTTTTACAAACAGGGTGGTGATGAGTACGGTGATGGCAGCCACAACCCCGAAAATTGCACCGGTGTAACTATACGCTGCTGGTTCGGAAGCCCCCATGCCGATGAACATGTTTGCCAGCATCGAGGTGGCACCCGCCCCCAGGATGTATCCCAGCACGGTGAAGATCATGCGGATGGAGATCAGCGAAGTGCGTTCGTTGTAATCGTAGGTCAATTCAGCCGACATGGCATAGTAAGGAACACTGACGATGGTTTGGGTGGTATCCACCAGCAGGAAAGAGCCAAGGACAACCAGGAATGCCGCTGCGCCGGTGAGGCCCTTGGGCAGCGAGAACAGCAGCCATACCGTCAGACCAAAGGGGATTGCCCCGAACAACATATACGGTTTACGCCGCCCCCAGCGCGTGCGGGTGCGGTCCGAAAGGTAACCAACGAGGGGATCGTTGATGGCGTCCCAGGTGAATTTACCGACCAGCAGAGCGGTGCCGATTAAAGCGGGATCCATGCCCAGCACCTTGTTGTAATAAAAGAACAGCACAAACTGGATGGCGGCGGTGACCATGGCAATGCCCAGGTCTGCCGTGCCGTAAGCGAACTTTGTCCCCATGGATAACTTTGCGGTTTTCGAAGTAGCTTCCATTTTCTATCGTCTCCTCATGGCTTGTCTGGCAAGGATTAAAAACTCATCTCCACGCACAACATGGAGATTGGGAATATCCAGTTTGTTGACGAACTCAACGATATCCACAATGGTAGTGCGGTAAGCAAAAAGGTGTACCCCGATGAAATGCGGCGTCTGTGCAGGCTCGAGCAGGCGTTTATGGATAGTTGGCAGCAGTTCCTCTGCGTGCAGGGATATCTCGCTCACCAGCGGGGAGACATTGGCTACGATGGGAATATCCTCCACGAGGGCCTGCGGTGCCCGGCTGACAACGGCGTAACCGCATAAGTAGCCTAACAGGTCACCGTGATGCTTTGCCAACTGGCGCAATACACGCCGCGGTGGGTCAGCCACATACGAGGTGACCACATTGATCCCCGCCAGGCGGCAAATGCGCGTAGTCTCCTCCATGTAAGCAGGGAAGTTTGGCATCAGCGGCGGCACCACGTAGCCCGCGCCGGAAGGTCCGGCGATCAGGCAGTCGTTGGGGGTTGCGGTGCGCTGATATCGCTCCAGCAGGGCGGGGGCGATCTCCACCAAGAGCGGCTGGCATTCCCAGTTGAAGGGTACTTTGCCGCGGGACGCGCTGCGCCAGTTACCTAATTCAGCACCGTTCATCATCATCAACTGGTCGCCATCAGAAAGGGTAAAGGTGAGGTATATGCCTTTTGGGTCAAGTTCTGGAGCAGGTAAAGCGGCAGGTGGTGTGAAACCCAGCGGTTTTACCCGGCTGTGAAAGGAAAAATTGCCGGCGATATGCGAAGGCACCAGGCGCAGCCCATTTGCTGTTAATTGCAGCATGAACGCCAGTTCATCATCGCGGCGGGTATGCCAGCCAAAGATGGTCGGGAAAGTGTCTGACTTAACAGCATGCTGGATGCTGTTAGAGAGGTGCACTTCCGCGTCCTGCCTGCCCATGAGGAAGAGGGCAAGCCTGCGCAGGAGCCCGTCGAGACGCAGCGCAAAAATGAATTCGCGCAAGGCAGGGGGTCCAAAGGCTAATAGCATCAATAACGTGCTACCCAGTCCTTTGTGGGTACTCTTCAGACTGTATGTGAAGATATTCTGTTGCACCAAATAATCCACGAATTCCGGTCGCTGCCAGCCGGGTTCCACGTTGGCCACCTTGCCCGGTGAGCACAGATGAAAGAGATTCTCAAACGCCCATTGGTAAAGTTCAACACGGTCTTTCCAGCGTCCGACCAGGTTTTCCACCAGGGTCAGCCCCAGCTGCTGTGCCCAGGGTTGCAAGGCGGGGGTCACCGGCAGCAGGTTCTTCTGCGCGCAAAGCATCAGGGCAATATTTGCCGTATCGTCCAAACCTGGATCCCACAGGACGTACCCATTCAGATCAGACAGGTTCTCGCGAATGAGTTGTTCAAGGGTTATCGTCTGCGCCTGAAAACCATGCGCACCCTTGTAATAGTCGATATTGTGGCGGTCCTGGTACCCCAGCAGGTCGCGGTACTTGCCGAACCACAATTCATCATCGAGGAAGACCTCGTTAGTGCGGCGGGCAGCCGGGTCATCGTAGATGCCGTAATCAAGCATGACTTTGGGATTCTCGCGGTTTAATAATCCCTGCAGGGCAGTCACGCACAGGCGCATGGGATAATCCAACGTCGAAACATCCACGACCACAAGATTTTGTGCGGGGAGCATGGTTTGATTATAGAGAGGATTATGGCAAAGTCAACCGGAGATGTTATTCGATATCGATATGCGATTTATGGGTTAGGTTCATAAAAACGTCTTCCAGGGTGATCTCACCCGGGGTGACAACCGCGTCATCGATCTGGTTATTCGTCAGCACGGCTGCCAACCTATCTGCGTCCATTTTTCCGTGCTTCGTGAGCAGATGCACCTGGTCGCCCAAAAGACTGACCTGCATACACTCCGGTAGTTTTTCAAGCACCTGCGTTACCAGCGTCAGTGACGGAGATGTGATGTTCCACGCCTCGCCGCGCAGCACCGAGCGTTTGAGATGGGTGGGGGTGTCGAAAGCCAGCAGTTTACCCGCACGCATCAACCCCACGCGGTGGCAGTATTCCGCTTCGTCCATATAATGCGTGGTGGTGAAAATGGTCACCCCCTCCGCTGCCAGTTGGTAGATGAGCTCCCAGAACTCACGCCGTGCCACCGGATCGACGCCCGAGGTCGGCTCATCGAGAAACAATAATTGCGGAGAATGCACCAGGGCAATCCCCAGTGCCAGGCGCTGGCGCCATCCGGCAGAGAGTGAACGGGTAAGTGTCTGCGGATGATCCTTGAGACCGACCATATTGAGAGTTCGAGAGACAGAGGTTTTATCCTTAACCCCATACACACCGGCGTAGAATTCCAGGTTTTGCCACACCGTCAGGTCATCGTATAACGCAAACTTTTGCGACATATACCCGCAGCGCGAACGAACCTCCTCGGTTTGTTCATAGGCATCAAAACCCATTACCCTGGCATTGCCGGCGGTTGGCTGGAGCAGCCCCAGCAGCATGCGGATGGTAGTGGTTTTACCGCAGCCATTGGGACCAAGGTAGCCCACGATCTCTCCGGGCTGAACGGCAAAGCTGATGTCGTCAACTGCCACAAATTCGCCAAATTTGCGCGTCAGGTGTTCAACGAGGATAATCGGTTCAGTCATGGTGCACCACGGCTTCACTGGTGAGCGAGAGGAATACATCCTCCAGTGTGGGGGATATTAATCGAATTGAAGATAGCGGCTGCTTACCCGGCATCGCTTCCAAAGCAGCCATCACTTGTGCGGCTTTACCCGGAGTTACGCGCATATGTAGCCGGTCCCCAAATGGGCGGACGTCTTCAACGCCCGGCAGCGTCATCAAAGTTGAACGCATGGTCAGGGGTTCCCTGGTGATGACCTCCACGATTTGCCCATCCAGCACGGCGCGAAGTTCACCGGGGGTGCCTTCGGCGATGATCTTTCCGCTGCGCATGAAGCCCAGGCGGTGGCAACGGCTGGCTTCATCCATATAGGGTGTGGTTAGGATGACAGCCATTTTCTCATCGCTGACCACGCGCAGGATCAACTGCCAGAAGTCCTGCCTAGTGACCGGATCAACGCCGGTGGTGGGTTCGTCGAGGAGCAAGACTTTTGGCCGGGTTACCAATGCCGATGCAAGCCCTAACTTTTGTTTCATGCCACCGGAGAGCGCACCGGCGCGCCGGTCGGAAAAACCGGAAAGCCCAACGAAGTCGAGCAACTCCATGCAGCGCGGCTTCCACTCGCTGGAGGGCAGACCGCGTACTTCAGCAAAGAAGCGGATATTTTCCAAAACCGATAGATCTTCATATAAAGAGAAACGCTGCGAAAGGTAACCCACCCGGCTGCGGACTTGTTCAGCATCTTTGCCAACCTCAAAGCCGCATACTTCAGCCGTGCCGGCATCAGCACGTAACGCTCCTATCAGCAAGCGCAGGGTGGTGGTTTTCCCCGCGCCATCCGAGCCGACCAGTCCATAGATTTCACCCTCACCAATGGAAAAACTGACGTCATCCACGGCGCGGGTGGCACCAAAAGACTTTTGCAGCGAAGCAGTATTAATGAGGATCATTCTTGCGGTAGAAATATTAGATCAGTCGGCATACCGGCTTTTAATAATCCAGCAGTATTGTCAATCGCCAATTTAACGGCAAAGACGGTGGTTTTGCGCCCCTCGGTGGTGGAGGTGTTGCGCGGGGTGAACTCTGCGGAATCCGCGATCTGGATGATATGGCCAGTAAACACCTCTGCCGGGAAGGAATCCACCGTCAGCGTGGCAGCCTGACCCAACTTGATCAGCCCGATTTCTTCCTCCGGAACATACACGGTTATGGTCAGGGTATCCGGCCGGGTGAGCGCCAGCACTTGAGCACCAGTTGCTGCTACTTCGCCAGCCTGTGCAGTCAC
>Ga0209800_10001903_pt1 | contig 19761 bp, 18 predicted proteins | sample Higcelweek8metaG_FD_187174 | JGI IMG/M metagenome (GOLD analysis project Ga0209800, IMG submission 187174) | Freshwater pond sediment microbial communities from the University of Edinburgh, under environmental carbon perturbations - High... | ecosystem: Environmental > Aquatic > Freshwater >...
ATCCGAACTGTGCAAAGGCAGCCATTTCACGATACTGAGCAAGGTTAAGACGCAGTGTACCAGCAACCTGCTTCATGGATTTGGTCTGTGCAGAACCACCAACCCGTGAAACTGACAGACCGACGTTAATCGCCGGACGAACACCGGAGAAGAACAGGTCTGATTCAAGATAAATCTGACCGTCAGTAATGGAAATAACGTTGGTCGGAATATAAGCAGAAACGTCACCAGCCTGAGTCTCAATGATCGGCAGGGCGGTCAATGAACCGGCACCGCACTCATCGGACAGCTTACAGGCACGCTCCAGCAGACGGCTGTGCAGATAGAAAACGTCACCAGGATATGCTTCACGACCTGGCGGACGACGAAGCAGCAGAGAGAGCTGACGATACGCAACAGCTTGCTTGGAAAGGTCATCGTAAATAATCAGGGCATGTTTCTTGTTATCTCGGAAGAATTCACCCATGGTTACACCGGTGTACGGTGCAATGAACTGCAGTGGTGCGGACTCGGAAGCGGTGGCGGCAACTACGATGGTGTAATCCATTGCGCCATGCTCGCTCAGCTTGGATACGACCTGAGCAACCGTTGAACGCTTCTGACCGATAGCAACATAGATACAAACAACATCGCCACCCTTTTGGTTGATGATGGTGTCAATGGCAACAGCGGTCTTACCGGTCTGACGGTCACCAATGATCAACTCGCGCTGACCACGTCCGATTGGCACCATTGAGTCAATAGCCTTGAGCCCGGTTGCCATTGGCTGGTGAACCGATTTACGGCTAACAATACCAGGTGCCTTGATTTCTACCTTGCTAAAGGTACTGGTGTTAATCGGACCCTTGCCATCAATCGGTTGTCCAATTGCATTAACAACACGTCCGATCAATGCATCACCGACAGGAACTTCAGTAATACGACCAGTACGCTTGACCGTATCGCCTTCTTTAATCTCGGCAAATTCACCAAGAATAGCGGCACCGACGTTATCTTCCTCAAGGTTGAGCACCATCCCGGATACGCCACCGGGGAATTCCAGCAACTCACCTGCCATGGCACCGGCCAGGCCGTGGATACGGGCGATACCGTCTCCAATGGAGATAATGGTACCGGTTTCCGACACCTCAACCTCCTTGCCATACTCATTGATCTGTTTCTTGATGATTTCGCTGATCTCTTCGGCTCTGAGTTCCATAGAAGCGTTTACCCCTTCTGTAATATATCGTGAATCCGTGCTAATTGAGTTTTCACACTGCTGTCGTATGCAATATCACCAATCTGCGTAACAACACCGCCGATTAATGATTGGTCAACCTTCACTTGCGGCATTACTTTTTTACCGGTCTTCAACTCCAATGCGTTTTTAACTGCTGCTACCTGGTCTGCTTCCATAGCAAACGCTGAAGTAATAACCGGCCTGATCACACCCGAGTATTCGTCAGCAAGCTGCCCATATGCCTCTATAATTTGCGTTAAACAACCAATCCGATGCTTGTCAACCAACAGAAGCAGAAAATTAGCAACAAGCTCAGAACAGTTCATACGAGCAATCAGGTCCCGCATGATCTGTTTCTTTTGCTCTGCAGTAAATGCCGGGTTTCCAAAGACAGCCTTCAACTCGTCACTATCGGCAAACAATCTGTCAACAACCGTCAGCTCCTGACTGAAGCGATCAATCAGATTATTTTCAGATCCAAGCTGAACAAGAGCCTTGGCGTATCGTCTGGCAATGGCGTTATTGATCACAGTTATACCACCTTCCCAAGGTAATCTTGCACAAAGCGATCATGGTCAGCCTTTTGCACCAAGCCGGAAAGTTTGTCACCAGCCAATTCAACCGCCAGCCGGGCTGCCTCGACACGCAATTCAGTGCGCGCCTTCAACACCTCTTGATCCGCTGCCTGTGCAGCCTGTACCATAATCTTATCTGCAGCCGATTTAGCTTCAGCTATAATTCTTGCCTTCTCAACGTCCGCCTCTTTCATCATAGCAGCACGCATTCCATCAATTTCCTGGCTGGCCCTGGCAAGCTTTTCTGAATACTCTTTAAACTTTGCCTCTGCCGATTCACGAGCAATACGGGCTTCCGTGAGATTTTTTTCAATCTGCTGCTGTCTATCAGCAAGCGAACCCTTAACATTTGCTTTTTTAATTGCCCATATCAAAATTCCAGCCAGCACGCCAAAGTTTAAAACTCGCCAACCAAAGTCCTTCCATACAGCTGCGGTAATGCCATGCCCTTCTCCGCCGCCGGATGCAAACACAGCGCTGTTGGCCAGAACAGCAACCACCACAGCAACGCAGGAGAGAATCAGTCTTGTACGACGCTCATTCGACATCCACATCTTACAGGCCCCTCCCCAGAATTTTTTCACAGATATCATTTGACAACGCATCAACCTGCTTCTTCAACAGAACTCGTGCATCAGCAGACTCTTTAGCCATACGCTCACGGATAGCCGAAATCGATGCTGTCGCCTCCTGACGAGCCCTACCCAGCAGGGCAGCCTCTTCAACCTGAGCACCCTTTACCGACTCAGCTCGCTTGGCACTTACCTCTGCCTTCGCTTCACGCAAACGCGCTTCGTACTCGGCAACCTTTGCCTGCACCTGCTCATCAACAGCAATAGTGCGTTCACGGGCAGACTGAATCTCTTGTCGCCGTTGGGCAAGCAGCGCCCTTATCGGCTTGTACAGAAATATATTAAGAATCAGAACAAGAAGTCCAAAATTTACTATCTGTACCACAAATGCGAGATCGAGAGTGATCACGGCTTACCCCTTAATCAGTGCAGTAAAATTGTATACTGTGTCCCACAAAAATAAGCATGTATTTAAAACAGGCATAAAACGTTGGTTAGGTATCATGCATAATCCAAGACTGTCAACCAAAAAGTAGCATACTTTTTACAATAGCCAACTATAACTGCAACATATCAATGATACGAGTCAGCTCATCAGAGGAGTTAAAATGTATTTCCAACGATCCTTTACCACCACTATTACGACGGATTGCAATTCTGGTCTGAAACTGCTTCTGGAGCTGTTCCTCAAGTGAAGCCATTAACAAGTCAGGCTGACGAGCCGGTTTTGTAACGGTGTGCGCACCCCGCTTGAGTCGGTTTACCAGCTCTTCAGTTGCCCTGACACTTAAAGAACGATGTATGATTTCATGACGGGCCTTTTGTATCAGATCTTCTTTTTCAAGACCGAGCAATGCCCGTGCATGCCCCATGGAAAGACGCTCTTCAACAACATCTTTTTGAATTTCATCAGGCAGTTTCAATAGACGCAGGGCATTGGTAACTGTCGTACGGTTTTTGCCCACCCGCTTTGCCACCTCATCCTGAGAAACCCCCAGATGTTCAACCAGAGACCGGTAGGCCTGAGCCTCTTCTATTGCATTAAGGTCTTCTCGCTGAATATTCTCGATCAGTGCCAGCTCCATGACAGCATCTTCGCTGACTTCACGGATTACCACCGGCAGCTCCCGCAGTCCCGCCTTCTGGGCAGCACGCCAACGACGCTCACCAGCAATTATCTCGTAATAACCATCTTTTTTAGTAACGACAAGCGGCTGGATAATTCCTTTTTCACGGATAGAGGCTGCCAGCTCCTCCAGCTTTTCCAAGGTAAATTGCTTGCGAGGCTGGTTCCGATTAGGTCGAATCTGCTCAATTGGACAAACGAAATAGTTCCTGTCTTCGGCAACAGACATCACCGGCAACAAGGCAGCCATCCCCCTGCCTAATCCACCTTTTTTAAGCATCCCCAACCTCACGCTGAATTATTTCTCGGGCCAGCTGCAGATAGGCTACCGCCCCTCGGGAGGCTATATCATAATAAATAATCGGCTTACCATGGCTCGGCGCCTCAGAAAGTCTGACATTACGTGGAATAACCGTCTCAAAAACCTCTTTGGGGAAATGGGTACGAATTTCATCCTCCACATCCTTTGACAATCGGTTACGCGCATCGGCCATTGTTAGCAAGATCCCTTCAATCCTGAGATGAGGGTTCAAACCTTGCTGAATCAGTCTAATGGTATTCAGAATCTGTGAAAGACCTTCCATTGCATAAAATTCACATTGCAGTGGAATTAATACGGCATCAGCAGCTGTCATGGCATTTATGGTCAAAAGACTTAAAGATGGAGGACAATCAATCAGGATGTACTGGTAATGATCCTGAAGTGATAGTAATGCATTTTTCAGCTTCTGCTCACGCCCGGTTTCGGTAGCCAACTCCAGTTCAGCACCAGCCAGATCAGAAGTTGCTGGCAGGATATGCAGAAACGGGTGACCAGTGTCGACCACCAGTGAAACCGGATCAGCTTCATTAATCAATAGATCGTAGACCGATTGATGCAACTGGCTTTTATCAACACCAACACCACTACTCGCATTACCTTGCGGATCAATATCCACCAGCAAGGTTGGCCTTTCAGCAGCAGCCAGCGCAGCAGCAAGATTTATGGCAGTAGTCGTCTTGCCTACGCCACCTTTTTGATTTGCGATACATATAATTTTTGACATAGGCTAAAAGCTCAATCCAGTAAAAACAACAGGTTGCAAAGTCCAAGAATAAAGCGGCACCGTACCATAAAGCAAAGACCCCTGCAAAGACTTTTTAAAGGCTATTCATCTCAGACCAACAGTTTCCGCACCTCTTGGTAAAATCTGTATCGGGCGGTGCCTCCAGAACAAGTGGCACTCTATTTCTGCCTTCAAATGCAAGTCCAACACAATGCAACATCAATCTTTCAGCTGTCGGTCCGCCGTAGGTTATATCACCAACTATAGGCATACCAGCTGTTGAAAGATGGACCCGAATCTGATGAGTTCTGCCGGTTCTTGGAAATGCCTCAATCAGAGCCATCCCCTCTGCCGCAGCTACCAGCCTGAAATCAGTTAACGCTGCTCTTCCACCTGACATTTCTCCCCAACGGCCACTCCCCAGCTTACCAATAGCTCCATCTGCAGACCATTGCCTTTCCGTTGGAGTTCCTGCAACCAACGCCAGATAACGCTTCTGGATACCTCCATGTTTAAACAGCTCAGAAATCCAGGCTGCAGACTGGCGATGTTTTGGAAACAGCATCAATCCCGAGGTTCCTCGATCAAGTCGATGAACAACCCGTACCGGCTCCTTAATCCCCAGACGCTCAAACTCTTCTGCCACCCAATATTCCAACGTCCCTTTTAACTGATAAGGTGTACGCTGACTGGCAATACCGGATGGCTTGTTAACTGCCAACATGTCTTTATCCTGGTACAGAATCGCTTCAGGTGGCAGTACAAGTTCTTTAAATCTGCCCTGTTCCATAAACCCGACAGTCAGTTGATCTTCGATCTTCATGGTACGGGATGCCACCCGCACCATAGACTGATTGACAGCACAACCTCCCCTGTCAATGATTCTTCTCGCCTCACCCTTGCTGATTTCTGCCAGTTGAGCCAGCGACTCGTCAAGTCTCTGGCCAACCAGATCTGCCGGAATATTAATATTTTTTATCATACTCTCACGTTATACACAGAAATCGGGGATTATAAGATTTGATCAAGGAAGATCCAATACCTGTTTCAGGGCAGCATCAATGGCGACCACGTCAACCATGGTATTGAAACAGGGACCATGGGGACGCAAGTTCAGAACACCAAGGACCGGCAGAGGGTAGCAATCTTTGATGCCGGAAGTCAGATCTCTCTCACAAGCAACCGCAAGCACCAGTTTGGGACGTTTCTCAACAATGACCTTGCGTGCCAGGGTACCTCCAGTGGCCACTGATATATCAATACCGTACTTCCTGCCGATCTCAACCAATCCCTTGATATCACAGCGTCCACACAACACACATTTGTTCACATCACCAGTTACCTTAATCTCGCAGTCAAACAGCTGTATACAATGCGGCAGCAGGATTAGAACCCGGTCTGGCCGCACCTTATATTTCTGGGAGATAACCAGCGAATTATTCATGGCAATGAAAGACTGACGAATCAGATCCTTGTCAAGGCCAAGGATCCTGCCCACAAATTCAATCAGTGGCAGCAGGAACTTGATCACGATAAGTCGCATGAATCGTGTAAAAAAAATATCTTTACCCAGCGCCGTGGTAAGCACAAGTAAGACTGTACCAAATATGGCAACGCCGGAAAGCGCCAATACAATCAAACCGACAATCCGGGGCAGGTCTGGATGAATATTGGCCAAACCACGGCTGGGAATCCACCAGGCCAGAAGGATAACACCGACCAACACAATACAGGTCAATCCCATCAAGGCGATGAAAAGCCTTTTTCTGGGGGCTGCAGTCTGTTCCTGAACATCACTCACTGGCGCTCATCTCCACTGTACCCAGAAGCGTACCGATAAGCAGGGGATGCCCGGCCAGGAAGCTGGCCGCATCCATCCTGCGACTGCCTGCTGCCTGAAGCTCTGTGATCAGTAGAGACCCTTGACCACAGGCCACCTCAATACCGTCCTTGCCAGTGGCAATCACACTGCCGGCAATCCCCTCTCCTTGCCGTATTTGAGAGCGGTAGAGTTTAAGTGGTGCATTATCCAGCCAGGCAATAACACCCGGCCAAACTGAAAGACCTCTGATTTTATTATGAATTTCACGAGCAGAGGCTTGCCAGTCGACAACACCATGCTCCTTTTTTAACAATGGCGCATAACAGCTCTGACTGTCGTCCTGAGGCTCAGGGGTGATATTTCCGGCCTTCAGGCCATCCAATGTGTCTCCCAGTAGTTCGGCCCCAAAAATCGACATCCGGTCATGCAATGAGATAACGCCTTCATCAGGGGCTATTGCCATGGATTTCTTCAGCAGCATTGGGCCGGTATCCAATCCAACATCCATCAACATGGTGGTCACACCGGTTTCTTCTTCACCATTTACAATACACCAATTAAGCGGTGCTGCTCCACGGTATCGGGGTAGCAACGAGGCATGTACATTGACACAGCCCTGGGACGGAATTTCCAGCAGTGCCTTGGGAAGGATCTGACCGAAGGCGACCACAACAATCAGATCCGGTTGCAACTCTTTGATCTGATCAATTACTGCCTGAACACGTACTTTAGAAGGCTGATGCACCGGAATGGCGTGGGCAAGGGCCAGCTCCTTTACAGGAGGTGACTGCAACTTCTGTCCCCGTCCCTTCGGCCGGTCTGGCTGCGTAAAAACAGAAACAATATTTTCGCCACGATCAATCAATACCTGTAACGTTGGACAGGCAAATTCCGGGGTCCCCATAAAGATAATCCGCCAACCGGTCATTGAGCACCCCTTTTTTTAAATTTCTTCATAAACAGTTCTCGTTTGAGCGGTGAAAGGCGATCAACAAAAAGCAATCCATCCAGATGGTCTATTTCGTGTTGAAACGCCACAGCCAACAATCCATCGGCATGCCAAATCCGCTCCTGTCCATCAAGTGATAACGCCTTCACGACGACTCGTTCATGCCGTTTAACATTTGCAGCAAAATCAATTACTGAAAGGCAACCTTCTTCTTCATAGGTTTCTCCTTCGACATCAACAATCAACGGATTAATAGCAGTTATTAATTGAGGCGGCTCCTTTTTACCGGCAACATCAATTACGATTACACGTTTCAGCACCCCAACCTGCGGGGCCGCCAACCCAACTCCAGGAGCATCATACATAGTTTCAGCCATATCCCTGGCAAGCTGTTTGATTTCATCAGTAATAACTGTAACAGGGGCTGATTTTTGCTTGAGTAACGGATCAGGAAAAGTAAGAATAGAAAGTATCATGGTATGGTAACTCGTCATCCCTTTAGTAATTTTAAGTATCGTTTTTATAACAATTTCCGGCTGCCAAAATCAACTGTGTTACACGAGGTCAACCAATGACAGAACCGCTACAGGGAGTTGTAAAAACAGGTGGCGTTGAACGACGCAAAACGATGCAGGAACGACAGCGTCACAGCTACTCCCTGCTATCCCACCACGATGAACATGAGGAAATCTTGACAGACGACACGGTAGAAATTTCCGATGAAGCCCGAAAAAGAGCTGATGGCACGTATCACAAAAATATTCTTGAGCATCTTGAAGATGAAGATTAAACGCTTGAACGTCAGGTAAAAAACAACTGGTCTTTGGTGTATGCCTCAATGAATCGCTCCAGCAGGTAGTTCGTCCGCTCCTGATCAAGGTTCAGGTTAACCGCCGGTTGGCTGGCCGCGACATTCAGATCCTCAAGCGCAATCATGGTACCAACTCCATAACGGTGACAGAACAGGTTTGCAAGACTAACGACATTGGTAAGATTAACAATATACGGATCTTCGTCAGCGGCCAGATCGAGGGTATGGTGCGCCATGACCGCCTTCAGGAGATGCTCAGGAAAGTTCCATTTTTCAATTACCAGTGCGCCAGCCTCCTCATGGGTGTAAGGAAACAGCATCTGCTCTGCCGCTTCAAACGATATATTCTCGTTGAAACTCATCTGCATAACTTCCTGAAATTTATCCTTATCAAGAAAGTTCATAATTTGTTTGCCAATATCATGAAAAAGGCCACCCAGAAAAGCTTCGTCAGGGTTTATCTTCCGCATTTCCTGGGCAATCATACGGGCGGCCAGTCCCGCACCAAAAGAATGTTCCCAAAGCAGTTTTTCTGTCAGTCCGTAGGGATGATAAACCTGCTTGACAGATGCAGCTATTACAACGCTTTTCAAGGTAACAAACCCCAACATCATAATCGCATGGGGCATAGTCTGTATCTGGCGCTGGGCACCATAAAAGGAAGAGTTTGATATCTTCAGGACCCTGGCAGCAACAGCCGGGTCTGACTCAACCACCCTGGCAAGATCCTCGGCAGTTGAATCGGCATCTTCCATCAACTGAAGCACCTTGGTGGCAACCACCGGAATGGTGGGAAGGTCACCCGCCGCCATGATGATCTGTTCCAAGTCTTTACTCATGCTCTCTCCCTTTTTTGTTACATTTGTACAGATCCGCTTACCAGCCAATTGGTCATACTATTCCACAAAACTGTAATAAATCAAGCAGTTCAGCAGAATGATTTGAATTTTACCGACTTTACCTATATACTTACCGTCACTCTTGCTTCCAAACAAAAGGAAAATTAACTATGTATATCAAAAGGACGACAACTTTGCCGCTCCTTGTCGGAGCTTTCTTTCTATTGACCGGCTTTAGTTGGAACTTCGGTGGAGACAAGTGCAAAGATGCAATTGAATCAGCATACAAACTCCCTTCCATCAATGATGAATTGGCGAAACTAAAGGAAGAAGAACGGATTCTTGCGCTCTGCCCGGATGGAGCTGCAGCAAATTTTGTACAAGGAATAAAGGCAGAAAGAGCTGGTAATACTGATGGAGCCGTTGCAGCCTATCGTCGTGCACTTCAGCAGGACCCCAATCTGAGTATAGCTTCTGGCAACCTTGGCGTAATATATCAACAAAAGGGCCTCTTGGATGAAGCGGCCATTGCTCTTACCAAAGGTCTTCACGGTTTATCACTGCCCGCCTACCACAAGGCGATGGGCAAGATCATGGCTGACAAGAAATTTTACGCACTTGCTCTCTATCATTACGGTGAAGCCGGGCTTACAACCCCTGCAGATGCAGACATAGTGGCCGGCCAGGCAGAAGTGTATGCCGCTCAAGGCCAGACCGACCGTGCCATAGACGAATTCCGGCGAGCGTTATTACTTGATCCCTCCCAGGAACAGGCGTCTATTTCCCTTGCCGAAATTTACCTCCAGAGAAAGCTGCAAGACACTGCTCAGGATATCCTCAAAAAGGCATCAACTGCCAACCCCCGTAGCAGTCGTATCCACCTGATGCTGGCTGATCTCTATGAAAAAAAGGGGGATCTTAAACAAGCTGAATACGAACGACTGCTTGGCGGGAAGAAAGCACCCGTTTCTTTGGAACCATCAATACCGGAAGGAATTGTGCTAGGTGATCAACTTGCCGCAAAAGGTGAGGTTGACAAAGCAGCAGAGGCCTATCGGTCTGCCTTGAAACAACTGCCGGAGTCTCTTGAACCCCATGAAAAGCTGGGCAATCTGTACTTTAAGGCCGGACGTGATGCCGATGCTATCCTGGCATATCGCGAGGCGACCTATCTCGGCAGTACAAACGCAGAGATACATTATAATCTTGGGCAATTATACGAAAAGCGCAATCAGTTTGATGAGGCTGTCGTTTCCTATAAACGGGCAATCGAGAAAAAGACTGATTTTGCTGAGGCACGTTTACGGCTGGCCGATATCCGTCTTAGTCGTGGCAACACCCAGGAAGCAGTAGAACAATATGTAGAGTTTTTGAAACTTAAACCTGAAAGCGCCGATATACACCTGAAACTCGCCCGTATTTTCGTAAAAAACAAGAACCTGAGTCTGGCAGAAGAATCATACACTGCTGTATTGAAACTAGCCCCTGACAACCCGGAAGCGAGCCGAGAGATAGCAGCTATCTATCGTGCTAAAGGGCTGAATGACAAGGCTTTGGAGTACTACCGCAAGGCTCTTGAACTCCGTAAGGATGACGTAGAAACCCGTAACGCTCTGGTAGCGATATACGTTAAGGAAAAAAAGTATGATGAGCTGGCCGTCTTGCTGAAAGAATCTGTCGAGCTGGCCCCCGACGATCCGAATAACCATTATAAGCTGGGCCTGATCTACGATTTCAAAAAAGAGTACGATGACGCCATTAATTCCTATAAAAAAGCAGTCGAACTAAAACCGGACCATGCTCGTGCGTTACATGCACTGGGACGGGTTTATATGAAAACCGGACGACTTTCTGAAGCTCGAGAAGCGTTGGAGGCGTCAAAAAAGGCCGACCCCACCATGGAAGAAACAGCTGTTCTACTGAATAATATCCGTGATGAGTTCAATCCGTTACCAAGAAAATCAACAAAAGCAAGCAAATCAAAGGCTTCTAAATCAAAAAGAAGTAAAACAAAAAAAAGCACTGAAAAAGCGAGTAAAAGCAAAAGCAAAACAGCAACCAAGAAAAAATCTCACTGACACCACCGGTGCGGCCAGTGAATCTGGCCGCCTTTTCCCGTTGGCTACCTATTAACCAGATACTCCCACGGTGTGACCTATGTCCCCAGCTCTTCCTGAATATTTTCCGTTTTCAATTCAACTAACCGCCCATGCCCAGAAACATTTTAACACCCAGGGCATGCTCCCCAAACGCGGCAGCAACTATCCAGCGATTTTGTTTTATCGACGGCTGGCAGCTGCCATGGCACAACAGAACATCAGCCGGGTCACCGCTGCAACAACCGCTGCCCAGCTTAATCTCTATGCCTCACTATTGAAAATATATCGGCACCTGATCGATGAACAGGCCGAAGCAGGGCACAAACCACTATTAAGCAACGCCTTGCTACTTTCGGGAATACCGGTTGAAAAGGAAGCCGTTACCCGAACATTTGCAGCTTTTACGTCATCCTTTCCTTCCAGTTTTGTTCTTACTACTCTTGAACATCACCAACAGCAGCATATTCTACTGCGTGAGCTTCTATTACTGGATCTTGCTGCACGAAATAAGGCACTTGAGCCGTTCCGGGTTCTCCTTGATGATCATGAACTGGCAACGATTGCACCTTATCAACAAGTAGTCACCGGTCTAAAACTCTCACTTACACGAGGTCCACTTATACCTGCCATCGGCATGACCCTGATGCAGGCGTTACAAGCACCCCTGGCTGCCGCCCCGGATTCACTGGCTGGCCAACTTGACTATATCCGCGAACAATGGGCCTCCGTATTGCCTCCAGAACTGCTTGAGGAACTGTTAACCGCCTTTGACATTCTGGATGAAGAACAGCGCCAGTGGAGTGATGGCGGTGCCGGTCCCAGCGAAGTACTCCGGTTTGGCAGTCAACTTGCTGACACAGGAGAAATGACGTCTGATTATAACGAAGTTGCCATTTACCATGGAGCTGGTCACCATGCAGGCTATGATCAGCCCGAATATGAAGCCTTTTCAACCGATGCCGACTGGATGTCCAATGTAGTGATGATGGCCAAGATGACCCATGTTTGGCTGGATCAACTTTCTAAAAATCATGGTTATCCAATAACGCGACTTGATCAGGTGCCGGATACAGAACTTGATCGATTGGCAGGCTGGGGCTTCACCGGGCTCTGGCTGATCGGCCTCTGGGAACGTTCGTCTGCTTCTCGGCGAATCAAGGAGTTATGCGGTAACCCGGAGGCACACGCTTCAGCTTATTCCCTGTTTGATTATACGATTGCCACTGATCTGGGAGGCGAAGCAGCCTTTTATAATCTTAAACAGCGGGCTTGGCAGCGTGGCATCCGGCTGGCCAGCGACATGGTTCCCAACCATACCGGCATCTTCTCACGCTGGGTACTTGAGCACCCCGACTGGTTTATCCAGACTGATTATGAGCCCTTTCCCACCTACCAGTTTAACGGAGAAGATCTCTCCCAAGACCCGGCGGTTACGATTCAGGTTGAGGATGGTTACTGGAGCAAGCATGATGCAGCGGTAGTATTCAGAATGATTGACCGTCGTGATGGCCGAACCCGCTTTATCTACCATGGCAATGACGGCACCAGCATCCCCTGGAATGATACGGCACAGCTTAATTACCTGCTTCCACAGGTGCGTGAAACGGTAATCCAGACCATCCTGCATGTGGCCCGCCTGACCCCCATTATCCGCTTTGATGCGGCTATGACCCTGGCCAAAAAGCATTATCAGCGGCTCTGGTATCCCCAGCGCGGTCTGGGTGGCGGTATCCCTTCCCGCGCTGAGCATGCCATGAGTCGAGAGGAGTTTGATGCGGCTTTTCCGGTTGAATTCTGGCGTGAGGTTGTTGACCGGATGGCTCTTGAAGCACCGGATACCTTACTGCTGGCAGAAGCATTCTGGATGATGGAAGGGTATTTTGTCCGTACCCTTGGGATGCACCGTGTCTACAACTCGGCGTTCATGAATATGCTTAAACAGGAAGAAAACGCTAAATACCGCCAGACCATCAAAAACGTGCTGGAGTTTAATCCTGAAATACTGAAGCGATTTGTCAACTTCATGAACAACCCGGATGAAAAGACCGCTGTAGAACAATTTGGAGCTCAAGGCAAATATTTCGGGGCCTGTGTTTTATTGGTCACCATGCCTGGGCTGCCGATGATCGGGCATGGACAGATTGAAGGATTCCACGAGAAATACGGGATGGAGTACCGTAAGGCCTACTGGAATGAATCCGTTGACAGCGGCCTGGTGCGGGGACATGAACTCTGGATATTCCCCTTGTTAAAGCGTAGACGGCTTTTTTCCGGCTCGGAAAACTTTGCTCTGTATGACTTTTATTGCCATGACGGCAGTGTGGATGAAAACGTCTTTGCCTATAGCAACCGGATGGGAGATCAGCGGGCGCTGGTGCTGTACAACAACCGGCATGGAGCAACCGCCGGTTGGATCCGTACCGCCGCTCCGGTAGCGGTCAAAACAGATGCCGCCGGTACGACGGAACTACACACAAGCAGTTTATGCGAAGGCTTGGCAGTACCGAATGATCCCTGTTGTTTCCTCGCTTTTTTCGATCTGTCCACCAGCCATGAATACCTGCGTAATGCATCCGAACTCTGTAAAAACGGGATGTACGCAGAGCTGTCCGAGTACGAGTTCCATGTATTCCTCAACTTCAGAATTCTGGAAGACACTCCTGCCGGTGACTGGAGCCAGCTCTGTACAAATCTGGCTGGCAAAGGTGTCAGGAGCCTTGAAGAAGAACTGATCCAGTTGCAGAACCAGCCATTGATATCAACATTTGAGACCTGTCTGCAGAACATTACTGTGTTGAGTGGCGAAACGACACTGCTTGAAACAGCCCTGGAGCAGTATGTTGCGAGATTCCCTGTAACGGCTGTTCAGGAACTTGATCATGCCGGTATACTGAAATCACTTGTTGCAGCCTGGAATCCAGCTGTTGTCCGCAAAACCATACGTCTTTTACGGGCTGCCGGGGTGACCCGTTCAACACTGCCACTTACCCTGCACAATCGCCGGATTGCTCTGGCCACACTGGTTACCCGACTGCTTGCGCTGCCACTGACTGACGACGCTCTCCATTCATTTGGCTTGGGACGTCCGTTGTCAGCCTATGTGGCTGGAGCCCCCCAGGCCGATCACCAAACAGAAGAATGGATAATCGAGCTGTGCCAGGCAGTTGCTCTAGGCTGGAAAATCATGACAACGGTGTCAGAGGAGTCCTTCCTGCCGCACCTGTTTGCAAACCGCCAGATCAGCCGTTTTCTGTTGGTGCATGACGACAGTGCAAGCACCTGGTTTAACAAGGAACGTCTGGAAGAACTATTGAAATGGCTGACACTGTTCAATGTTTTTGAGAGAGCTCAGGGTATCGCTACCTCCACTCTCCAGACTTCTGAACTGGTACAATTAGCCGCTGCAGCAGGTTACCGGGTACCCACCATGCTTCAGTTGACGAAAAAACTTGGGGAGAATGCCGTCTAATGTCGCTGTCTTTACTGTTGGCCGTATCTAATGGGGGCAGTAAGAGGTTTATCTCCCCAATACATGGTGGAACGGCTACACCTCCACCGTCTTACACAACACTACACATCTGTGCTTTTTGTTGATCCATGCCATTACCAGCTCAATCCGACCTGATTGCTGTTGCCCTTTCCGGAGGAGTGGACTCAGCAGTTGCTGCTGCCTTACTGCTACAGCAAGGCCATCGGCTTATGGGAATTACCATGTCCCTGTTGCCAAAGGCCGAAGAAAACAGAGCAGTTGAGCAGGTTGCTGATCATTTGGGAATCCAGCTACACCGAATTGACCTTACGGCATGCTTTGAACAACAGATCATCACCCCTTTTGTAAACAGCTATCTCAACGGTGAGACGCCAAATCCCTGTGTGCGGTGTAACCGACTGCTTAAATTTGGCCAGCTGCTAAGTACGGCCCGCACCCTGGGTGCTGACTTTCTGGCAACCGGCCATTACGCCAGGATGTTATCTGACGACGCTGGCCAAGCCCACCTGTACGCAGCCATTGACCGCCGTAAAGACCAATCCTATTTTTTGGCCGCCATTGGGCAGAATGCCCTGCAACAAAGCCTGTTCCCGTTAGGCGAAATGGGCAGCAAGGAAGAGGTACGGCAACTGGCCCACCGTCTCGGTCTTCCGGTTGCTGCGGCTAAGGACAGTCAGGATGTCTGCTTTCTGCCAGATAGTGGTTATACTGATTTCCTGACAACCCGCATAGCTGGTCCAACCGCCCAGGGACTGATTGTACACCGCACGGGAAAGTTGCTGGGCCGACACAACGGTTTCTGGCGCTACACCGTAGGACAGCGCAAAGGCTTGGGGATTGCCTGGACCGAACCGCTCTATGTGCTAGAAGTAAATGCAGCTCGAAACCGGGTGGTGGTGGGGGAAGAGCCTTATCTCTATGCATCGGGATTGCTGGCCGATCAAACAGTCTGGTTTGGTCAACCTCCTCAGGTCCCCTTTGAAGCACAGTGCAAGATACGATATCGCCATACTCCGGTAGCTTGTAGCATAGAACCACGGCTTGGTTCAGAGATAAAAGTTGTTTTTCTTGAACCACAACGGGCAGTCACTCCAGGACAAACTGTAGTGATTTATCAGGGGGACGAAGTGCTGGGATCAGGTCGCATAACAGGCCAGAATCTGCCATGCTGACCACAGAAGACCGTGTGCGTTACAATCGCCACCTGATGCTACCGGAGGTGGGTGAAGCGGGACAACAACGCCTGAAAGACAGCCGGGTATTGATCATTGGTGCCGGAGGCCTTGGTTCACCGGCGTCCCTGTATCTTGCTGCAGCAGGGGTTGGCACCATAGGGATTGCCGATGGTGACACGGTAGAGTTATCCAACCTGCAACGCCAGATACTCCATGGGCAGCTTGACGTGGGTCGACCAAAAACCGCTTCAGCAGCCGACCATCTGCAGAGAATCAATTCTGGCTGTCAAATTATCCAGATACCTTTGATGGTTACTCATGACAACTTGCCTGACTTACTGGACGGCTACGATTTTGTACTGGATGCGACCGACTCCCTGGCAGCAAAATTTATGATTAACGATAGCTGCATAGCTCAGGGAATCCCTTTTTCCCATGGTGGTATTCTGCGTTTTCAGGGACAGTGCATGACCGTTATACCGGGCAGCTCTGCCTGTTATCGGTGTCTTTTTGAGGAGATACCGCCGGACGGTGAGTGCAGGGCGTGCGAGTTTGACGGTGTCTTTGGGGTGTTGCCGGGGGTTATCGGTTCACTACAGGCGGCAGAGGCTTTAAAATATCTGCTGGGGATCGGCACATTATTAACAAACAGACTACTGACCGTTGATCTGGCTGGAATGCGTTTCAGGGAGGTACCGGTTGCACGCAACTGTCACTGCGCAACCTGCGGTAGGCGCTAAAAGTCTCAGGGAGACTGCAGACGTTGGCTTTTACGCTCAGCTTTATCCTTGTACATCAAACGATCTGCAGTTTTCATACTTTCCACCAGTTCATCCGGGCTAATTGCTGTAGAAACACCCAAGGAGAGAGAGCGGGCAAAAAGCCCCAGACGCCGGTCAGACTCGCAAGCCTTTACCCGCTGGATAGCGCTCATAACCGTATCATGGTCAGTACGGGGTAATATCACCGCAAATTCATCTCCGCCGATCCTGGCAATCACATCACCGGAACGAAACGCTGCCAACAATACCTCTGCCGTTCCTTTTATCAGCAGATCACCCTCATCGTGACCACGGGTATCATTAACCATTTTCAAACCGTCTATATCTGCCATCACGATACTGACCGGGTACTCCCGACCAGCTTCAACCCTTTGTAACTCAGCATCAAAGTAGGCCCGGTTAAACAGACCGGTCAGGGGATCATGGGTTCCCATATACTGCAGGCTTTCCTCATACTGCTTACGCTCGGAGATATCCTGCGAGACCTTTAAAAAACCGGTAACATTATTTTGTGCATCCCGTAAGGGGCTGATTTTTACCATTTCCCAGTAAACAGATCCATTTTTACGTTTATTGGCCAGTTCACCCTTCCATTCCTTGCCACTCAGGATGGTTTCCCAAAGTTCAGTATAGATCCCAGCCTGATTCAAACCGGATTTGAGTAAATTCGGATTACGTCCAAGCACCTCGGCAGCCTGATAGCCGGTCAAACGACAAAACATACTATTGACATATTCAATCGACCCGTTCAAAGAAGTGATCATGACCGGTGCTGGTGCCTGTTCAACCGCCTGTGAAAGCATCTGTATTCTGTCTTCCTGTTGCTGCAGCTTTCGTTTCAACAGGACATAATTACTACATGTCTCAATCGCAGTGGCAAGTTGGGAAAAATCCACCGGCTTTTGAACATATTGATTGATACCAAGTCTGATACATTCCAACAGGTATTCGGTATCACTGTAAGCGGTCAACATAACAATCTGACTATCCCGGTCAAGACGACGGATCTCACGGGCCATCTCCAGACCGTTCATAACCGGCATCATGATATCGGACATAATAATATCAGGGCGCTTTTCACGATACAATTCAAGTCCCTGCTGACCATTTTCAGCGACATACAGTTCCGTCACAATCCGCTGCAGGATGCGGGAAATCTGTTCACGGGTTACCCGTTCGTCCTCAACATAAAGTAACGATATGTCGTAATGTTCCATGGCAGCAGACTTCATCGGTACTCCGCGCCCGTAGAGCAGGGCCTGTAACTTTTCAAATAGTTTAACTGAACTTGAGCAAAACGCAAGGGGTCTGTTGTGGATTTAATAAGCCTGCAAAGCTGTGCTAGTTATGAGCTGACTGAGATCAAGAAACGTCTGACTGCCCTGCTACTGCCTCTGGGGGGGATCGGTCGCTTTATCAAGCCAGGGCAACGGGTACTCCTGAAACCCAATCTGCTGGCAGGAAGGCCTCCTGAGGCGGCAGTTACAACTCATCCAGCATTGGTGCAGGCCATGATAGAGCTTGTGCAACAGACTGGCGCTGAAGTAGTGGTAGGCGACAGTCCCGGTATCGGCTCATTTGAGCGGGTTGCAGCAAAAACCGGGATAAGCAGTGTCGTTGCAGCCAGCGGCGCCAGGCTGATCCCGTTTGTAGAGACACGATTGATTGGTACTGGCGGCACATTTCGGCAGCTCGAATTGGCAGCGGCCTACCTTGATGCTGATGTCGTGATCAACCTGCCCAAGCTTAAAACCCATGAGATGATGACCCTGACCTGCGGGGTTAAGAATCTGTATGGCGCTGTTGTCGGTCCGGCCAAGGCAGGATTACACCTGACTGCCGGACATTCCAAAGAGCTCTTTGCCGGCCTGCTGCTTGAAATAGCCCAAGCCAGACCGGTGGCCCTGACCATCGTGGACGGCATCACCGCCATGGAAGGTAACGGTCCCAACAGTGGCACACCGCGTCAACTGGGGGTACTGATTGCCGGTGAAAACCCGGTGGCCGTGGATACCGTGGCGGCGCATCTGGCAGGTATCCCGCCCCAACTGCTGCCGGTTGAACGGGAGGCCCGCCGCAGAGGATTGTCAGGAACCGAACTGGAACAGATTTCAATAACCGGTAATCTGCCGTTGGCACCTGCCAAACCGCCTTTTCAGTTACCGGATGGATTGGATATCCAGTTTGGGCTCCCTGCTTTTCTCAAAGAGCTGTTACGCAATCAACTGACACCATTACCGGTAGCAAATCCTTCCCGCTGCACACGCTGCGGCATCTGTCGCGATGCATGTCCACCAGAGGCGATTATAATAACTAAAAACGCCCTGAAGATAACTTCAAGGCGTTGCATACGTTGCTGGTGTTGTCGCGAACTCTGTCCGCAGCATGCCATGGAGATACAACAGGGGCTACTGCTGCGGATGATTCATCGACTACGCAGGAAACGTTAACCTTCGTCGTCGTCCCCAACCGGTATCTCACGGTAAGCCCGATCTTCTTCAATCCGGCGGGTCTGGGCCTGAAACTTTTCCAGATCAGACTTACACTTGACGCAATGGCGGGTAAAGGGCAGCACCTTCAGACGCCCCATCGGGATCTCTTCATCGCACTCTTCGCAGATGCCATATTCTCCCTCGGCAATCCGCAGCAACGCTTCATCAATGCTATGCACCTTTTCGCGCTCACGATCATTCAAAATCAATCCCAGCTCACGATCCCGTTCTGATGACGCCTGGTCATAGATGTCTCCGGTCGGCTCTTCACCCACCGATACTTGTGATCCTTTTTTAATTGAACGTTTAATCTCAAGTAAAGTCTGTTCTTTCATGGCGAACAGGATCTGTTGAATCTCTTTCCACTTCCCCCCTGCGGCTGGTGCTGCTGCAGACGGTGCCGCAACAGTAACCGCCCCTGACTCCTCAGAAAGGTCTGACGCTATCTTTAGATCAGGCTCTGCAACGCTATTACCAGCAACAGTGTCAGATGACAAGGAGGTGCCTTTGCCAGAGGCGGGTCTCTTCAGTATAAGAGTAGATTCCTGGGCCGTTTTCTTTACGGTCTTGGTGGTTGCCATAAGTAACGCGCTCCATGTACTAAGGTAGTTGTTCAGTATTTTAAGTTCGGCTCGATTGAAAGGCCGAAATCATTAACAGAAAAGCAGCATGGAGTCAAGAACAAAGGATCACGTGCCGATAAATTTCCAGTTCATTGTAGCCATTCATCCATCTATTTCATGTAAGAGTCCTCTGCCGGGGGT